>Ga0180437_10010211_pt1 | contig 11492 bp, 8 predicted proteins | sample SS_ome_4_FD_132410 | JGI IMG/M metagenome (GOLD analysis project Ga0180437, IMG submission 132410) | Hypersaline lake sediment archaeal communities from the Salton Sea, California, USA - SS_3_D_1 metaG | ecosystem: Environmental > Aquatic > Non-marine Saline and Alkaline > Hypersaline > Sediment... | reverse complement strand
TTAATCCTGTAAAAAAGCAATAAACAGCCGGTTATGTACATATAGCTGGTGGTTTAATGAGTTATTTTTTGCTGCTGTAGCTCAGTGGTAGAGCGCGTCCTTGGTAAGGACGAGGTCATGGGTTCAAGCCCCATCAGCAGCTAAAAGTAATATATTCAGGCTGGTCTGAGAGGTTTGTTCAGGTATGATTTGGCTGGTCCGGGTATAGAAGTAATATAAGTGATTTGAACAGTCAGTTAGTTATGGGAATAATGAGCGGTAACCAAGGAGATTGGAGGTTTTCGGAAAAATGGCAAAGGCAGTATATGAGCGGACGAAACCACACATAAATATAGGTACGATTGGTCACATAGACCATGGTAAGACGACCTTGACGGCGGCGGTAACAATGAGGCTGGCCCATAAGGCTGGTGCCGGGAATGTCAGACATTTCGAGGAGATAGACAATGCTCCCGAAGAGAAGGAGCGCGGGATAACCATAAATACAGCTCACATCGAGTACGAGACGAGCAAGAGGCATTATGCGCATGTGGATTGTCCTGGTCATGCGGATTACGTCAAAAATATGGTAACCGGTGCGGCTCAGATGGACGGGGCGATTCTGGTAGTAGCGGCGAGTGACGGCCCTATGCCTCAGACGCGAGAGCATATTCTTCTGGCACGCCAGGTGAATGTACCCAAGGTAGTAGTATTTATGAACAAGACGGACCAGGTGGACGACCCTGAACTCCTTGATCTGGTTGAGCTTGAGGTGCGTGAGCTTTTGAGTAAGTATGAGTTTCCCGGTGATGATGTTCCGATTATTCGAGGTTCCGCATTGAAGGCGATGGAAAGCGATGGTAAGGACGACGAGGCATGCAAGTGCGTGGATGAGTTGATGGATGCGGTGGATGATTATATTCCAGTTCCTGAGCGTGCGGTTGACCAGACATTCCTGATGCCGGTTGAAGACGTTTTCAGTATCAAAGGTCGCGGTACGGTTGGCACGGGCAGGATAGAAAGAGGTAAGGTTCACGTAGGTGATAATGTTGAGGTAGTTGGCCTTGCAGATGCGGTTCGCAAGACAGTAGTTACAGGAGTAGAGATGTTCAATAAGACGCTCGAGGATGGTCAGGCGGGGGACAATGTCGGTCTTCTGCTTCGCGGAGTAGAGAAGAAGGAGCTGAAGCGTGGCCAAGTAGTAGCGAAGCCGGGCAGTATAACACCTCATACGAAGTTCGAAGCGGAAGTGTATGTATTAACGAAAGAAGAGGGAGGCCGGCATACACCGTTTTTCGCGAATTATAAGCCTCAATTTTATTTCAGGACGACGGACGTGACGGGGGCGATATTAGGGCTGAAAGACAGAGAAGGCAAGGCGGCGGAGATGTGTATGCCCGGTGACAATATAGCTATGGAGGTCGAGATAATCACTCCGATAGCCATGGAAGAGGGTTTGCGGTTTGCCATTCGAGAAGGCGGCCGAACGGTAGGCGCCGGTGTAGTTGGTAAGATAATAGCATAATCCAGGCCTTATCCGACAGATTAATGAGTTCCATCAGAGACGAAGATGTTTCGCCCGTTGAGGAGTTCTGTAAGAGACGTTGGTTTTGGCTCGATGAATTGGTTTGCTGGTTTTATTGTGTAAGCCTCCGCATCGTCAGGCGGTTAAAATAAGATGAAGTTTTATAAGATTGGTTAATCAGCAGGTTGTTAAAGAGAGAGTTGTGGCACAGACAAAGTCAAAGAAGAAAAAGGCTAAGCGTGAATACGTGTGGCTTGAATGTTCCGGTTGCGGTCGCAGGAATTATCGAACTGAGATAAACGTTTCTCATGGTGCAGGGAAGCTTAAGCTTAAGAAGTATTGCAAGTTTGAGCGTAAGCACGCGGTTCACAAGGTCCGGCGTAAGTAGTTGAAGTAGAGTCGCCAGGATTAGGCGCATTTGCTCAAGGTGTTACGGCGAGTTAAGCAGAGTTGTGAGATTTGAATGAATAGGCCAGTAGCTCAATAAGGCAGAGCGTCGGTCTCCAAAACCGAAGGTTAGGGGTTCGATTCCCTTCTGGCCTGTTTTGGTTTTATTTTTAGTATTTTAAGAAATGGGACTTGAAGATGCTGTTTAAGATATACAAGCGAGGTCAAGGGAAATATACCCGTCTTTACAGCGTGGTTGGTTTTTCGCTGGTGGCGGGTATAGGGTGTTACCGGTTGTATCAGGAACTCCACGGTCGCGGAGCTGGCTTGTGGATTGAGACTTTGGTACCGGTGTGTTTGTTAGCAGTGATTTCAGGTTTGATTCTCTGGCTGGTCAACAAGCCCAGTTTAGCGGATTTTATGATATCGGCTGAGGGAGAGATGAAGAAGGTTAGCTGGTCGAGCAGGCAGGAGGTAACACTTTCGACCAGTGTGGTGATATTAGTGGTAGCGTTTTTGTCGGTTCTTCTGGGTGTTACTGACCTTGTATTGCGGACGTTTTTCACTTTGCTGCTGAAATAATTTTTCGCCGAGATAGTCTGAAATCGAAGAGATAAAGATTTGTTAGATTGAAGAGATAAAGATGCGTTGGTACGTATTACGTGTAGCTGCAAATAAAGAGATTAAGGTCAAAAAGGCCCTCGAGGAGAGGATTGAGCGTGACGGTTTAAGCGATGTGGTCGGCAGGGTCGAGGTTCCGGTTGAGAGTCTCAAGCGGATACGCGGAGGCAAGCAGACGGTTCAGAAGCGTAAGCTGTATCCCGGCTACGTGTTTATGGAGATGGAGTCTACGAGTGAAGGCAAGGTTCCGGAGAAGACGTGGTTTTTGATAAAAGAGACGGCAGGTGTTGGCGATTTTATCGGGACGGAGGGGACACCGACGCCGATGCGTGACACGGATGTAGCGAAGATGCTTTCAGAGGCATCGAAGCCCGAAGAGACACCGAATATAAAAATTGAATTCGAGCCGGGCGACCGGATAAAGATACGCGAAGGTTCATTCGAGAACTTCGAGGGAGTTGTAGAGTCGATAGATTCCGAGCGTGGCATAGTGGAGGTGATAGTGACAATATTCGGTCGAAGCACTCCTCTTGATATAGAATACTGGCAGATAGAGAAGATATAGCGTGTATCGGATGGTGCGTACTAAGTGTGTATTATATAGGGTATTTCAATGGCGAAGGAAGTTATAACAAAGGTAAAATTGCAGGCGGCCGGTGGTCAGGCGACCCCTGCGCCCCCGATAGGGCCGGCCTTGGGCCAGCACGGGATTAATATAGGCCAGTTTGTTCAGCAGTTCAACGCCAGGACTAAAGACCTCAACGGGATGCTGGTGCCGGTCGTGATAACGCTGTATAAGGACAGGAGCTTCAGCTTCGAGGTAAAAAGTCCGCCGGCGGCGGTTTTGCTCAAAGAGGCTGCGCAGCTTGCCAAGGGCAGCGGTGTGCCGAACAAAGAGAAGGTAGGTAAGGTAAGTCGTGAGCAGGTGCGTCAGATAGCGGAGAGGAAGTTCGAGGATTTGAATTCCTATGATATATCTCAGGCTGAGAAGCAGATAGCAGGTACAGCCCGCAGTATGGGCATAGAAGTAGAAGATTAGAATCACCAGGCCGACTATGGCTTCGGCGCGACGGGTATAGTGGACGAGGGCATTTTTTTGTTTCGATTGGAGAATTCGATGAGTGTGAGAAGCAAGCGGTATACTGCTAACCGTGAGAAGGTATCTGGCGAGGCTGTCGGTCTGGTCGAGGCGGTCGGGATAATAAAATCTTTTGATAAGGGTGGATTTGACGAGAGTGTAGAATGCGTATTAAATCTTAATATCGACCCGAAGCAGGCCGACCAGATGGTACGAGGTTCGATATCGCTTCCGAACGGGATTGGGAGGCAGAACAAAGTAATAGCTTTTTGCCAGGATGATAAAGAGGTTGAAACGGCTAAAGAGGCCGGCGCCGTTGAGGCTGGGTGCGATGAATTGATAGAAAAAGTATCGGGGGGCTGGATGGATTTTGACGTGGCGATAGCGTCTGTTCGTGTAATGAGCAAGGTTGGCAAGCTCGGTCGCATACTCGGTCCTCAGGGTAAGATGCCGTCTCCGAAGAACGGGACAGTAACACAGGATGTAGCAGGAGCGGTGTCGGAGTTCAAGGCTGGAAAAGCTGAATTCCGGAATGATGCCGGTGGTAACGTTCATCTTGTTGTCGGCAAACAAAGCTTCGAGGAAACAAAGCTGGCAGAGAACATAAATGCTTTTATATCTCATATAGAGAAGATGAAGCCCGCATCATCGAAAGGTCATTATATGAAAGGTGTTTATCTTTCTACGACAATGAGTCCGAGTGTTTCGGTAGCGTTATAGTTGTACCGGTTGCTTTTTGTGTGATTTGATGATGCTTTAGAAGAAAGGTGTTTTTTGTCGGCTCTTTCCGGTCGGGGCCTGGAATAATAATTCAATTTAATTGAAACAAGCTGGTTTTGCCAGGCAACCCGCCGAATGAATCGGTGGGCTAACTGTTAAAAGAGAGTATATCAGAATTAATATGAAGGTGTGACAGATGGGTAGATACATTAAGGGACTTCTTGAGAAACAGTTCGAGGACAAGATGTCCGGCGAGTTGGTACGGGATTTTCTGGTTCTGGACATGGCTGGTGTTGGTGGTGTAGATAACAACAAAATGCGCGGTGAGCTGCAGGAGAAAGGTGTTAAAGTGCTTGTGGTTCGCAATCTTCTGTTCAAGCGAGTGCTTGACAGGATAGGCATTTCGCAGGCCAAGGGTCTTTTCGAGGGTCCTTGTGCGATAGTTTACGGCGGCGACAGTATAGTTGACGCTGCGAAGATTACGGTTGAGTGGGGCAACAAGATTTCTGCTCTGGAGGTCAAAGGTGCTTTTGTAGATGGTGAGCGGTTTGATTCTGACAAGGCGCTAGAGCTTTCCAAGATGCCCACTCGGCTGGAGCTTCAGGGAGAGGTTGTGATGTTGATGCAGTCCCCTGGTGGCGGTCTGGCTGGTTTGTTAAGCTCGGCCGGCGGGGTTGTGGCTGGTTGTATAAAGTCTTTAGTTGACAAGCTGGAGAAGGCAGGCGAAACCCGCGAATGAATCGGTGGTGTAACGAAATGGTGATGCCTGGAGATTGGATTTTTGAGGGTGGTGTCAGTAATGTAAAAAAAGTAATTATGTGAAAAGTCCGGCGGCTGCCCCGCTTGAGTCGGGTTAAACGGGACGGCGTAGTTCCGGCTACTGTCGGGCGAAGTAAGAGAACAGGAGCAGTACTAATGGCAGAGGAAAAAGTAAAATCAGGCAAATCTGAGAAAACGGCAGAGAAGGTCAGTAAGAAGGAAGATGTAGCGAAGTCGAAGCAGGATGCCCAGAGTGAGACTGGTGGTTCTGATGTTAAGAGCTGGAGCTCTGCGATAAAGAAGCTCGGTGATAAGATAGCCGGTCTGAAATTGATGGAGGCCAAGGAGCTCGGCGATTATCTGAAGGAAGAATACGGTATAGAACCTTCCGGCGGCGGTGCGGTAATGATGGCAGCGTCTGCAGGCGGCGCCGAGGCGCAGGAGGAGGAAGAGAAGACGAGCTTCGATGTGGTATTGAAGGAGTACGGCGATAAGAAGATACAGGTCATCAAAGAGGTCAGGGCACTGACGGGGCTTGGATTAAAGGAGGCGAAGGACCTTGTAGAAGCAGCGCCGAAGGCTGTGAAGGAAGGTGTTCCCAAAGAGGAAGCGGAGTCGGCGAAGGAGAAGCTGGAGTCGGCTGGTGCCGTTGTTGAGGTAAGCTGAGATTATATTTTTCAGTCTGGTGCGTTAAAGGTATCGAAAGATTTTCGAGAGTAATTTTCGGGGATTAGCAAATGGTTTTAGCGAAGGTACGTAATTTTGGTCGAGTTGGTGATGCGATTGAAGTAGGTAATCTTGCAGCGGTTCAGAAGGACGGCTACGATGCATTTCTTCAGCGCGGAGTGTCTCCGACAAAGCGTAAGTGCGAGGGTTTAGAGGGATTGTTTCAGGAGATATTTCCGATAGAGAGCTATGACAAGAGCATACGGCTGGAATATTTGTATTATGAGCTTGACAAGCCGCGTTATCCTCTTATCAAGTGCCGACAACTGCGGCTGACTTATGGTTATCCTTTGAAGGTAAGGTGTCGGCTTGTTCATAAAGATGGAGAGGATTTGTCCGAGCAGAGTGTTTATCTCGGCGATATGCCTGTGATGATAGGCGGTGGTGAATTTGTTATCAATGGCGCAGAGCGTGTAATAGTAAGTCAGCTTCACCGTAGTCCCGGGGTGGATTTTTTAGTTGAGAGCAAGGAAGGCGACCGTGTACTTCACGGCGGCAGGATAATACCTGAGCGTGGCAGCTGGATAGAGATTAATGTTACCCGCAAAGATGTTATGACTGTAAAGATAGACCAGTCGAGCAAGATACCAGCGACAGTATTTTTGCGTGCGCTGGATTCCAGTTACGGGACGACAGAGGAGATAATTCGGCGTTTTTATCCGACGAAAGAAGTTTCGGTGAAGCGTTTGAAGTCTGATATGTGGGCGGTTGGTCCGATTGTTGACACCGAGAGCGGCGAGGTATTAGTCAAGGCAGGTGCGCAGATTGGTGACAGTGTCAGTGTCATTCGCCAGAGTAATATTTGGACTTCAGCAGAGGCAACTAATCGCGATGTAACAGATTATATGGCGAAAGAACTGGAGTTTAAATATTACCCAATTTCTGACCTGCTTAAGGATGGTTCCAAGCTGAAGCCTCTTTTAGAGTTTATTGAAAACAGACTGATGCTCGAATATCCGGATACTGCGAAAGATGACGAGAAAAAGCGGCATCTTCCGAGATTTAACACGGAGAACGACAAAACTAATAAGGATGCTGGTGACGAGAAAAAGGTGCAGGCTTTTCTAAAGAAATGGGGCAAGAAAGCTACTCCGGAGCAGCAGGAAATCCTGAAGGCCTGCAAAGAGAAAATAAAAGATAAATCGCCGTGGTATTCAAATCCCAAAGATGTCGAAGAGGCAGACTTCAAAGAGCCCGGGCTTTATTTCTTCCGCAATAAGAAGACAAAAAAAGTCAACCATGGATATATTGGGATTGCCGGCTTAAAACAGGATAAAGGGGTGCATGGCCGAATGGTCAACAGCCATTATTCTGAGAATCCTGGTGATAGTTTGAGGAAATCGATCAGGAAATTCATAAAGACAGAGAAACCCGGTAATAAAAATAAAAAGGCTGGTACGGTTGAGGTAATCGAGGATGTATCTGACCTTTTGATATTGAATACGCTGGCGGAAGACGATTGTGACAGTCGTGAGGAGGCGGTTTTGAAGTTTTATTTGCGGCTTCGGCCCGGCAATCCTCCGAATGAGGAGAAGGCGAAAACCTTTTTCGAGGAGAAGTTTTTCGACTTGAAGCGCTATCGTCTCGGTAAAGTCGGTAGGTTCCGGCTGAACCGTAAGTTCAGTCATTCGGCAAACGGTGAAGGGATGACGCTGGATAGTCGGGATTTTCTCAACACGATGGAGTACATAGTTGGTCTTCGTGACGGTCGAGGTGAGGTTGATGATATTGACCATTTGGGTAACAGGCGTATTCGGACGATTGACGAATTGGCTTCCGATGAGATACGCAAGGGTCTTCTTAAGCTTCGCAGGACGATACAGGAGCGGATGAGCAGCAGGCGTGACCCGAGCGATGGAGTTCGGATATCAGATTTGATGAATTCCAAGAGTTTTTCGAGCAGTGTGAACTACTTTTTCGGTCGCGGGGAATTAAGCCAGGTGGTTGACCAGACGAATGCACTGAGCCAGTTGACACACGAGCGTCGGATGTCGGCGCTGGGTCCTGGTGGTTTGAACAGGCGTCGAGCGGGTTTCGAGGTTCGTGACGTTCATATCAGTCATTACGGTCGGATATGTCCGATAGAGACACCTGAAGGGACTAATATAGGATTGATATCGTCATTGGCGATATTTGCGACAATTGATGAGTATGGTTTTTTGCTTAGTCCTTATATGAAAGTGAAGAATCGCAAGGTCATAAAAGATGTGGACTACCTTCGTGCAGACGAGGACATGAAGGCGGTGATAGCGTCGCCGTCAACGATTGATAGATCAAGCGGCAAGATTACCGATGGTCGAGTACTTGCGATGAAGGGTGGAGTGCTTGCGGAGGTACCGAGTGAAGAGATTGACTATGTGGATGTATCTCTCAAGCAGACGCTTGGAGTATCCGCGTCTTTGATACCGTTTCTGGAGCATGATGACGCCAATCGTGCGCTGATGGGCTCTAATATGCAGCGTCAGGCGGTGCCTTTGCTAAAGAGCGAGGCCCCTCTGGTAGGGACGGGAATGGAAAAAATAGTTGGTCGGAACTCGAGTATGGTGGTTCGAGCAGAGAAATCTGGTGAGGTCGTCGGTGTCGATGCGACGAAGATAGTAATCAGTAAAGATAAAAAAGCTGGGTTCGGGCTGAAGCAGGACATTTCGACGCCTGAGTGTCAGGTTTATGATTTGTCGAAGTTCGTTGGTCTTAACGAAAGGACGTGTTTGAATCAAAGGCCTGTGGTTCAGCGTGGGGACAAGGTGAAACCCGGTCAGGTTATAGCAGACGGCGGCGGGACGGACAACGGGGAACTTGCATTGGGCAAGAACGTTCTGGTGGGTTTTATGTCATTCGAAGGCTACAATTTCGAGGACGCAATAGTAATAAGTGAAAAGCTGGTTAAGAATGACAGTTTTACGAGCATACACATAGATGAGTTCAGCGCTGAAGTACGTGAGACCCGGATAGGCAAGGAGGAGTTTACGCGAGACATTCCGAATGTAGGCGAAAAGGCTCTTCGGAATCTCGATGAGCATGGTGTTATTCGCGAAGGCGCACGTGTTTATCCCGGTGATATACTGGTAGGTAAGGTTGTACCGAAGAGTAAGACTGAGCTTACGCCTGAAGAGAAGCTGCTTCATGCGATATTCGGCAGAGCCGGAGAAGATGTGAAGAATGATTCTCTGGAGCTTCCGAGCAGTTACGAAGGGGTGGTAATAAGGACTGAGCGTTTTACACGTCGCGGTATTGGTGGTGATTCTCAGAAGAAGCGTGTCAAGGCTGAGGTAAAGGAATATGAGCAAAAGATGCGTGTGCATCAATGCCGGATATTTCGAGAGATGATATCTGCTATTCACGATGAGGTGAAGGTCAGCATAGTTGACCCTGCGACCCGTCAGAAGATAGGGATAAGTGAGGATGACGAAGTTATTTACGAGCAGATAGATAGTTTTGATGTTAAATTGGTAAAACCTGCGGCAGCGAGAGCAGTGGTCCAAAAGATAGTGGATAAGTTCTGGGGCAAAATATCAGAGCTCGAAGAAGATAAAAAGGGAGGGATTGAGAGTATCAGGCATGGTGATGAGTTGCCGAGCGGTGTTCTGGAGATGGTGAAGATTTACGTAGCGGTCAAGCGGACGCTTTCTATAGGCGACAAGATGGCAGGTCGGCATGGTAACAAGGGTGTTATCGCCAGGATTGTTCCTGAAGAGGATATGCCGTTTCTCGAGGACGGGACGAGCCTTGATATACTTTTGAATCCTCTTGGTGTGCCGAGTCGAATGAACGTTGGACAGATATTCGAGACTCATCTTGGTTGGCTGGCGAAGGTGCTTGGTTTTCAGGCGATAACGCCGGTGTTTGACGGAGCAAAGGAATCTGATATTCAATCATTGACTGAGGAAGCTAATCAGTTGATGTCTCAGAGGGTGAAGGAACTTCGTGAGCGAAACGAGGTGCCAGGCGAACAAGAGATTTTCGTTCATGTTCCTTCTGCTTTGAAAACGCGTTTATATAACGGGAGGACGGGTGAGCAATTCGACCAGCGTGTGACTGTTGGTTATATTTATATGATGAAGCTTCATCATCTGGTTGATGACAAGATACATGCGCGGGCGACCGGCCCTTACAGTTTGATTACACAGCAGCCCCTTGGTGGTAAGGCGCGTACAGGCGGCCAGCGGTTCGGAGAGATGGAGGTGTGGGCGTTGGAAGGTTATGGAGCGGCGTACAGTCTTCAGGAGATGCTGACGGTCAAGAGTGATGATGTTGAAGGCCGAACGAAGATTTATGAGTCGATGGTGAAGGGTGCAAATGTGCTTGAGGCCGGCACACCGTTGTCCTTTGACGTGCTTTGTAACGAGATAAGGGGCCTGGGATTGAATATAGAGCTTGAGAAGAAGCGCCTTGGCATATCGGTATTATGAGGATTTAGCGGCTATAACGGGAGTTTTATATGGTAGCGAGCATTTATGACCGGATTAACGATTACGGTTCTGTAAAGATTGGTCTGGCAGGTCCGAATGACATCAGGAGCTGGTCTTTCGGCGAGGTTCGTAAGCCCGAGACGGTAAACTACCGGACGTATCGTCCTGAGAAGGACGGTCTTTTCTGCGAGCGGATATTCGGTCCTGAGCGTGATTGGGAATGTGGTTGCGGTAAATACAAAGGTACGAAGTTCAAGGGTATAATCTGTGACCGTTGTGGTGTGAAGGTCACGCACAGTCGTGTGCGTCGTAAGCGTATGGGTCATATTAACCTTGCGGCGTCCGTAGTACATATATGGTTTTTCAAAGCGATACCGAATCATCTTGGTACTCTTCTCGGGATGAAGACGGTGGATTTGGAGAAGGTGATATATTTTCAGGATTATATTGTGACGGACCCCGGAGAGAGTCCGCTTCAGCATTTCCAGTTGCTTACAGAGGAGGAATATCAGGAGGCGGTCAACAAATACGGCGGTTCTTTCAAGGCGTCGATGGGAGCTGAGGGGATAAAGGTTTTGCTTGAGAGTCTTGACCTGGCAGCGATGAGCGCAGAATTGCGTGAGGGAATTGCGCGGACGGGGAGCAAGCAAAAGCTGAAAGATTTGAGTAAGCGTCTCAAGGCGGTCGATGCGTTAAGAAAAAGTAATAATAAGCCTCAATGGATGGTACTGGATGTTGTTCCTGTAATACCGCCTGATTTGCGGCCATTGGTTTTGCTTGAGAGCGGGAATTTCGCAACGAGTGATTTAAATGACCTTTACCGTCGCATAATTAACCGTAACAATCGTCTTAAGAAGTTGATGGATTTAAATGCGCCCGAGGTAATTATCCGGAATGAGAAAAGGATGCTTCAACAGGCGGTGGATTCACTTCTTGACAACAAGCGTTGTCGGCGGTCGGTTCTGGGCAGCAACAATCGACCATTGAAGAGTCTGACGGATATGATAAAGGGTAAGCAGGGACGTTTTCGGGAGAACCTGCTCGGCAAGCGCGTGGATTATTCCGCCCGTTCAGTAATAGTAGTAGGCCCGAGGCTGAAGCTTTATCAGTGTGGTCTTCCTAAGAAGATAGCGTTAGAGCTTTATCAGCCTTTTATCATTCGCAGGCTCAAGGAGCATGGTCTGGCAGATACAAGCGAGAGCGCCAAGAAGATGATAGAGCGGAGAGACGAGGATGTATGGGACATACTCGAAGAGGTGATACACCAGCACCCGGTGTTGCTGAATCG
>Ga0180437_10010209_pt1 | contig 11494 bp, 9 predicted proteins | sample SS_ome_4_FD_132410 | JGI IMG/M metagenome (GOLD analysis project Ga0180437, IMG submission 132410) | Hypersaline lake sediment archaeal communities from the Salton Sea, California, USA - SS_3_D_1 metaG | ecosystem: Environmental > Aquatic > Non-marine Saline and Alkaline > Hypersaline > Sediment... | reverse complement strand
TGGGAATTGGCAATCCATATATCCTTATAAGAATAGCCTTTCCTATGCCTGAAGCCATAGAGTCCCAACTCACCTGGGCTCTTACTGCTCATCATTACTGCCCAGGCGGGAATGGTTATCGCCGGGATACAGGATTTAAGCCGTCCATAGACACCTTCCTGCATCAATTTACTGAAGTTGGGCAACTCGCTGGTAAATTCGTGGAATAGGAGCTCTGGTTCAGCACAATCAAGTCCAATGGTTAGAACCTTCACCTCTTACCTCACATAGGGATTTTCGCACTCAAGGATTATTTTCGCTACTTCGGGTCTCATAACTTCCTTAGCCGGGATTTCACCTTTAAGTAGCATTTCCCTTATTCTACTGCCGCTGAAGTCTATATGGTCCTTCTCACCATGAGGGCAGGTCTTTTCACTCATTACCCCCAGACATTTCCGACAATAGAAGAAGGATTTGAAGAAAATAGGGGTGATACCTAAATCAGGGAAGTCATTAAAAATATCCTGGGCAGCATAGGGTGGGTAATAGTTGCCTACACCGGCGTGGTCTCTACCTACAATAAAGTGGCTACAGCCAAAATTCTTCCTGATAATGGCGTGGTGAATTGCTTCCCTGGGACCAGCATATCTCATCTCCATGGGCAGGATAGCCATTACCGCCCTATCCTTCAGGTAATAATTATCAATGAGAGCTTGATATGTTTCCAGAATCACCTCATCCTTAAAATCGCCAGATTTCTTTTTGCCAATAACCGGGTTGATGAACAAGCCGTCAGCGAAGGTGAGAGCTGTCTTTTGCACGTACTCATGACCAACATGGGGCACGTTCCGTGTCTGAAAACCAACCACTGTTTTCCAGCCCTTCTGTTTAAACAGGAATCTTGTCTCCGCCGGTCTGAGGTAATACCGGGAAAAGGGAATATCTATCTCATCAATCAAGTCAACCCTGCCGCCAGCCAGAAGTTCCTTCATACCATTAACTTTGGCTACCCCGGGATGCTTTGAGTCAATGGTGCCAAAGACCTTACCTGCCAGCTCCTTCTTGTCATAATCATATACTTCATTAACATGCATTAGGGCTACTGGCTTCCCGTGGTAGACTAAAGCCACATCCTGCCTGCCACTTATCCCACTATCACGGGAAATATCCAGAACAATAGGTATCGTCCAAGGCAGGTCATTGGCTAGTCTGCCATCCTTGACTACCGCCAGATAGTCCTGCCTGGTGAGGAAGCCTTCTAAAGGGCTGAAGATACCGTGGGCAATATTCTGGACTTCTTTGGCTGTCTCTTCAGCTATATCTAGAGAGGGTAACCCCTCTATCCTGTCTCGTGCTTCTTCTCTTTCCTCATCAGTAATGACCCGGTTGGTTAACTTGCCGCCATGTGGTTTCAGCACAGTTCTCCTCAATCAAGATATCCCAGTGCCCTCAGCCGCTGCTTAACCCTTTCCTCATCCTCCTTGGTGAAGGGCTCAGCCTCTTCCTCCTCCTCGGAGACAACCTCTCTCAGCACATAGGTAACATAGCTGGACACTGAGGTAAAGCCTGTCCCCTTAATCCGCTCTTCAATCTTCTTGAATAGCGGCGCCGGTATAGAAACTGTGGTGAACTTCTTCTCTTCATCGCCCATGGCATCCCTCCTTAAGAAGGTTTAAAACCATTTTTAATTATATTTCATTAACCAGAAGGGTGTCAATCTACCATGGGTTGCAAGATAGCAAGAAGCGGCATAACTGCCGCTCCAATTAAGAAATTCCTGAGGGTATTCAGGTAACTACAGTTTTCCCAGCTTGTTAAGCTTGGTTTTTATCCTCTGCTTTTCATAAGCCGTTTTTTCTTCACTCTTAAGTTGTTTAAATTGTAACAGCTTGTTTCTGGCTTCTAATTCAAATCTTTCAGCTTCCTCTACATCCATGCCATGCAGGTTTCTTGTTTCACCCGGGTCGCTTCCCAAATCATAAACCTCCTCTGCCAGCACAGCATCACTGCCATCAAGACTCTCAGTCAGAATATACTTCCAACCAGGAACACGGTAAGCAATGAAGAGCCTTTGTCTCGGCGGGATATTCGTACTTATAGTACCATTTATAGCCTCTCGTTCACCTTCTACTACCGGTAGCAGGCTTTTCCCCCGGAAACTTTGAGCATTATCAATCCCTACAAGGTCGGCAATAGTAGGTACTAAATCAATGAGGCTGACCTGCTGTTTAACCAGGGTGCCACCTTTTATACCTGGTCCCGCTATTATCAGCGGGACGTGGACCAGTCCATCATATAATGTCTCATGACTGAACTTCCCGTGCTCCCCGAATTCTTCGCCGTGGTCAGCAGATACAATAACTATGGTATTAGATAGGTCACTTGCCAAGCTATCCAGCAGTCGTCCTATAGCATCGTCAATATATTTTATACTGGCATCATACAAATCAACCACCATAGTTACCTCGGATGGTGATAGCTGGCCCGGGTTTTCCAGTATCTTGTGGGACAAAGTAACCATTTTTCGTTGGCTAACCGACTGGGTGCGGAATTGACTGAGGTATCGGGGGAATGGCATATAAGGAGAATGAACATCCATGTAGTGGAGCCAGAGGAAGAGCTTTCCTTGATGAGCTACTAGCGATTGAAGCGCCCGCTTGGTTAGTTCTTCAGCTCTCATAATTGGTGGCCCAGCCATCATATAAAAGAATTCGTGTAACCTCCATAGCTTGGCAAGAAACCTGACCACCAACCTACCAAATCTTAACGCCTCTAATGACAGTACCTTCGGCACTAATTTGCCCTCTACCTTGAATTTCTGCTTTAATATAGTATCTGTCTTACCTAGGCTGTCCTCAAAAATATTAAAACCTTTACCGTAGTTGAAAGGTCGGGCTAGACTTGGATTAGAATGAAAGGCGGCAGTATGATATCCAGCTTCTTTGAGGAACTCAGCCAGGGTGGTGCTTCGCTGTAATATCTCTCTATCTTCACCCCCCTTCAATGGGGGCAATGCTGATGCTAGGATGGATGGAAAAGAATAGGATGTTGCACCACCATTTGATATTGCCTCCAGGAATAGTGCCCCCTTTGACGCTAGGTTATTTATATTAGGAGATGTATCTCTGAAATAGCCGTAACAACCTAAATGGTCGCACCTCAGGCAATCAACAGTTAGTAGAATAACATTTGGGGCATTTACTTCCATGCTTTACTCACCAAATTTGGGCAAATTAGTAGTAAGTATAATTCGATATCCTTTCCGTGTCAAACTCTGCCCCGGCTTGACACTAGGAGCGGCAAAAGTTTAGTATAAGCGGTATAGTTACAAGTATAGCTATACTAGCTAGTGAGGCTGGGTTACAAGATATTATCAGCCTGGAGTTTGAGAACCATCATTGAAATTACCTAACCTTCATCTCTTTGAGACAATCGCCGAAGCGGTAAACATAATCACCTCCAGACAACGGCTGAAGCAGTTTCTAGCCACTCCCCTTTATAGAAATGCCGTTTACTTCATAGTTAACGCTGTTGTCGTCAGTCTCTCTAGCTTCTTATTCTGGGTGGTGGCTGCCAGGTTCTATACCGAGTCTGAGGTAGGTTATAGTTCAGCTATAATATCTGCTGCCACCCTTGTTGTTACACTAAGCCTGCTTGGCTTCAACTTCTCCCTTATTCGCTTCCTACCTCGGGCTGAGAAACCCAAGGAACTGATAAACTCCTGCTTTACCCTGAGCGCTCTCATCAGCCTGGTAATAGCCGGTATTTTCCTTGCCAGCGTGGACTTTTGGTCTCCAGCTTTGGTTTTCATTAAGGGAAATGCTATATTTGGCACAACCTTTATCATCCTCACACTAATATTGGCATTATCGCCTCTAGTAACCACCACTTTCGCGGCCAAGCGAAGAGCTGGCTTTGTGCTTCTTCAATGTTTAATTCATTCCTTTATCAAAATTCCCTTGCCTATTCTCTTTGTCCTGTTTTTTCATGCCTTTGGCATAGTCGCTTCCTGGGGTATAGCTATGGGGGTTTCCCTAGCTGTTTCTCTCTTCGTGCTTCTACCCAAGATTCAGAACGGCTACAAGCCGATACCTACATTAAAGCTAAACCTGATTAAAGGTATGTGGCAATATTCAGGTGGCACCTATCTGGCTCAGCTTTTCACCGCCGCCCCCGCCGTAGTGCTACCAATAATGGTAGTCAACCTTCTTGGTCCAGAGCAAAATGCCTACTTCTATATAGCCTGGATGATTACTACTTTACTTCTTGCCATCCCTGCGGCTATTTCGATATCTCTATTTGCCGAAGGCTCCCACTTTGAGGACAAATTAACGGAGAATGTTATAAAATCCTTAAAATTCACCTTCCTGTTATTAGTCCCGGCGATTATCCTTCTTATCCTGATTGGTAAATGGCTGCTACTTGCCTTTGGGCAGAGCTACTCGGCAAACGCCGTATACCTCCTATGGATTTTATGCCTTTCCAGCCTGCCCCTAGGCATCAACCTTATTTACGCCACCATCCTGCGGGTGACCGATAGAATAAAAGAGCTGGTGGTAATCTGGGGATTTATAGCCGTAGCCGTCCTTGTAGTTAGCTATCTAATTATACCAGCAACAGGTATTATTGGTATTGGCTATGCCTGGCTTGGAGCCCATAGTGCAGTAACTATCTATGTCCTTGCCTCCACTTCTCCATTCACCAAGCATCGCCCACAGGTTTCTACTCTATAGCCTACTGCTTAGGGGCTAATACCTGAGCTCCACCATTATTATAGATTCTGTTTCTACCTTTAATGAGGTCACTCACCCCACTTTCGCTAAAGCTGACAATTTTCCTGCACCCGGCGATTCCAGTGTGATAGGTTATCTCCCGCCTGTCTATGTTCCAGGTTCTGAGGTACACGTAACTGTCCTGGGGCACCTGACTCAGATCGTGGGGAAAGGGGAAGCAGAATATTTGACTAAAAGGTTTATTTTCATAGCCGAGAAGCAACCAGCTGTGTAAGTCAGCATAGGCGGTATCCTCATCGTCAAGCCTTTGCCATAGCCAGTCACCACCAGCTCCATCCTGCCAGTTAAAAACACCACTGACATCTACCCGGTGGCTACTTAAGGCAATAGAGCAAGGCGAATCAATCTTGTCAATAACTTCGTGCCCGGTGACCTCAAAGATGAAGCCCGAGGTGAACAGAAAATAGGGTATCAGCACCGCTAGAGTCAGAAATCTAAGGCAGGCTTGATTGTCTTCAGTCATAGTTACCAGGCTGGCTTTATGCTTTAATTTTTGGTAGAGGATACTTATCCCCAGCCAGATACCCTCGCCACCCAAAATAAATGATGGCGCTAGAAGCAACAGGGCAATATGGTAAAACCGGGTAGCATTCATGCTGGCGGAAAAGCCGGGCAAAAATATGCAGGCAACTAATAATAGGACGCTGCCGATAGTAAAGGCGATATACTCGGCGGTAAACCTTAGCTTCCTCGGTTTAAAAATTAGCCTGATAAAGCCGATAACAATGAAGAGCTGAGTTATATATTGAAAGATTCTGAAGCCCTTACCCTGAGGTGATGCTGAGGGAAAGTCAAGCCCAAGAGCAGTCTGGACAAGAGGCTCCCGGGTAGTAAAGTCAAAAAATATAAGGGGCTCACCAGTCTCGGCGGGTTCACCAGACTCGGCGGGCTCACCAGCTTCACTAGGCTCACCAGCTTCACTGGGCTCACTAGGTTCACTAGGCTCACTAGGTTCACTAGGCTCACCAGCTTCACTGGGCTCACCAGCTTCACTAGGCTCACCAGCTTCACTGGGCTCACCAGCTTCACTAGGCTCACCAGCTTCACTAGGTTCACCAGACTCGGCGGGCAGCAACTCACTAACCCCGGTAGCAATAATGGAAGTTTGCCCCTGCCACATCCGAGCTAGACCCCCTAAATACGACCCCGAGCCGACCAATCCATAATAGGCTAAGGTGCCAATGAAATAAACAACAACTATTATACTTATAGTTTTTAGGGGGAAGGCTCTGGGTATTGTCAGGCTTGCCGGTAAGCCACCAAACTTCCCGGTCAGCCACCCCCAAATTTTCCTTCCCCAGCCACTTCTTATCAATATAATTAGTAGCCAGCCCAGAGCAAAGTAAAAAAGGCAGATACCACCCAATCCATAATGTGATATTGCTATTGATAGGGCAAAGACGATAGCCAGGGTCAGCCTCTGGCCCAGACCCAGTTTCCTGTCAACCATCAGCAGTAGGAACAGAACGAAAAACAACTCGGCAATCTGCTGTCTGGCCAGGGCAATCATCTCCAGGGAAAAGGTGGGCACTGCCATAAAGAAAAAGACAGCCAGAAACGCCTTCTTCGCACTCATCTGCTGGTGAAAAATATGGAACAAGGCCAGGGGTACCAGTGAGAAAATAAAAGGATAGATAACCTTAAATATCCATGCCCCATCAATATCCAGTATCAGGGAGTAGATTGGTGCCAGCATGGTGATACTAAGAGAAAAATTATAACCGTGGGGGAGCATGGCATCCCAGTAACCATTCTCCACTACAAGCTGCTCAAAGTAATACTCTAGATGAATATCAAATCCGGTCAGGTAGGGGGATATCAGTGTGGTCTGATACAGAAGGCAGAGGGCTATTACGGCTATCGCTACCGGATATACCCTGTGGTCGATAAACCTGCCAAAGACAGCCAGACCGACAATACCGGCCACCGCCATTATTAAGACCAGTAAAAGAATATTGTTCTGGTAGAAATTGACCATGAGTGCCCCGAAAATGGCAAGGAGAAGGACCAGAATAAGAAATAGGGATGACGGAGATAATATTTCAGTTAGCTTAGTCGGGGTCGAGGCTGAGAAACCCCTGTCTCGCTTGTAGGCAATGGGCATTAAGATTAAGGTGAATATGGCTAAAGTAGCCATTATGGGCAAGACTGAAATCGGCCTGGAGATACCAATAACAGGCAAGGCAAAGTTGGCCGCTAGTGCCGAGAACATAATAAAGGCAAGGCTCAAACCCACCGAATATAACAGACTCTCTATTACGCCTATATTATGAATCTTCAGGATTCTGAGAATGAGAATGCCGGGGATGAAGGTAATAAAAATAAAGCCAACGATTGCCCTTAAGCTAGGGACATCAAAGCCTAAGCCAGCCAGTCCGATTAGCCCTGATATAGCCAGTAAAACAGCCAGCGATAAGCCCAGGCACTTTTTAATTTCCCAATCATTAACTGGCGTCACTCACTCATAGCCTCTAAGTAGACTTTTGACAGAATAGATTTAAGACTCCTCCACTTTCACCCATTTCCATAGCTTGAGTAACACTAACAGGCTTTATCCACGGTTCCTTAGAGATTATAGTATATAGGGTAAAGCCGTATTCGATAAACTTGCTCAGGAACTCCAGGGGAGAAAAGCCGAATTTTTGGAGCATCTCAGGCCAAAATTCAGTGAAAATCTTTAAGCTATCGTTTTTTAGCACTGCCTCAGTCATCCCTTGAAGAGCTGCCATTTCTGCCCCCTGAATATCCATCTTAATGACATCAATCGGATATTGCCCATTTTCAAAAAAGGCGTCTAAAGTGGTAGCATCCACTGTAATCGCTTCTCTGCCATCATGAGAATCATATATTCTATGGTCACCTTTGTTCATCCGATGCAAGAATAATTTGGTGGTCCCGGTTTTATTGGAAACGGCTTTTGGCACTGGAATAATATTATCGTACCCATTGGCATCTATGTTTTTCAAAAGCAAACTAAAGTTATCAGGGGCGGGTTCAAAAGCAAATACTCTGCCCTTCCTACCCACAAGCTTTGCCGCAAGGAGGGTATAATATCCTATGTTAGCTCCTAAATCTACTACGGTCATTCCTTCACCGGCCACGCTCTTAAACAGGTTCGTTTCATATTTTTCATAAAGACCACCCAAAAACAGCTGGGCGGTCATTCCATGCCCGTCATTAGTATCAAAGTACATTTTCTGCCCTTCAACCTCAGCTAAAACAGTCTCGTTGGGTGGCATAATGCAAGAATATAAGAAATCATAAGCTCTTCTGGCTAGCGGAAGCTTGCCAAATCCTGTTCCCCAGAGAAGCCGGCAAAGCCACCGAAACATCTGAAAGCTTATTCTTCTCACATAATTTCGTTCTGCAATCATTGGGCAGACATCCTTTCTTAGTGAATGACCACGAATTAAATCGGTGTCAATTAACCCCCGACCAGCCAAGCATATTTATACGGTCTACCCTGAATAAGGGTTGTTACCATTAAATTATCCCCCTTCGCCTGAGGAAGCTTTCTGCCCTTGTCCCTCCCAACACACCATAAATTCTCTTGGTAATGGGATACTTAAAGTAATATCTTCGGCACCTTATGCCGCCTATGAATCTCAATAGCTTAGTAACCGGTTTCCAGCGGGGACGAACACCCGACAGGAGAGCATAGAATACCAAGGTGGACAAATCTCCGGGATATTCCACCCAGGGATAAAGAGACCGGTCATAATAGTTCTTAGGAGGATACTCCTCCCGTATATAGGGGCTGCTAGCCCATTCATCAATAGAAGCCGGCTCTTTTAATCCCTGCCTCATACACTCCAAATATAATTGTGAGCCGGGATAGGGACGATATATTTGTGGTCCTAGTATAAAAAAGGAGTAGTCTATTTTTATGATTTCATCAATCAGTTGAAGTGTCTGTTTGTAATCGCTTTCCCCTTCGCCGGGCAATCCTATCATAAACGAAAAACTAGCCTTTATCCCCGCCCGGCTCAGGCACCTTGCCGCATTCAGGGTATCCTCGACAGTGATATCCTTTTCCAGTATATCCAGGACTCCTGGTGAGCCCGATTCCGCACCCAGCCCCAATATTTCACAGCCACTCCTTTTTACCCTCAACAGAAACTCTGCCGAGCCCAGATAATCGGGACGGAAATAATCGGCACGAACGTTGGCATACCACCTGAAGTTCAGTCCCCCTTCCTCTATACCGTCTATAAGCTCCCTTATCTTCTTCGGGTTAGCGAAAAAATCTTCATCTACGAACCAGATACGCTCTGCTCCCAGGGCAATGAGCCTCTTGATATCATTCAATACCAAATCGGTCCGGCGGTGTCTATACCTCGTTTTAAGGATTGAATTTATGCAGAAGGTGCACCGGTGGGGGCAGCCTTTGCTGATTAGAAGAGGCAACCCAAACTCAGCTAATCTAGACATCTCTTTCAGGCTCTTATCCGGCCTGACACCCTCCAGTAATTTCCAGTCAAGAGGAGGCAGTTCGTTGACATCTAAAGGCTCCCGGTCAGGGGTCAGGGTTACATTACTGTCACCACTCCGAAAGGCTAGCCCTTTAATATTTGCCGGCTGAAGGTCACCCTGCCTGATGGCTCCAAGTAACTCAGAGAGGGTAACCTCCCCTTCTCCTTTGACGGCGAAGTCAACAAACTCGGATTTTGCCGTTTGTTCCGGATATAGAGTGGGATGAACCCCTCCCCATATTATAGGAACGGAGGAATCACATTGGCGCACAAACCTGGATATCCGGAGGGCACTGGGTATTTGGGCACTCATCACACTAAGCCCGACACACAAGGCATCTGATAGCTCCGATTCTACCCTCCGCAAAAGGAGGGATATATCTTTGAAATGGAGAGCATCTAACAGACAAACCTCATAGCCATTATTGACCAGCCATGAGCCCAAATACAGAATACTCACCGGCATATTGAATATAGTGGTTCCTTCGGGAAAACCGGGGTTGATAAGAAGAACCTTTTTACTCATTATCTTATTTGGTAGCATAGACATATGGGGCAGACCCCTTTATATATGTCTGAGTCCGGAATTGCTTAGACTCAAGGTAAGAGACTATACCAGGCAACTGGGGTTGTCCGTCAGACAAAACATGATAAGATGCAATAGATAGCTTGATACCGGGAGAGGTAAGCACCTTCTCCGCTCCCTTCAGGATTTCAAGCTCGGCACCCTCAACATCAATTTTGATAAAATCAACATGGTCAAGCCCCAGTCGGGATATTATATTATCCAGGGAATCAGCTTCAACCTCAATATAATCTGGGGAGCGGTAGGACAGGGAGTGGTGCACCGAAAGGTCTTGAAGATAAAGCCTTACTGTCGTTTTCTCACTATAAATAGCCTGGCTTATGACTTTAACATTGGTCAGGTTATGGCTTTCTATATTGTGCCGAAGAAGGGCTAGATTCCTTGGCTCAGGTTCAACCGCCACCACCAGACCGCTATCGCCTACTAATTTTGCTGCCTTGGTGGTGAACATTCCGGCATGCGCTCCCACATCGATAACAATATCGCCTTCCTCGGGACGGGAGAACTGCTCGTATACACCATCCCGGAAAATTTCAATGAAAACAGGGATACTGTCTCTAGGTATAATTATTTCAGTTCCGAGAGATCCTACCAGGCAGTTGCCGTCAGGCATAGGTCTTACCCTCACCGCCACGCCATAAATAAAGTAATAAAAGGCAAAAGTAAGCAGTCGGGACTTGGTTAGCTTGGAATCAAGCCATTCTCCCACTCTTACTCTCAATCTCCTGGGGGTAATCTTTCTGGCAATATCAACCAGCATTTTTAATTTCCATTCATCAGGTAGAATACACCTGCCGATAGCTCTATTTAGTAAACAATAATGACATAAACCCGTGAAGATTGAAAACACCGAAGTCAGCTAGACTGAACCCGAACTTAGCCAGCATATTTACGTAGTCCAGTTTGGAATAAGGGTATTCTTTTTCCCAGGTAGCTCTACCCATTTTTTGCCATAGCCAACAAGCTCGGCCAAATAGAGAGGTCTGGTTAGGCTGGAATAAAAGTACCCATTTTTTAGACAGCCGACAAAACTCACCTACTATATCCAGGGGAGGATTCTCAAAATGTTCGAGCAGACCATCGGAGAAAACTAGGTCAAAGGAATTATCGGGAAATTTAATGTTGCTGGCCTCCATTAACCAAACATCCTTGTCTTGTTCAAGGCCAAATAGTCGGTGGCAGGCTTCCAGAGCCGCCACCGAATTATCAACCCCTATGGCGTTGAAATACCCCAGGTGGCGAAACATTGCCACCGTGGAGCCTGAGCCACAGGCAACATCAATTATCTTTGAATCCCGCGCCAATCCTATCTGATTGACTATCCGCTGGCAGGTTCTGGTTTGATTTTGCTTTAGCCGGTCAAAGGGAAGCCTCGGACCTTTATACTCCTGCCAGATTTCATCCCAGGTTTTCGTCATCAAACTCTCCTCTTGAATTTACATTACTTAATCGTTCTAGGAGAACCGTCCCCTTACCCACCGGGAGGCATTCTTGCCCATTTCCTGCCTCAATTTATCATCCTTTATCAACCGGACTACGGCTTCAGCCAGGGCACCGACATCTCGGGGCGGGACTAGGAAACCAGTTTCACCCTCTTTTACCACCTCGGGGTGGGGCCCAAGATTAAAAGCGACTACTGGCTTGCCACAGGCCTGGGCTTCGAC
>Ga0180437_10010208_pt1 | contig 11494 bp, 15 predicted proteins | sample SS_ome_4_FD_132410 | JGI IMG/M metagenome (GOLD analysis project Ga0180437, IMG submission 132410) | Hypersaline lake sediment archaeal communities from the Salton Sea, California, USA - SS_3_D_1 metaG | ecosystem: Environmental > Aquatic > Non-marine Saline and Alkaline > Hypersaline >... | reverse complement strand
GGATTAACAGGAACTTTCTTGACTTTCAATCCCAACTCTTTTATTGCAATAGCAAACCTGCCTTCTGTATTGCCCATTCTTTCAGCGTGTTTTTCATAGGTATCTATCCCTATCAGATAATCCCTAAAGTGGCACATAACAGCCCTGATTGCCTCTGACTTAGCAATAAATGACGTTGTATTAAACAATTCCCTTCCATTATTATCCTCATACCCACATCCCATGATATCAGCATCACCTAATATCTCCATGATTTGAGGAAATCCTTCAGGTTTTTCAAGAATACAATCCCCATTAGAACAAAAGATATAATCAAAGGAACTCATAGCATGAACACCAAAATACAAACACCAAAAATACGGATATAGTACCCCACCCCATGTTTGATGATGAGGTACTAAAAACGTATCAATCATATCATATACATCTTTTTTCGGCATGACCTGCTCAAATGTCATATGACTTTGTTTAGGATCAAGATAATTATCATAAACTACTGTTGTCCAAAATCCTAACTTCTTATGTGTTATAAGGGAATGTTTCAAAAATGGTCTATTCCCTGGATGAGAAGTCAAAAGAACCCCAACATTCTTAAATATTTTAGTAGCCCATTTATCATTTCTCATCATGTCATTGAGAATATAGGCATAATGTTCTTTCTTTGGACCTTTAGGTAAACTCTTAACAAATTCTCTTGTTACTGTCATACAAATTCTCCTATATTAATTCATCTTTTCCTCTTTCTCTAATAATATCTCTAGTAACACTCAAGTCTTTAGCTACCCAAGCATCCCAAAGAAAATCATCAATATACTTATATGGAAGATATCCATAACCATTTTCACCCCATGATACATCCCAACTGTTTTTAAATTTAACTAATTTCTTTGTATCGTTATATCCAACAGCACATATAGCATGTCCACCATATACTTCATTTGGATTAGCAGGATATGGAATAATTCCATTTCTTCCAACACTAAATATTTCTCTAAAACAAGGAACACCTATTACAACAGGACCGCTAACCAATCCTACCTTCAAATCATTAAGATTATTACATCTCCAATATGAATCTATAAGACCCCATTTAGCAATTAATTTAGCCCATCTTTCAGGTGAACCTTTATATCTATCACTATATGGATATGCCTTTTCACAAGGAATCCCTATCTTTTTAAGAACTTGCATTGCATATCTAATACTTGTTCCTTCTTCATTAGGCCAAGGATCAATCTTCTTACAATTCCAATATACCCATGCTTCAGATAAATCATAACTGTCTTGTTCCCTATTATAAACCTTGCCTTCTGCAACCTCTCTTTCATGTTCCATTTGTTCTTGAAATTCTTTCATTGCAGTAATAGCAAAACCAACACATGACCCCAAACTACCTTGATTCTTAACAGGACTCATTTTACTAGTCCAATCAACAAAAGATGGAAGATCAAATCTTGGCAAAGGAGATGAAGACATTCTAAAATCTCTTTCATCTTCAATGTCTTTTTTCAAGTTCAAATTCACTAAATAAATCTCTTTGTCTTCTTCTGTTACATCATAAACAGGATTTTTAGGAGTTTTATAGACAGAACCACTTTCGGCAACCTTACCTTTCTTTGCATCTATTATCTCTTTATCTGTCATTCCTGCTCTTAAACCCTTTATTTTCTTTATTTCAATGTTATTCATATTATTCCCCCTCTATAACCTTTTTCCATTTTGAATGATATTCATCATCTTTAAGAACAAAAGAATTATATTTCCACCTATCGAAATGTCCTAATCTTTCTGATGGTGGACCTAATTCTTTCCTTTTTGAATCATCTTTAAGAACAGAAGGTCCATAGTAATCAATTGGATAGTATCTTCTATTCCAATATGAATCCTCACCTTCAGCCCAATATTTATAAAGCCACCTTCTATCCTCTGTCATATAGTATTTATATAAAGTATCCTGTTCATGTTTATTTAAAAATACTCCATTGTCCCTCAAGTCAAAATATCTTTTAGGCAATGGTTCCAAATGCTCTTGACAAGATGCTTTAAATTCTCCACCAAGATTCCTATAACCTAACATATCCTTCCACGTAGAATCCTGATGATATGAACTATAATGATCAACCTTCCCTTCATAAAAATGACCCTTTGGGAATATAGGTTGTTTAGGAACTACCTTATTCTTTAATTTTTCATCTTGAACAAAATCTCTTAATAGAACTTCAGGTGAATATGATTCGGGTTTATTCCTATCCAAATAAGGCACTATATAATTAATGAAATCTAAAAATGCTTCAGACTTAAATATGATATTACATGTATGAATAAGACCATTAGATGATGCACTCATTAAATCATATCCACTTATATAATCAGTTACATCATTAATACCTTCAGGTTTATCCCATATACAATCACCATTTGCTATTACAACAAAATCAAAAAAAGAAAGTCCAATCAATCCTGATGCATATACTATATCCCATAACCAACCATTTCTCTTTTCTGCTCCATATGTCTTATGCTTAAACACCCATGCATGAGGAACTTCCATTATATCATTTGGTGGAGTATCCCCATGTCTGTCATATGAACATACAACATACTTACCTGATTTCATATAATTTGTTAGTGTTTGTTTTAAGAAAGGCAAATGCCCTTGGTAGGTAGGAACTATAATAGCTACATTTGAATCAAATATAGGTTTATTTTTTACATAATTATCACTTTTAACGACCATTTCATTATTTTACTCCTATGGTATTTTTACCATTGTAAGACCAACATCAAATGCAGATTTTGTAAATGTAAAATGCTCAAGTCCCATCATTTTTATTTCATGAAGTATTTTATATACAGTTCCACACTTTTGAGGAACAGTCCAAGATTTATCAGGTGGAGTAGTATCATGAAGAAAAATATATCCATGTCTAACCATATAATGATATGTATGCATAAAATCTTTTTTAGCTTGATTGAATTCATGATCACCATCAATAAATGCCAATGCCAAATTTGGTCTTCCTATATCAGCATTAACAATACCATCAAAGAAAGCATCTGATTTTATATTAAATACTTGGGAATTTTTACCAAAATATCCTTTAGTGTTTTTCATATTCTCAACACCACTCTTTGAGAATTCAACATGATAACATTTTCTGTTATGTTTCTCTGCCAATTTAGAAAGATGAATTGAAGATTCCCCACATCCTATTTCTAATATATCGCCTTTTGTATAATAAAGAACATAATCAGAAAGAACAGATAACAATCCCCATCTTTCCCATTTAAATTGACCACTAACTACTTCATTATATAGATTCTTCAATGCTGGATGTTCCATTCTTTGTCTCCTTTTCTACTAAATAATGATGTAAGGCATTTTCTAATTCATTCTCTGCCAAATATAAATTTTCTAGCTTTAACCACATTAAAGCTCTTTCCATATGTTCTTTAGTAGTAGCCATTAATATAAACTCTCCACATATCCACAACCATTACATACAATATTTTCTTCAACTAATTCCATTGTTTCTTCATCATATTCCTGTTCAAGTTCAGCCTCATCACAACCACAAACAGGACAAATAAAATCATCTAATTCACTACGTCTTGCCATATTATCTCCTTATCCTAAAAGAAAAAAAGTTTGTTCTATATTATTTCTTGGTAATATAAAATGAGTTAATTGATATAAATCATCTTCATCTATATAGCTTGCATTATCTATGTATATATTATTATAATCAATACATGAATATTGCCCTATATGATCCTTTAAAAAACCAATTGTAACAACATCTCTTTTATTTAAAACATCTCTATATGAATATCTAATCATTTCTTGAGTAGGTACTATTATTATATCTCCTTCAACAGCCCTATTTCTAATCCAAGTAGTTATCCCTAATTGTCTACCTATATTTAATTGAATAGTACAAAAAGATGATATATAATTATCCAAAGGAAGAAATTCCTTACCCTTTCTATTAGACATATTAATTTCAACAATACTTTCTAAAACATCAGCAATTTTAGAAAAATGGGATTTTATTTTTTCATTTTCTCTTTCAAAAGAAAGTTCTGACCAATTTCTATCAATGTCAGATTCTATATCACCTAGAAGGTCTTTATACATTACCATCCCCCTTTAATACAATCTACAATATACTCTCTATCTTCAGGTGTAACCCACCATCCAACAGGTATACAAATCATCTTTCCAATGACTTCTTCCAACATTGGAAGTTCCTTTATTGATTCTCTAAAACAAGTATGTTTATCATTTCTTTCATGAACTCTTGATACTGCAATTCCTTTGCTACCCATCATATATGTAAATTCAGACCTACTTTCTACTAACATCGTATAAAGCCAATATGAAGAACATCTATCTTTTTTTGTTTGAGTAAGCTCAATTCCATTTAAACCACTCAATTGACTATCATAATAGTTTGCATTAGCAACAGCTTTATTTATATTCCTTTCTGCAAGTTTCATATTTTCCATTCCAATAGTTGCACATACATCATTCATATGAAACTTATATCCCCAATCCTGAATATCTTCCTCACATCTAAAATCAGTTCTAGGTGATTCACGATCAATTCCATACCATCTTAGAAGCTTTCCTTTATCATAATCTCTTTTACGTTTAACACATAAAGCACCACCATCAACACAAGTCAAATGTTTAATAGCTTGAAAACTGAACATTGCATAATCAGAATAAAAACAACTTCCAACAGGAGTAGTATTATATGTACTTCCATATGCATGAGCACAATCCTCAATAATAGGAATACCTGCTGCAACTTGATTTATTCTTTCCATGTCACATGGATATCCTCCCCAATGCACAACCACAATAGCTTTAGTTTTAGGTGTTATGCACTCTTTAATTGATTTAGGATCAATATTAAAATCATCTTTAATATCAGCCCAAACGATCTTTGCTCCTTGCTGTAAAATAGGCATATTAGTTGCTGTACATGTTAAAGGAGTTGTAATTACCTCATCACCAACACCAACACCTGCAAGCCTTAATGCAAGAGTCAACCCATGAGTACCTGATGAAAGAGTAAGAACTTTATCATTAGAAAACACCTTTGATAGTTTTTTTTCAAACTCATTTACAGCCGGTCCTTGACCAATCCAACCTGAATGTATGACATTTAAAAGAGACTCATCAATATTTGGATTCATAGCAACTTTAAACATAGGAACTTTTTGAATCATTTTTATTCTCCTAACCACTTTCTATTATTTAACGTCCATTTTACTGTTGATGCTACAGTTTGATTAATTGTCATTGGAGTTTCCCAACCCATTTTCCACATTTTAACACCACTTAATGCATATCTTAAATCATGTCCCGGACGTGAACTATGAAAATCAACTATATCATACTTCAATTCCTTTCCCATTGCATCAGCAATCATTTGAGCTAATTCTAAATTAGTAATCTCTTTTTCACCAACAATATTATATTTATCTCTTTGTTCAAACCTATCTAAAAGAAAATGAACAGCTTTAGCAACATTCCTTGCATGAATATAAAATCTTGATCCTGATTTTTTTCCATCAGGTGTACCATGAATAGTTACAACATTTCCTTTTTCAATATTCCTAATACATTTAGGAATATACTTTTCAGGATGTTGTCTTTCTCCAAATATATTCATACAATGAGTGATGAATCCTTTAACACCATATGTATTCATATAAGCCAATACTAATTCTTCACCACCTGCTTTAGTAGCTGAATATGGGTTAGTAGAATTATATCTATCCCATTCCTTATAATCAACACCTTCAGGAGCAGGACCAAATACCTCATCAGTAGAAAAATAAACAAATGCTTTAAGATTTTTACACTTTCTTGCAAACTCAAGCATGTTATATGTACCCACCACATTAGAGTAAACAAATGGTTTAGGGTCTTCAATAGAATTATCTACATGAGTTTCAGCACCTAAATGAAAAATATAATCAACATCATCACATTCCTGAATTACTCCTTCTGATATTTCTCTTGTAAAATCAATAGCATAGAAATTAACTCTTTTATCATCAAATGCATTTATATCTCTTACTCTATCCAACCCACTAGAAGCATATGTCAGTTTATCAAAAGTAATAATATCCCAATCTGTTGTTTTGAGAAAATGCTCAATGAAATGATGCCCAACAAACCCACAACCACCTGTTAATAAAATTTTCATATTCTCTCCTATGCACTAACAAAATATTTTCTTAGTAAATAAATAGCTTCTTCTTCATCATTACACCATGTATTAACAGCACCCTGAACAAATGGATGTTTACAAAGATAATCATTAAGGTCATCTGCAAAAGCAATAACAGTTTTTTCGGGATTAGAAAAATACCATGCCAATTCAAAAAAAGAACCAATCAATGGTTTATTTGGATCATATTGATTCATATTAACAACTGCAATATGAGACTCCATTACAAATTGATAGTCTTTATGAGGTAAAATATCAATACCAAAACTACTTCCCTCTTTTGTTACAGCATATCGTTTTTCTTCTAAAACCTTCTTATTAAATTGATTTGCACATGGATCAATGAAACCAATTTCATCATGATAATCAGCACTTCTAATATTCTTTCGCCATTCATATGTAATAGGATATTTAGGCGATATCTGACCAACCAAATAACACATTTTTTTCATACCATTTAAGCTCATATTCTTCTCCTTATGGTGCTAGCACCAAACATCTTGTTGTTTTTTTCTTAAAATCACTCCATTCTTCTTCTTCCATACATGCATCATTTGCACTCCATTCAGGATCATACATTGTATCACCATCCCAAACTCCCTCACTAATATAATATAATGTATCAAAACCATTTCCTTCAGGGTCTTCTTGAAGATAAACATCTAAATCACCATCAAATTCTTTAAGTCTTTCAATAAGTTCGGATACTTTCATATTCTTCTCCTTAAGAATCCGTTTGGATTGAATGTCATTTCATGTTTCTCACACTCTTTATCTATTTCCCATTCATATCCATATTTTTCCATCCATTTTTCTATTGCACCCATTGGACCTCTATCATTCCATTTCCAAGTAATAGGATTTCCATCTACATGAGAATCCTCAACAATCATATATCCACCTACAGGAACAAATTGTGAATATAATTCCATTTCTTTATATACATGTTCTTCCGTATGCCATGAATCCAATATCACCATACATTTTTTTCTAAAACCAATTTTTTCTTTAATATTATTAAATATATGTTTATCTACACTATTACCAATTAATGTTTCAATTCTATCACTCCAAATGTATTTAAATAAATCAGGATGAGCTTTATCTTCAATATCAACTGTTATGATATTTCCTTGACCTAACAATTCACATATAGATGCATAAAATGAAGCAGAACCACCACGCCCTGTTCCTGTCTCAATAATAAATTCGGGAAGTGTATTTACAATCAATTCTTGAACTACAAAAGCATCCATTGGAAGTTTCCAACATGGAACACCCATCCACGTATTTTTTGACCATAATTTCTTTTTTTCATATATCCTATGATATGTATCAGAAACCCTAATATCATTATCATTATTAAAAACTATTTTACCTACTTTCATATCTTTCTCCATAAAAGCGTTAAAGAAGGAAAAGGTAACATGATCTGAATATCCCAATTTTCATAAACAATTGGATTATTTATTAATTCATGTCTAATAGGCTTATAACCATATTCTTTTATCCATCCTTCATCACGTTCTTTACTTCCACCTTCAAATACAATCATTCCATTTTTTGATATTTTGTCACCCCATACATCCAATGTTCTAATAAGCTTATCTCCATCATTAGAAATATCCATATGAAGAAAATCAATAGAATTATCTAAAAAGCTTTTTGCTATTTTGAATGCATCACAATTTCCCAATTGAACCTCTTTACCCAATCCATTTGTATTTAACATGCTACAAACATCTTCTATTTTACCATGTTTATATTCGTATTCATCCCAAAGATCAAATGCAAAAAATTGAGATTCTGTTCCCCTACTTCTATTAAATTTCAAAGCACTAGCTATATGCATTGTAGAGTATCCATCAAGAATACCACACTCAACAATAAATTTAGGTCTTTGAGCTAATATTAATGCTCTAAAAACATTACCATAATTATTATCTATATATGAACTTCTCAATCATCAGTCTCCATGAACTTTCTTGCTTCTTCTTCAGTAAGATCATCAGGAAATTCACAATATTTTTTAGCATCTTCTGACATATTAGCGATATCTATTTTATTATATTCTTCAAGAATAACCATAATAGGTTGATCCTGTGAACTATAAATCTTATCACCAACTTTAATTTTCATTTTATTCTCCTATGATATAATCAGCCCATTTAGTAGGTACAAATTCATTCAATGCACGTTCTCTTGCTGCTTTACCTTTCGTTTCCAATATGCTTGGATTCTCATTGATCTCTTTTATAACATCAATGTAATCACTTACATCTTCACATAACCAACCCGTTTCAGGTGTAATTCTATCCTTAGCACCATAACTGTTATCACCGATACAAGGCAACCCACAAGCCATTGCTTCAATTATAACCCTTGGTCCTTGATCCTGATATCCTGGTGGTAAATGATACCAAAACAAATTACCCTTTGAAAGGAATTCAGGAACAGGAACTTCATTGACCCTAAACTTATGAATTCTATCATCATCAAATGTAGTACTTCTAGGTGGCATATAAAAGAATTCAATATCAGGATTAATTTCATCCCAAATTTGATTAATAAGCTCATTTGTATATGTAGGATGTTTAGTATCCTTTTGTGAATTATGTCTTATTAATCTTATACCGTTTCCATAATCAACATTCACTTTAAAGAAATGTTCTAAATCAGTAGGTGGGGGAAGGACTTTTGTTTTTGCTGTGTTTAATCTTTTCAATAGTTCACCTTCTTTGGTGCTATTAAGAAACATATATAAATCCCAATTATGGGTCCAAGTCACTTCCCCTGCTCCACCTAACTGATAGTTTAGAATCATAACCTTTCGCTTACAATTCAATTTATCCATCACATCCAAATACTGTGGTTTCTTATAATTCCAAATAGTATCAGATGTATAAAAAGTAACAATGTCAACAGGTTCAGTCATATCTCCCCAAGGTCTTACAATAACATCATTAGGTATATTCTTTTTATATTCCCCTGATATATTACCTGTTGAAATAAGCTCTACTCTATATCCTCTACTCAACATATCATTCATAATGAACAAAGATGATCTTTCAGAACCACCAAACCCTCTACATGTGGTAATCATTCTAAATGATTTTCTGTCATCATTTTCAATTCTTACTCTTATTTCATCATTTTCTTTCTTCTGTTGAGCTTTACAAATCTCTTTCTTTGCCCAAAAATGGCATCTATGACCACCTTTAGAAACCATTTCAAAATCTTTAGAAAGGTATTTCTCTTGCCATTTCCTTTCCCATTGTCTTCCTGCATCGTGGACAACAATCAAATCACAAAGTTCAGATGCATATTTTGTTGCAAATTCTCTATTCTGTCCACCGGCAGGACCATCGACAAAAGCAAAATCAAATGCTTGTTTAAATTCATTTATATCAATATCAATACTCTTTCCATCCCATTGAAAAATATGATTCTTTTTAGGATCAGACATTTCTTGAATTTTCTTTATCCATCCTGGCTGTGTCTCAAACGTAACAACAGTATCAACTTTAGTAGCAAAAAGTAAAGATGATAAACCTGCTCCAAATTCCAATATTTTCTTAACACCATATGTCTTGAAAATATCAAGCATGAAAAGCCAATCTCTATCAGTAATACTACCACCACCCCATTCAAAACCATATTTTTTAAGCAAAGATTCATCTACTTTTTCAGGTTTTGGAATACTGAACACTTTTTTCTCTCTTACAATATTCTTAAAAAATGTATTAGGAGTTTTTTTACCATACTCAAGTCTTCCCCCCTTGTAATACATTCTTACCCCTTCTGCTATCTGTTCAGGTTCGATTATATCAACGCATTTAGGGATTTGCTTTGTATTATGACCTTGAGTAGGGGTATTGGTAGGATCAACTAAATTCTTACATCCTTCAAGCTTACATGCCCAACAAGCTCTTTGTTCAACACAAGGTAAAGCACCATTATTATGAATATATTGATGCCCGTAAAATTGGGTAAATGAAGCAGGTTCTCTACCACCTGCTAACACAACACATGGATTATTAAATGCTGATGATAAATGCATATGCATTGATACAAGACCTAAAGACCCTTGTGAATGCAAAAATATATTGAATAGGTCTCTTATTCCTGTATCTCTATCTTCTGTTTTACCAACATAATTAATTACATTATCAAGAACGGGATATGGGTGTCCTTTAACACCCAATTGCACAAATTGAATATCATCTTTAAGGATATTAATTACTTCTTGCCATCTATGATATTGTTTACTAGGCCATCCTGGCTCTCCACCGTAAATAAAAATCCAATAAGGCTTATCAATATCAATAACAGGTTTTCTATTATATTCTTCTTCAGTAAGCCATATATCAGGTCTAACAGCACCTTGAGTTATCTTGAGACCCATCTTATTTTGAATATCCATTCTAAAGGAATTCGCCATATGATAATCCCATAGACCTGATTTATTAGTTAGAAAGCCCGGACCTATTTTCACAGTTGCTTTATTAGCGGATAGTGAACCCATCCTAAAGGTATGATCAATATTTGGATTGTTATCCCAAATGTGCATTGCAGTTGTATGAACACCAACTCTTGTTTTAGGGAATGAAGCTTTAAAATCCCTAACAGCACATGTCATCATAAGAATATCACCAAAAGCTTGTCTATTATGAAATATAACTTCTTCAGGTGCTACATCTTTATCCTCACCCTTTTCAGAACCAACAGTAAGACTCCTATTGAATTCTTCAGATGTATAAGCCATTAAATCCTCAACAACTTGATCAACAACACCTTGAGCAGGTAGGATATGATGTAAATGGTCAGAACCAAACCTTGCTGAAATTAGAAGGTCTGTACAATCATTTCTCTTACCTACTGCTTCATTATTGGATATCCCAATAGATTCTTTAGCTAACATATCACTTAGTTTCATTAAATATCCCCATTCTCAATAATTTTTTCATTTTCATAGTCTGCCAATATACGTCTTTCAATTTCAGCAGCACATTGTCTTAATTCACCAATGTAATTCTTATAATTGTTATAGCTAGGGGAAATGAAATACCTACAAAACTTGTAGAGAATATAATTCAAATCCCCATCTGCTTTAACGTCTTCCTTAGCCATTGCATCAATGACTCTATCCATCTTATAGCGTTTTTCTTTTTTTATATATGGCATTATAACTCCAATCTAAAACCCTTATATTGTTTCAATTCACCATTTCTCATATGACAAAAATT
>Ga0180437_10010206_pt1 | contig 11496 bp, 5 predicted proteins | sample SS_ome_4_FD_132410 | JGI IMG/M metagenome (GOLD analysis project Ga0180437, IMG submission 132410) | Hypersaline lake sediment archaeal communities from the Salton Sea, California, USA - SS_3_D_1 metaG | ecosystem: Environmental > Aquatic > Non-marine Saline and Alkaline > Hypersaline > Sediment... | reverse complement strand
TCATCGACTACGACGAACCAAACAACCCCTGGAATAGAGTACTCACTCCGCACATTGGAACCACTTAAGGCAAACTCCGCCGTATCCCTCAGCAACTGCACTATAGAGACAGTCTTCTTAATTGGCATTCCACCCTTTGCGAAGGCAAGTAATTGTTGTGTCAGATTCTTAGCTCGCAACGAAGCCTTTTCTGCGTCTGCTATCATTTGAGAAATGTCATCTTCAAGATTCCCATACATCCTCGCCATCGACATGTTCGTGGAAATCGCGGTCAAGATATTATTGAAATCATGCGCAATTCCACCTGCAAGCACTCCGAGAGATTCGATCTTCTGGGTTCTTACGAGTTCTTCCTCCCTTCGCTTTAGGGCCGTGACGTCAAGAATGGTTCCAATCAGGGCTGGTTTGCTTTTGTAATCAACAACCCCTGCCAGCAATTCGCAATCGATCACGTTTCCGTTGCTCTGCACTCCGCGAAAGGAGAAGACAGGAGACCGTTTTTCGCGACTGTCCAAACACTGCCTGATGTAGTCTTCACCTGCCTCACGGTCTTCCGGATGGGTCACTTCAAGGGGCTTCATTCCCCTGATCATTTCCTTCACGTCGTATCCGAATATTCGTCCGAGCGCAGGGTTCGCATAGCGGAATGTCCCATCTTGAAAGATAAAGATTCCGGACAGCGAGGCTTCGGCGAGCGTGCGAAATAGCTCCTCGCTCCTGCGGAGCTCTTCAACCATCTGCTTGCGTTCTCCGATGTCTCGTACTACTCCGTGGAGCACGGGGATGCCATCTATCTGGATAGTCTGGACCAAAGCCTCAACAGGGACTTCTGTTCCATCGGAGCGCAGAACGGCCGTTTCAAGAGGTTTCTGCAATTCCTCGCTTTGAAGGAGCTTGGCGTATGTTTTCTCTGCGGTTTCAGTCCAGTGAGGGGGGTATAACTGTAAGTGATGGAGACCAACGATTTCATCATGGTCTCTTAGAAGCAATTGCGAAGCAATTGGATTTGCATCTAGAATTTTCCCGGATTCGGGGTCGATAATGAACACTGCGTCAAGAGAACCTTCGAACAATGCACGAAATCGTTCCGCGCTCTCCCGCAGTTCTTCCTCCGATTTCTTACGTTCCATAATGTCGATGCCGACACTAAAGAAATAGTCAAGCTCTCCGTTCTCTTTCGTCATCGGCCTGGTGTGCCACTCCACAATCAGTTTGCGGCCATCCCTTGTGAGCACCTGGCTTTCATTCAGGATCACCTCGTTCAAGTCGGCCAGATTATTGAAGACGTTGAGAAGCAACTCACGATCATCTTCGGGAACAAACGCTTCCAGATAATTCTTCCCTAAGACCTCATCTTTTTCATAGCCCAAGCTTTTCAGCATCGTCCCGTTCATCATCAGAGTTTGCCCTGTTGGGCTTACGGCTACGAAGAAGGTAGGAGACATCTGTATTAGGCTTTCACTGAAATTCCTTTCTTCCTGAAGTGCCTCCTCGGCTCGCTTCTGCTCGGTAATGTCTTGAATCACACCGAACGATTTTGTGGGGTGACCGCTCTTGTCGAGAGATAGGTCGGCCAACGAATGGATGAATCGCTCTTCCCCACCAGGTCGAGCGATTCGGTAATCAAGATCTAACGCGACTCCCTTAGAAAGAGCGTCATCAACTGCACTCGCCAACCTTTCCCTATCATCAGGATGAACGAGCTTGAGGAACTCCTTGTACGTTGGCGTTCCCTTATGCGGATCGATACCAATAATTCGATAGAGCCCGTTAGACCAAACAGACTTGTTGTTGATGAAATCTGCATCCCAGTGGCCGAGATTGGCAACTTCCTCTGCCATTGAATATCTCCATTCGCTGTCTCGGAGTCTTTCCTCGGCCTGCTTGCGTTCCGTAATATCCCGCGTGACCCCGAGAATCCCTGCTAGTCTTCCCTGTGTATCGCGCAAGAAAGTGAAAGTGAGTTCCCCCCAAACGACAGAGCCATTTTTGTGAAAACGTTGGAGTTCCATTGTCCGTGATCTGAGCGAATCGGAAACCTTTTCGTTGTCTCCGGCAAACTCCTCCAGGAACATTTTCTTGGCGGCCTCAGCGGAGGAGGGGGTCAGATGCTCAATAATAGGCTTGCCTATGAGTTCTCCTGGAGTATAGCCAACAAAACGTTCGATCGAAGGGCTTATATAATTGAACCGAAGGTCCATGTCCGAGGTCCAGACTATGTCGTACATGCTTTCGGCAAGAAGGCGGTAACGCTGCTCACTCTCCAGCAGGGATTCCTCCATCTGCTTGCGCTCAGTGATGTCTCTCACGACCCCAATAAAGGAGCTCGGTCTATCATTGGAATCTCTCATCAGAGAGAGACTCAGCTCACCAATGAAGCAAGAACCATCTCTTTTCAGAAACGTATATTGAACGCCTTTGATCATCCCTTTTACCAGCGTTTCTTGGATAGTCTGGGGCACTCTGCTGTTATCTGCAGGGGCAATGAATTCCGCAATGTTCCTTCCAACGATCTCCTCTCTGTCATGATATCCGTAGAGGTCGATCATTCGAGGGGAAACGTAGGAAATATTTCCTTCTAAGTCTGTTACGCCCACTCCGTCCGGAGCTGTCTCAATCAACGTTTGAAATTGTCCTCCGTCTTCCCGTAGATATTCTTCCACACGGCTGTATTCTGCCAGTTCGCCTTCTAATTCCTGCACCCTTTGTTCCAATTCTTCATAGGTTAGTCTGTTGGCCATCGAAGTCTTTCCTTCCGAATTGAAGCCCCTGGAAACCCTAGAAAGCTTTTCTTATATTCAAAAACGAGTATAAGATAAAGCATGACTTGCTTACAAACAGAATCTTGGCAGAAAATGCTGGCAATGTTTGTAGAACGGCTGATTAACCGAATACTTCGGCAAGGAGTCAGAGCGGGAAACTACACTCAAATGCAATGTCTCGGGGTCTATAAATTAACCTGAAAATCGACGATGTTTGTTCAATAGTCTGAATTTAGAAAGATTCCATGTAACAAGCAGATCATGATCGTCTCCATGCGCCTGGCTGGACTGACGAAATGCAGAAGAGATATGCAATAAGCTCATCTGGTCCCTGGGCGTGACCAGCTGAGTGCTTTTCATACAAGAGGGGGGGACCGACTGGGACTCAAACGTTCTGCTTGACAGTCTCTTGCCCCATCATCCGACGGATTGTCCGCATATCTCCACAGAACTTCTCCGGGCCTCTTTCGCGTCGTGATTTGCCAGTTCTGTAAACCTGCGGCGCCGGGCCTGATACCTGACGGCTGACACCTGCTTTAAAACAAGAGATCCTTGAACACGCCGGCAGCGCCCTCTGAGAGGGTGCGAATGCCATCGGTGAGCTCAGCGGCTGCGCTCCTTCCCATTGCTTCGAGGTCAGGGGTCGGCGTACAGCGTTCTTTGCCGAGCCTGCACTCGAGTTGAAAAGGAATCATCCTTCCGCCCACGAAGAGCTTGCCCTCCCCCACCTCAAGGCGACCCGAAAGGTCCATCGATCCATCGATCTCTACGAGCTTGCCGTCATAGATCGCAACCAGGTTCCCCGTGCTTATGCTCCCTTCCCGCATCGTGAACCATCCGGCAGCTCGGTTCTCTTCCAGGCGGCCTTGTTGTTCCGGGCCGATCTTTGATGCCTCTTGCGGGGTCGTTCCCTCCGGGTCCAGTCCCTCCAACATGCGTCCTACCTGTCCGGAAAAGGTCTCCTCCGAATCCCCGGCCGGGTCGTCCTCGCCCTGCAAGGCAAAGTGATTCAGGAAGATCCTTGCCTTTGCCTCCAGGGTGGCGGCTGCCTCGGGCCAGCTGAAGCCCGAACCCCGAAAGGCCAGGTTGACGTCCGTACGACCCTTCGCCTTTCCTTCGAGGCTCGGTGCGGCCAGCCTGGCAAGCTCGTCGAGATCCACGTGGTCGATTTTCAGGGTGCCATAGTATTGGTGCAGGCCTTCTTGCGGGTAAGTTTGAGAGAAATCTGCCGAGAAGAAGGCATCGATCATTCCCCGTGTAGGTTGGATCACTACAGGGCTTATGGACAATGTTTGCTTGCCGTAGAAGGCTTGCGCGTAGAGGCCCTTTACCGAGGTTCCGTGCAAACGCAGATCCTTGCTGGCCACGCGAGCCTTGAGCAGCGCGCTTGACCGGATCCTTCGCGTTCGCCCTGTTACAGCGAGTTCCTTGATCTCGAGCCGGCCACCTATTTCGTGTGGTTGCGCAGCCGGTGACATTGCGGCCAGGGCATCCAGCGAGAGGACGTTCGTCGTGAGCCTTGCGTCCAGGAGAGGATCAGACGGGTCCCTGACCGATCCCTTGAGGGTCCATTCCGTGGCCCCGAGATGAAGGAAAGCCCTTCCGAAACGGATCTCATCCGGAAGGATCCGTGCACGAACCCCCACCTGCAAGGGTACATCCGTAGGCTTGTCGAGAAGATTCCGGTAGGCAAGCCTGCCACCGGTCAGGTCAACAACCACGACAGCTGCTGAGGCCCCTTTCTCTTCCGACCATCTGGCCTTCACCGAAACAGGCCCGGAGAACCGGAAGGCCTCGCTCCCGGAGGTCGGGCCGAACGTCTCCAGCTTGGCCGACTCGATCGTGCCCGTCCATCCGCGGCCCTCCTGTTCAAAGTGGATTTCGAGTCCGTCCAGGCTCGTGGTGAGCCCTCCGAGGTCGGTTTGCGAGAGGCGGCCTTCGGTGAAGTGAATCCGGATTCCTTCCGACATGACCCCTTGGGGCCGGGTCGGTCGAAACGATTCTGTGCGCACTGCGGGCAAGGCCACGCGGGCAGGGTCGATCCTGAGCCTTTCCGCCAGTAGGGAGAACTTCCCGGAAAAGGCCGTTTCAGGCCAAAGCAACGAGCAGAGGGGCTGCCAGTCTTCTAGACTCACGCTCAGGTCTTGGATGTCGACCTCGGAGAGGCCGTCGCCCAAGCCCGCGGAACCTTTCATGGAGATCTTCACGCCCGATCCTGTCATCAGGAACGGGGAGACTGACAAGAGCCCACCGGCCTTGCCCTCGACGTTGCAGGATGCCTCGAGCAGCTCAGGCAGCGCCACGGTCCGATCCTGCCACTCGATCACAGTGTCCGCGAGGCGGGCCGTTCCCGCGATCCGTGCCTCCTCCAGGGAGACGGCCCTCCCGTTGATCTCTGCGGAGAGCCTTCCGGACAGGTGCATGGAGTCGTTCCCGTCCTGGTTCCACTGGAGATGTACTTCAGCGAGAGCCAGCTCAAAAGAAAGGTCTCGTTCGATTCGGAGGGAGGCACGAATCCCCGAGATCTCCGGGTTGGCGCCCTTCAGGGATCCGTCCCCAATCTCCAGGCTTGCACCCGTGAGTGTGAAGCCGGCGGGCAGGGAGATGAGATCGGACAAGGACTCTCGATGTCCATCGATCCCGAACGGAAAGGCCCAAAGGGTTCCTGCAACCGAACGGGTGTCCTTCGCTTGCCGGCTCCGATCAAAGGCAGGTGCCTCGAGGGTGAATCGAGCGGCGACCTCTCGGTGGGCCAGGTCTGTCAGAGAGGGTCGAAAGGTGAGTTTGGTGGCCGTGAAGAACGCGTCCTGGCCGGCCTGCTTTCCCGCCGGAGAGAGACGAAGCTGCTCGATCGATATACCCGGCCCCCCTTTCAGGAACACGCGGGGCCTAGAGAAATCCACGTGCAGTCCGAGTTGAGCACTCAGCGTCTTCTTGAGGTTATCCTCGTACCGATCCCAAGGGAAGAAGAGAAAGAACAACAGACCTCCCGCGAGGATGACTGCCAGCAGGATACTCGTTCCCCAGAGAAAGCTGCGTCCCAAACGCATGCGAACTGTTCATGAACAGGGTTCAGGTGGGGACCTCGAATCCGGGAGGTTCCGAGGCGTTCTCACGATAGATTTCCAACGGATGGCGGGTCCTATTCCTCCTCCTCATCGTCCTCCTCGTCCCACTCCTCCAGGTCGTCCTCTTCGTCCGCGTCGGCATTCTTCTTTGCCTTCTTCTCTTCTAGCTCATCCTGGTCCGTATCCAGCACCACGTTCAGGTCCGGCGAGTCAAAGAGCTGGGTAAACTCCTCGTCCTGGGCTGCAAGCTCTCCCGCGAGGGGTTCGTCCTCGACCTCGGACAGGGGAACCTGTTCAACCAGGCCATGCGCGATTTCGCGGAGCGCGATGACCGTATTCTTGTCGCCCTTCTTCTGCATCAGTGGCTTGGAGCCCATCTGGAGCTGACGGGCGCGACGCACAGCCGCGTGAACGAGCGAAAAGGGGCTTTCGACATTGCGAAGGCAGTCTTCAACGGATATACGGGCCATGATTCCTCCTGGTTGTCGTGAACATCACAATCGTACCAGTATAGGGCATCCTGTCTAGAAAATAAAGTGAAATTGTGCTTCTATATAGAAGATACGATCCGGAGAGAGAGACCGAGCGGAGAAAAGCGGAGATGGTTGAGGCCCGTTCGAACGTAGGGGTTGTCCTGGGGGGGATGTCGGCCGAGCACGAGGTCTCCTGGCGGTCTGCCAGGAACATCATCCAGGCCATGGACCCGGAAAGATACCGGCCCATCCCGATCCTGATCGACAAGCAAGGGGACTGGCTCCTCCTGGAGACGAAAGAGGTCTTTTCGGACGATCTTCTGTCTGCACCCGACCCGAAGCCCCTGCCCGAGGGCCGTCGGATCCTCCTGGATCGGCATGAGGGGGCCCTGTTTCTGGTCCAAAGGGACAGCGGAACACGGGTTCAGGGCCTGGACGTGATCTTTCCCGCGGTCCACGGCCCTTACGGAGAGGACGGCACCCTGCAAGGCCTTTGCAAGATGTACCAGGTTCCATTTGTCGGGCCTGGCGTACTCTCTTCGTCGATTTGCATGGATAAGGAAGTGATGAAACGCCTTCTCGAAGAACGCGGCATCCCGGGGCCGCGATACCTGGCTTGTCACAACAGGGCGGCGAGCCGGCCCGATCTCGGTCAGTTGCGCAGCACCCTTGGACTTCCACTGTTCGTCAAGCCTGCCAACCTTGGCAGTTCGGTGGGGGTCACCAAGGTGGACTCCATGGAAGACCTGGGGAAGGCCCTGTCCCACGCGTGGCAGTTCGACGACAAGGCAATCGTTGAGGAGTTCGTCCAGGGAAGGGAGATCGAATGCTCTGTCCTGGGGAATGAAGACCCGATTGCCTCGGTGCCGGGTGAGATTATTCCCAGGCATGCCTTCTACTCTTACGATGCCAAGTATTGCGACCCGGAAGGTGCGGACCTGAAGATTCCCGCCGACCTGCCCGAGGCCGTGAGCGCAAAGGTGCGGGATCTGGCGGTTCGAAGCTTCATCGCGCTGGCAGGCGAAGGGATGGCGCGGGTTGACTTCTTTGTCAAATCCGACGGGACGGTTCTGGTCAACGAGCTGAACACGATCCCCGGGTTCACGAACATCAGCATGTATCCAAAGCTTTGGGAGGCGAGCGGCATTCCTTCCCGTGAGCTGGTCCACAGGCTCATCCAGCTGGGCATCGACAGGTTCCTCCGGGAAGCGGCAAAAAGCCGCGACTGGGACGCTCCTCCTCCTGAAGTAGATTGAACTCGAGTCCTGTGAATTCCAAGTCCCGATCCAACAGCAAAGAGAGCCGGCACAAGCGCCGCCCCCCCCGCCGTCGAGCAAGGCCAAAGCCTGTTCCAGCGGGCCCGAAACGGCCTGAGCCGAGGTTTGAAGCGATCCTGGCCCAGATCGGAGTCCCGGAGGACGAGCCCTTCACGCCCGATCCGTTCCAGACAGAAGCGATAAGCAGGCTCGAGGCGAGGGATGTGCTCGTTTCGGCGCCCACCGGGTCCGGGAAGACCTGGATCGCCCTGCAGGCGATCAAGCGGTGTCTCGAGTCCGGCGGCCACGCCTGGTACGCATGCCCCCTGAAGGCCCTTTCGAACGCGAAGTTCGAGGAGTTCGGTAGAGCCTTCGGACCCGACCTCGTGGGTATCGTCACGGGGGACCGCAAGGAGAACGCCCAGGCGCCGCTCATCGTAGGCACCACAGAGATCCTCCGGAACCAGCTATACGATTGCATGTGGCACAAGACGCCCCTGCCCTACGAGCTGGTTGTCCTCGATGAGGCCCATTACCTGGGCGAGCCTGAGCGAGGGGTTGTCTGGGAAGAGACCCTGATCTACGTGCCGCCCACCACACGCCTGTTACTCCTGTCCGCCACGATTCGGAACACGAAGGAACTGGCCGCCTGGCTTGCCTCCATACGGCGCGTAGCCTGCTCGGTGGTCCTCTCCGATGAAAGGCCGGTACCTCTCTACCCTCTTTTCCTGTACCCGGACGGCCAGATAGGGATGCTGAGCGCAAGGAAGGGGCTCACGCGAGACGTGGAACGATGCGTCGAGGCTCTTTCCAAGAGAAGGGGGCGGCCTCCTCCTTGGCAGTACGACAAGGTCATCGGGCATCTGAGGAAGTACAACCTGCTTCCTGCGATCTTCTTCCTCAAGTCTCGTGCAGAGTGCGATCGGGCCATCACCACCTCTGCCCCCGAACGCCGCAGTCCGGAAGAACAGGCAGCCTTCCGGAGGGACCTGGATGCCTGCTTGGAGCGGTTTCCCTTCCTGAAACAACACCGAGCATTGCCCTACATGGTGGATGGCCACGTGGCCTCGCACCATGCCGGACATCTGCCCAACTGGAAGGTGCTCGTTGAGGAGATGATGCTCAGGGGGCATCTGGACGCGATCTTTGCCACTTCGACAGTCGCAGGGGGCGTGAACTTCCCGGCCCGGACCGTGGTCCTCGTACAGAGTGACCGCTACGACGGCAAGGAGTTCCAGGACCTCTCGGCAACGGATCTTCAGCAGATGATCGGCAGGGCGGGAAGGAGGGGAAAGGACCGGGTGGGGTTTGCCCTGGTCATCCCCGGTCCGTTCCTGGACCCGAAGCTGATTCACAGACGGCTCCGCTCGCCCCCGGATGTTATCGAAAGCCAGATTCGAATCAATTTCTCGATGGTGCTCAACCTGTTGCAGTCTCACAGCCCGGAGGATATTCGGGTCCTGATCGACCGGTCCCTGGCCGCCTTCCAGCAGGCACGCCGGCTGCAGGCGCGCCGGAAGAAGGCGGCCGGCGCAAAGGCCGAGAAGGTCGATGTGCGCGAGGTCCTCTGGCAGGACTTCCTGCGGCACAAGGACTTCCTTCAGGAGACAGGTTTTGTCGACGACCAGGATGAGCTTACCTGGGAGGGACGATGGGCGGCCCAGCTTCGCCTGGATCATCCGTTGCTCGTGGCCGAGGCGATCCGGAAGGGCTCGTTCGAGGGTGCCGCTCCCGAAATCGTCGCGGCCATGATCGCACCCTTTGTCGTAGACGGCGGGGATCGAAGCGAGGAACTGGACAGAGCCCTTACCGTTCGTTCCAAGGACCTGACCCGCCGGATCGACCGGATGCGGAAGGACCTGAAGGAACCGAGCAGGCTGATGAAACGCAGGGGGTTCGAGGTTTCAGATGTTCCCATGTGGCCGGCCGTCGCTGCCTTCCTCTGGGCCAAGGGTGTCAGCTGGAATGCCTTGCTCCGTGCCGTGCCACTCGAAGAGGGGGCCATGTCCATGCTCATTATGCGGACAGCAGACCACCTGAATCAGATCATCGGCCTCCGCGAGTCCCATCCAGAACTGGCCGAGACCGCTCGCGAAGCCGTTCCCCTGATCTTCCGCGAACCGGTTTGGATTTGAGAGCAGGCAACCCCAGCCCATTTCATGTAAGGAGCCACGTATGAACCTTGCTGAACTAACGTTGAACAACATCAAGGAATTCGGCGAGTACGTCTCCCTCGTGTTCGAGGAGCGGGACTACACCAACGTAGAGTTGAACCGCCAGGCCGAGAGCCTGGCAAAGGGCCTGCAGGGACTTGGCATGAAGCCCGGCGACAGGCTCGCGATGATGATGGGGAATGCGCCCGAGGTGTTGGTGTCCTTTTTCGCGTCCTACAAACTCGGGACCTGGGCTATGCCCATGCTCTTCGTTCTGCAACCCGAAGAGATCGCGCACATCCTCGATGATTCAGGGGTCGAGGTCTGCATCGTGCACGAGATCTTCCTGCCGAAGATACTCGAGGCCAGGGAGCTTTCCGTTAAGGGCACACTCAAGCACATCATCACCGCAGACGCCGAACCCACCGAGGGGTATCTCTCTCTTCATCAACTCATCGCGGGGAACCCACCCGGTTTCGAAATCTACCCGGCCAAGGATGACGACGTTGCTGTCCTGCTCTATACCTCAGGCACAACGGGCATGCCGAAAGGTGTGATGCTGAGCCACTATAACCTCTATTGCAATGCCAAGGCAGGCTGCGAGACACAGGAATTCAAGCACAGTGATGTCGCCTTGTTTGTCTTGCCCTTGAACCATTCCTTCGGCATCATCTCCTCCATCGGGGGAACGATGTACGGTGTCAAAGGGATCCTTCTGTCCTGGTTCGATGCGGGCCAATCGCTCGAGTTGATCGAGCGATACAAATGCTCGTACGCTGGCGTGGTCCCGACCATGCTGGCCATGCTCCTGAATCACCCGGACGCGGAAAAGGCTGACACTTCATCGATGGACCGATGGATCGTCTCGGGCGCGCCCCTGCCGATGGAGCTGTACACGAGATTCGAGAAGACCTTCCACGGCAAGATTCTCGAAGGGTATGGGCTCACCGAAGCCAGCCCGGCCGTGTCCCTGAATCGGCCGGACGGGGTGTACAAACCCGGGAGCGCGGGCCAGCCCCTTCCGGGGGTGGAGGTGACCATCCGGGATGAACAGGGAAACGTGCTCCCCCCGAACACTGCCGGCGAGATCTGCGTAAGGGGTCCCAATTTGATGAAGGGATATTTCAACAAGCCCGAGGCCACTGCACAGACGATTGTGGACGGATGGCTGCACACCGGAGACGTTGGCTGCCTCGACGAGGAGGGTTACCTGTTCCTCACGGAGCGGAAGAAAGACATGATCATTCGCGGCGGCGAAAACATATATCCCCGGGACATTGAGGAGGTGCTGTTCGAACACCCGGGTATTCTGGAGGTCTCGGTGATCGGAAGGGAAGACCCTGTCTACGGTGAGGACGTGTGCGCCATCGTGGTCAAGGAGCCTGGCGTAGAGCTGACCGAGGAGGAGGTAACGGATTATGCGGCCAGCCGGCTGGCCAAGTTCCAGAAGCCAAAGTGGGTCATCTTCGTTGACGCCCTGCCCAAGAATCCTCTCGGCAAGGTACTGAAGAAGGAACTACGCGCGCAGTACGGAAAACAGTAAAACCGTCTCCGTCGATTCCCCCTCCACGCGAACCTATTTCTGCTAGGGTTCGTCGAATCGTTCGGCGATCCCCTGCGAAGCCTTCCGAAAATCCTGCTGCTCCTCGGTTAGCGAAAATTCCATTCTTGGTCTCCTCCCGTAACCCTAGGCTCTGAACACCTCTATGGTTACCATTTCGCTTGACTTGTCCGAGGGTCCCGGAACAAGATAGCAAATACACTATGAAATGAATATATATAAG
>Ga0180437_10010205_pt1 | contig 11498 bp, 10 predicted proteins | sample SS_ome_4_FD_132410 | JGI IMG/M metagenome (GOLD analysis project Ga0180437, IMG submission 132410) | Hypersaline lake sediment archaeal communities from the Salton Sea, California, USA - SS_3_D_1 metaG | ecosystem: Environmental > Aquatic > Non-marine Saline and Alkaline > Hypersaline >... | reverse complement strand
TTCGGGTTCTCTGCAAAACTCGCCCGGCCTCTCGGCTCGCTTTTCTCGGGCGAAGCGTGGATGGCGATGGAGCTTGTGCCGAATGGATTGCGGGGTGTTGAAGGCCGAGTTGAGTATCCGCCGCCATTCGGCCAGTTCGAGTAAACAGCGCCCGCTGAGCGTCCAGTGGTCGAGCAGCTACTTCGTTGCCGCCTTTTGGACCAGCGGCCGGAGCGCTTCATCGCCTGCCGGGTCTTCTTCGCAGTATCGAGGGCGAACTGGGCGGCGGCGCCCGGCTTGATGATCGCAGTGCGCTTCACTCCCCATACTCAGCAAGAAAAGCCTCTGCAAACAGCCTCCCCGCCTCAAGTTGCCCAGCCGTGTTGTAGTGGACGTTGGCTGGGTGCTTCTCAATATCCCGAAGGATGACCATTTTCGAGCGCGGGATTTCCTGCTGCGCATCAAACTGGGCCTTGAGCACGAGAAACGCACCGGGACGGCCGGGCGGCAACTCTGGTGGCTCTTGAAAACTCGTCAGATCGTCAGGAATCCCCTCCTGCCGGGCCGAACCATAGACGAATGGCAAGTCGGCAGCGCCGGTGCCCTTGCGAGCGGCGGCCACGAGAGACTTCAAGTTGCCGAGATATTCCTTCGCCACATCCACCCTTTTCATGTCGCCGCCACCTTGAAGCCAGAGAAAGCCGACGATTTCAATGTCTCGGGCTTCCTTTGCCTGCTCAACCTTTTCCATCAGTCTTCTGTAGAGCGGACCCAGCTTCCCTTGCCCAACCCGGTCGGCGTCTTCCTTACTCCAGTCCGGCTTCCACGCCAACAAGCTCGTGCCGCCAACGGCGAGCTTGATAATGCCGATAGTCTCGCCGCGCCGCGCCTTGGCGATCTCGTGCCCAAAGGCGATTTCCGGGCCGAAGTGGAACTCGGTCAATCCGGCCTTCCGCTGGCCCTGATTGGCGGGCTCAAAGGGTCTGAGGGGCTGCCACTTGCCGTCCTCGAACATCAGCACCCTGTCGTTGCCCTTGCGGAGATCATCCGGGAGCTTCGTGCTGTCGCCCCAGCCGACCATGTTTGATTGCCCCGCGCAAATGAAGGTCTTGACGGGTTTGTCGGCGGCGTGAGTGGGTGAGGCAAACCAGACAGCCACGGCTAATAATAAGAGCCTGACGAGTAACTGGCAGTTCGGCATCGTGTTTTCTCCTCTGCGCTGCGGGCAATGGTTTCATGATAAAGCTACTCACCAATGGAAAACGCCGGGTGGTGCGTGACAGTCCCTTTGGGCATTTCGTCGAACATCGGGAAACACAAGAGGACTTCCGGTGGAACACCCTCCATTCGCAAGGCCGGGTCGTGCCGAAAGCCAAACCGATTGTAGAAGGCCGGATCGCCAACCAAGACGCAGCCCTGAGCCCCCAAGTCTCGAATCGTTTTCAGGCCCTCGTTGACAAGTGCTTGACCGATCCCTCGTCTTTGGAAGGGCGGAAGAACGGCAACCGGCCCGAGTGCAAGCCAGCCGTGATCCCTCCCGCCGATTTTGACCGGAGAGAAGGCGATCTGCCCCACAACATTGCCATCGACCTCGGCAACGAGAGAGACAGTCAAGGAGTCATCGGCTCTCAAGCCTTCGACGATCAGGTGTTCGGTCTGATGGCTGTAGGGATGATTCGCAAATGCGGCGATGAGGATATCTCGTATCGAATCACAGTCTTCGGGAGCCTCGGGACGAATAAGCACGTCACCCCCTGTTGATTGACCGCTGTTCTCGACCGCCTTCAACATCGCCTCTAGCGACTCCTCATCGGCCAATCGGTGTTCCGTGCCAACGACGATCAACGCCGATTCCGGCAGACCGCTGTTCCTCAGAAGCTCTCGGCTGTCGGCGATGGGCACGGTCTCGTCGGCTTCCGAATGCAGGATCGTGGTGTTCGCCTTCACGGTCGTGGCCGTGCCCCAACTTCTCCACGCCGGGCATAAGAGGACAAGGGGCGTTTCGCCGCTGTCGATGTTCATCGCCACCGCCCCGCCACGGGAACTGCCAACCACGACATCGGGCTGGTGTTGATTGTACTCGGCCTGGGCGATGCGGAGGGCGGCTTCGAAATCGTCGTCGGGGAGATGGGGGTTCAGCACTTCGTGGCCGTGGTCCTTGAGGAAGCTCGGCTTCAAGCCGCCCGGACTCGATTGCCAGCCGTGAAGGAAGAGGATTTTCATTTGGAAGATTCGCCTCGGCCAACTCTCGGTAGTCCGACCGCTCTTGTTGTGTCTGCTATCCGAAAATGCTATCGTGTTTGGCGTGCAAGGTCAACGCTTGGAAGCATGGTTGCCGACGCAGGTTACGGCATTTTGAACTGGAGGAAAAGCGGTCAACCCGTTGCCGCATGAATCGGGTCCGTGGACACCCTGCCTGCCGGTCGGGCACTGGAGAGACCAGGCTGAGTAATACCCAACATGGGAGCTTGCGAGATGAGATTCCGACACGTTGCTGCCGTCGTTATTATTGCTGCCGCCTCGACAGTCCCTGCGTCACGAGGCGACGAAACCCCTCCAGCTAGCGAAGCCAAGACGCTCACGGTGGCTGTCGTGTCCTCCAACAGCGTCTTCTGTGATCCCGATGCGAACCTGAAACGCTTCGAGGCGCTGGCCAGAGAAGCAGCGGGAAAGGGGGCGAGACTGGTGTGCTTGCCGGAACTGGCGTTGATGGCCTATTCGACGGAAAAGGAGATTCTGGATGTCGCTGAAGAGATTCCCGGCCCGTCGACGAACAAGCTTGAAGCCATCGCCCGGTCGCACGACGTGTATCTCTCGGTAGGAATGGCCGAGAAGGCGGGCGAAAAGTACCACATCGCCCAGGCGGTCATCGGTCCGGAGGGATACATCGGCAAGTACCGCAAACACCATCCAACCGGCACGGAGCAGAAATGTGGCTTTTTACCCGGCGAGCAGTTCCCCGTCTTTGACGTCGATGGATTTCGGTTTGGCATCAATATCTGTGCCGACGGACGGCAAGAAGACACGATCCAGGCCATGAAAGAGGCGAAGGTTGACGTGATCCATCATCCCCACGGCAACTACCTCGGCTTGGGGCGAGATGCCGAGGAGTGGACTCGAGGAAAGATGGTCTACTTCGTCCCACGGGCAACATTCGCCCGTGCCTACATTCTGATCAACAACTCGGCCGGGGACACGGAACATCTACGAGGCGTCAATGAATACGGGAGCGGGTCGCTGGTGATCGATCCGTTGGGACAGGTCGTGGATCGAACGACTCAGCAGGACCGAGAAGAGAAGATGGTCGTCGTGGAGATCAAGAGGCCGTTGTCAGCGCTGGTTCCACCCTTTGAACTGAGGCATCTGAACAGGAGATGAATTCCTCTGACAAGTGAGGTGACAAGACTGGCGTTGCAGGAGGTGGGCGTGTCGGCAAAAGCCTTTCCTGCCACGGAGAAGAACCACACGTCGATCAATGCAGACCTCGGCTTGCCCGACGACGAGCCTACGAGGGCGTTGTTTGAGTTCTTGGACGGTGTGTTGAAGAAGTGATCCTGGCGCCGAGTCTCGCGCGGGCGCAGAAAACGGGCTCACGGCTTCAGGTGTTGGTCAAAGAAGGGCCGCCTCACCTGTCAGGCAAAAAGCCGTGAAGACGATCAGCGCCAGCGGCAGCGAAAGAGCGATGGCACGTCTCACAGCAGCATCGGCTCATTCATCGCTCAGTTCAAGCGAGCACTTCTGTACGTTGAACTGGTACGGTCCCGCGGGAAAGCACGAGTAGAGTAGATAGAAGGTCTTCCCGTCCGCGCGAATCCACTTCGGCGGAATGCGGGGCTGGAAGCGGCTTTCGTCGCCGCCCCAGCCGTTGATCTGCCTCACCGTATGCCACGGCCCCCACGGTGTGGACGCCTCAAAAATGCCAAGGTACTTCTCGTCGGTTCCACACCAGCGTGGAGCGCCGGACGTGGCCGTTAGCAGCAGGTATTTGCCGATCCCCGGATTGAAGACGACCTCCGGGCGATAACAGTGTCCGGGATCGGTGAAGACGGGCTTGCGTTCCCGGAAGTTCCCCGCCCATTCGGGGTTTCCGTCACCGTCCAGTCCAGCAAAGAAGCGATATGCTTTTTCGTTGCGGATTTCGGGCGTCGGCACTCGGGCCAAGATCATGCGGTTCGAGGTCTTGTAGGCGCTGGGCGTGTCCGGGGAGTAAACGTAGGCGAATTCATCTTGAGCGGCGGCGTAGTTCTTCCCTGCGTTGAGCCACGTGAGATATCCGATCTCCGGGAAGCTCCAGTCGGCCCAGGTCCACGTGGCGGCTCGGTCCTCCGACCATGCCAAGCTCGATCCGGTGCCGTCCTCCTTCAGGTTGCGGACCCACATGTACAGCACGCCATCGACCATAAGCAGACCGCTGGCTTTGCGCCCCTTAGGACCACCGCCCGTCTTGTGACCCGTTGGCGAAGCCAGATTCTCGCCGGTGAAAGCCGGCGGATCGCCCCCGATCTTGGCGAGGCTCATGCTGCCCTTGCCGCTGCCGCCACCGAAGCCTTCCCCGTCACAGTAGACGGTGTACTGGTCCCCGTCATCAGCCCAAGTGATGGGCCAATTGTCGCCGTTGCCGATAGAAATCCGCTCGGGATGGATGGTCAAGTTCGTGATGGTCTCGCTCGGCGGGCAGGGCAGATCGCCCTTGCCCTTCGGCCGAATCTCCTTCATCGGCACGAGCGTTGCGTCCGGCTCTTCGGCCAGTGCAAATTGGTTCGTTTGCGGATGGCCAAACGGCCCCGGCCAATCGGCCTTCGAGTTCTCGGCGATCTCGGTGACGACGATTCGATCCTCGCCGAGATCACCGCTCAAGAGCCTGCCGTGGGCGATGATGCACGGAGCACATGAACTGATCGACCGCCCGTAGTCAAGTGTCTCGACCAAGGCACCATCCGATGCCCGTATGCGTAGCAGCTTGCTCGATCCGTAATCGCCGCCCGTCGTTTCTGCGTAGAAGTGGCCGTTGAAGTAGGGAAGATTGAAAAGGCTCTCGTATGGAATGTGAGAGAGGTCGCACTTCCAGAGGATCGAGCCATCGGCAATCGAATAGGCCGCCACGTACTTCCATGCGTCCCCTTCGTATTTCTTGCTCCAGTGGTTTCCGCTGCCGGTTACAAGTTTCCCGTCCACGTAGGTGAGCGTGTCCTTCTTGCCGACTGGCAACCCGGTGCGTTCCCAGACAAGGTTGAGATCGCTGTCAAAGACCCGGATGGCAGAATCCCATTCCGGTTTGCCATACCAGCGAGTCGCCACGAAATAGCCGTAGTCATCGTTTACCAGCGCCGTGTTCCACGAAATGCAGACGTTTGGCGTAGCAACGGCGGCTGATTTCAAGACCCTTCCGTCCGCAGCAAGGACCTTCAGGACTTGGCCGTTGCACTGGTAGAATACCCATCCTCGTTCTTGATCCACGCAGGGGGTAACGCCGCCCGTGCTTCGCTGCTTGAGCCACCAGACATCCTCACCCGTTTCCCCGGACATGGCATGGAGTCCGTTTTGGCAGGCCACGAGGATCAGTTGTGTTCCGTCGTCCAGGCGGCAGGTGGAGTAGCCGAAGAAGTAGTGGCCCGGCTGGTTGTCGGCGCTCGTCCATTCCAACTGGCCGCTGTCCCGTTGGAACGCCACCGTTCGCTCGTTCTTGTGCTCGTGGGCGATCACCAGCCAGGTGCCGTCCCGTTTCTGGAAAAGGAAGGGGGAGCTGTCATAAGTCTGCAAAAAATGATAGCTCCGCACCTTCCGCAGCGTGTGGACGTCAAACGCCACGACGCTGTGGAAATCGGGAGATCGGATGCCCGTCTTGACGCAGCCTCCGTCGTCCGAGGTGAAGTAGGCGATGCCGTCCACGACGACGCCTCCTTGGGCGTAAAACTCGACGCCCAGATCGCAGATCGGGTTTACACAATCAGGATCCTGCTGTGCGAGAACTGGGCCAGCCAGCAGCACAAGCACCCATGCCGCTACACTCCGGAAGTGTCTCATGATCAGCTCTCTACTCCATAGCTGGAACGAAACCTGTGGTCAGAGTAGCGTTTCCGTCAGCGCTACGCTACAGTGGCGGCGCGGACAACAATGCCCCTTGCCCCCCATCCGGGCTGCCGCTCTCGCGCGAGAACGAAGTCATTAGCGAGGGAAACGTTTATGGAAGCGACCATCGAGTTCAAGCTCAACGGCAGGCCCCTACGCATGAGCGTGGATGACGACCGGATGTTGCTCTGGGTCCTCCGCTGCGACCTGGAGCTGACCGGCTGCAAGTACGGTTGCGGAGAAGGGCATTGCGGCGCTTGCACCGTGCTGGTGGACGGCACTCCCGTTCGGTCCTGCCAGGTGCCCGTCACGGACGTCGAAGGCAAGGAGGTGCGATGGTCCAGGACTGGCGGACTCCGGGCGGGGCTTGCCAATCCGGGGATCGAGAGCCAAGCAAATGGCCCCAAGAAAAGGAGCCATTTGGCCCCTTTTTCTACGCTCTGGGGCCATTCGATTCGACGTAGACCCTTAATGTCCTAATACGCGTGGAGTGTGTGAGGATCGCTGAGATCGACTACCGGATAGCCCGGATAGCTGGGCATCGCCCACACTTCGCTCGTACCTCCCAGCGGACGGTTGACGTCCACGTTGCCCAAATCGATCCGCAGGCTCAGCTCCACGCGCGGGCAGTGGACGTCGACCACCTTCGGCATGACCAGCCCGCTCAAGGGGTCCTGGCGATGGCGTCTGGTCACGGCGCTGGCGACCACTTGGCCCTGGGCGTCGTAAACGTGTTGCTCGAGCACGTATCCGCGACGGCCGTCGACCACCGTCACCTTGGTTTGCGGCCCATTTGGCGTCTCCCGCACCGTGTGCACGGTAAATCGCTCGCCCGAAAGTCGGAAAGGCCCCTGGTGCGGCAAGCGGGGATCGAGCTCGGTGATGCCCAGCGCCTCGATCAGCCACTGCGGATCGATCGGCAGGATCTCTCGCGCCGGGCTGGCGGCGAACTGGTGGTGCCGGCAGAAGTAGATCGCCTGCGGCTCGTTGCGGCGAACCCAGAGCCAGAACAGCTCGTCGTTGCTCCCCACGTCGAGCTCCGCTCCCGTCAGGGCGGTCTCGGCGCGGAAGCGGAACCGCCTTGGCCGCTCAAAGACCACGCTGGCACGAAGCGAGGGGAAGCCGGCCCCGCTCACCGTAGCCCCGTTGGTGGAGAAGCTGCGGATCTGCGAGCTGTTGCCGTTGACCACGGCGATCACCTGCTCCAGCGTCGGGTCGGCCGGCAGCACCGGCGGCGGCAGCGGCCGGCCGATCACCAACGGCGAGCCGAAGCGCGGACAACTCGCCCCGCACAGCGCCACCAGCCCCAGCGGCACCAACCACCTCAACAGACCGCTCAATCGATCCATCAGTTGCGCTTCCTGCCCGCGAGTCTCCAGCCCCCAGAATCCCCGCTTCCCAATCCCTCCTCAACTCGCCCTGGCGAACAGCAGCCGCGCCAGCTCCTCCTGGATCTCGTCGATCCGCTGCTCGCCCGGGGGCACCTCGGGCACCCTGTACGTGGTCTCCCGGCGAGGACAGTAGAGCACCAGCAGCGCGCGGCCCTCGTCGTCCCCCTGCAAGTCTTCCAACCGCATCACGCGCCGCCGGACAAGCAACAGGGCCAGCACGTACCGCATGTCCTGCCGATCCGGCTGCCCTTCCAATTGGTCGAACAACTGGAGCATCACCTCGTTGGGCGCCAGTTTCATCCGTGTCGCTTGCGGGTTGGGGATTTGCGACTTCCACCAGCCGACGGCCTCTTGCGGCGGCCCTTGCCAGGCCTCCGGGGCGTAGTCCCGCCGCACCAGTTGCGAGCCCTCTTCCACCAGGACCGAGTAGAACTCTTCACCTGGGGCCAGTTCCCGACCGGTTGCGGCGCAGTGCCGCGTGCAGCGTTGGACTTCGTAGTCCATCATCGTCGCAAGACCTCTCGCCCAACAAACGCTTCAATAGGCGACAAAGAACCTCGCATCGGTTCCCTCAGGGCCGATCCGCAGCCGCACTTTCCGGGAACACCTGGGGCAACAGCCCTCGTAGGCGGTCTCGGCCCGGTTGACGTAAACCCTTGTGTAGACGTCGCAACAGGCAAAGCGGACGCCGACGAAGCGCCGGCTGCCCGGACCGACGCTTGGCGACTCGGCCGGCTTCGGGTCACTGGAGATGTCGAAATTCTCACCCGCCATCTGTCCATTTCCCCCCAACCCCTCAAATATCCCATATTTTGGGGGACGCGCCGCAAGGGTAGCGGAAACGCCGCCCTTCGGGAAGACCGAATCGGCCTCCCGCAAGGCCCAGGCCCACCGTGGTTCGTCTCTTTTGAGGTGTGCCTGCGCTTGGGCTCCATTTTCATGCTTGACAAGGATCGAACGTTGCATATAATAACTATGTTTAGTATATACTGAACACACTTTTCCTACTCTGGGAGGTGCGAGCGATGCAGAAGACCGTTGAAGACATCCAAAACGACTTTATCGATGCAAGTGGTGAAATGGCAGAGCGTTACGGCACGACTCGCGTAGGCGGCCTGCTGGAAGGCCTGCTCCTGCTGACTCGAAAACCGCTCTCGCTGGACGAAATGGCCGAGCGGCTCGAAGTCTCCAAAGGATCCGTCTCCACCAACATCCGGCTCCTCGAGCGCTGGAAGGCTGTGCGAAGGGTCTTCAGTCGCGGCGATCGCAAGAACTACTACGAGCTCCGCGGCGACCCTTGGGAGATCTGGACGGAGGTCGCGACCACCATACTTAAAGAGGAGCTCAATCGCTTCGCCGACCACTTGAACCGCTGGAAAAGCGACTTGGCCCAGGCGGAGGAAGGAAACCCGGAAGAAAGGGAGTTCCTCGCCAAGAGACTGGAGCAGATCGACGAGGGCCTCGACGCGGCCAGGCACGTGCTGGAGCTGCTGACTCGAGAGGGCAAACTCACCCCGGCGACCATCAAAAGAATCCGGATTGCGTAGCGATGAGACTGATTCTCTACACGGGCAAAGGCGGGGTCGGAAAATCGAGCATCGCCGCGGCCACCGCAGTTCGCGTCGCCGAGCTCGGCCGCCGCACGCTGCTGGTGAGCTCGGACCTGGCCCACAACCTGTCCGACATCTTCGACACGCCCGTCGGCCCGGAGCCGGCCGCCATCACAGAGAACCTGCAAGCGCTGGAGATCGACGCCATCCGGGAGATCCGCGAGAATTGGACGCCGGTGCAGGATTACCTCTCCGGTTTCCTCACCTACCTCGGAATGGAAGACGCTGTTGCCGAGGAGGTCGCCCTCTTGCCCGGCGCCGATGAGATCTTCCTGCTGACTCGCATCTTGAGGGAGCTCGAGGGCGGGCAATACGACGTGGTCATCGTCGACTGCTCCCCCACCGCCGGTGCACTGAGAATGCTGACGTTCACGGACACCGCCTGCACCAAGCTGAACCGGCTGATGAACTTCGAGCGCCAGTTGATGAAGCTCGTGCGCCCGGTCGTCAAACACGTCAAGGGAGTCCGCGAGGTGATCCCTTCCGACCAGGCGTACGTGACGTTCGAAGACATCATCCGCAAGGTCGGACGCCTGGGCGAAATCCTCAAAGACCCCGCCGTCAGCTCGGTCCGGCTGGTCCTCAATCCCGACCGCGTGGCAATCGCCGAGACCCGCCGCGCGTTCACCTACTTCGGGCTGTTCGGGTTTCCGATCGACGGGATCTTCGTGAACAAGATCCTCCCGGTGGAGCTTGCCGACGGCTTCCTGCACGGCTGGTTCACGCTCCAGAAGCAGCTCCTGGAATCGATCGAGCAATCGTTCCTGGACGTGGCCAAGTTCCGCGCACCCTTACTCGATAGCGAGCCCATCGGGCCGGAGTTGCTGCTGGAAATGGCTCACGGCATCTTCGGCCCGCAACACCCCGCCGAGAGATTGTCGGAGCCCAAGGCCGTGACGCTGACGCGAGAAGACGGGAAGTACCGGCTCTCCTTCTGGCTGCCGAACGTCGAGAAACGCCAGCTCGACGTCGGCCGCAAGGACGCGGAGTTGATCTTGACGGCGGGCAGTTACACCCGCGTCTTCACCCTGCCCGACTCGCTGATCAATCGGGAGGTGGCCGGCGCCAGGTTTGCCGACGGCACGCTTGCCATCGTCTTCGAGTAAGCTGGCCATCGTGACCGCCCTTTGAGGGAGGACCTATGGGAATCCGTTGCCAAGCCGGACCGCGCGGCGTGACCGAAAGGCAAGGCAGCGAACCTTGACCGTGCCCGAGGTGTCCGGTACACTTGGGCAATCTGGGACTCTCTTAGGGCGTTTCCGTGGCGGCAATCGCGAACCTGCTCGACCTTTTGTTATTACCCCTTCTTGAAGGGGGGCCTTAGGGTTCGCGCGCCACGACACATTTTCCGCGTTAAACCGAACCCCGAGGCCGACCATGCGGCCGCGGGGTTTTTTCATTGCAGGTTGGAGGTGCTGGAGAGATCGATCCATTCCCCCTTAGGGCCCGGAAAAAAATAAGTTGGGCAAATATGAAAAAGCAAGGAAGCGCAGCGCCCTTGCTTTGTCATTTGCCGGCGTCGATACTCCGCGGAAACACGCATTTTTCACACGAACAGATATTGAACCCAAGGGCGCTGCGCTTCCTTGGGTTCAATAAGTTTGCCCAACTTATTTTTTTCCGGGCCCTGGCCTGCCTGAATCAAGGAATACCGACAACCATGTCCGAGTCCGCTCATCGACGCATCGTGATCTTCGACACCACGCTCCGCGACGGCGAACAATCGCCCGGCGCCAGCATGAACCTGACTGAGAAAATGGAGGTCGCTCAGGCGCTGGCCGAGTTGGGCGTCGACATCATCGAAGCCGGCTTTCCCATCGCCTCGCCCGGCGACTTCGAGGCCGTCTCCGAAATCGCCAGGCTGCTCCGTGGGTCGGTGGTTTGCGGCTTGGCCCGCTGCCGATCGGAGGACATCGATCGGGCCTGGGAGGCCGTCCGCCACGCCGAGCGCCCGCGAATCCACGTCTTCCTCGCCACCAGCGCCATCCACCGCGAGTTCAAGCTCAAGATGGACAAGGAGCAGATCATCGAGCGGGCGGTGGCGGGAGTGAAGCGTGCCGTCGGATACTGCCCCGACGTCGAGTTCTCGCCCGAAGACGCCGTCAGAACCGAATCCGACTTCCTCTCGGCCGTCGTCGAGGCCGCCATCGACGCCGGCGCCACCACCGTCAACATCCCCGACACCGTCGGCTACGCCACGCCCCTGCACATGGCCGAGTGCATCCGCACGCTCCGCCGCCGCGTGCCCAACATCGACAAGGCCGTGATCAGCGTGCACTGCCACGACGACTTGGGCATGGCCACCGCCAACAGCCTCGCCGCCGTCGAGACCGGCGCCGGCCAGGTCGAGTGCACCATCAACGGGATCGGCGAGCGGGCCGGCAACTGCTCCCTGGAAGAGATCGTCATGGCCCTGCGGACCCGAAACGACGTCTACCACGCCGAAACC
>Ga0180437_10010203_pt1 | contig 11499 bp, 12 predicted proteins | sample SS_ome_4_FD_132410 | JGI IMG/M metagenome (GOLD analysis project Ga0180437, IMG submission 132410) | Hypersaline lake sediment archaeal communities from the Salton Sea, California, USA - SS_3_D_1 metaG | ecosystem: Environmental > Aquatic > Non-marine Saline and Alkaline > Hypersaline >... | reverse complement strand
TTATATTTAGCATTGTACTCTCCCAAGTTTGAATATTATTTCTGTGTCAATTTGAGAGAGTACAAATTTTTTTGAGACTAGTCTAGATCAGATCTTTCAAGCTTTTGGCGAAGTCCTGTTTATCACTTTATTTAAATGCCCAGAATACCCCACGGCTTTTCAAGCCTGGGGATGAATGGGCATTTAAATAAACCTAGTAAGATTGATCTATTTTTCCCTGCGCGGGAGGCGCAAAAATGATATTAGATTGAAGTAAACAAATGATCATGAAAATAATGAAGCATCATAAAAGTCAAAAAAATAGAGTTGATCATTAAACTATAAAAAAAGCGACCTTTGAAGATCGCTTTTTTTTATACCGTGATTCTCTTATCTTTTCCCTATTCTATCAACATTTCGTTCAAGACGTGCTATAAGGTCGGGAATTTTAGTGGCAACCGTGAATGATTTCTCCAGATTATCTCTAATCGGTTCTAGCTGCTTTTTGAACTTCTTAATTTTATCCATTGGGCCTTTAATAGCCTTTTTTACCTGATCGGTGAGCCTTTTCTTGCTTGGTGCAGGAAGTGACTTAATACTTGTATTAAAACTGCCCAGTGTTGTTGTTGCCGATTTAATAGCGGTTTGAGCCTCACTGAGGTTATCCATAATGTCTTGTCCTTTTCTACTATCAGGTGCTTTCTTCATAAGAGCCGCAAAATCCTTATGGCGCGTTATTCCGGAGATAGCATCGCTTGCCTGCTCAAGGCTGGATCCGATAGTTTCAATATATCCTGAAGCTCTTTTTTCTGATTCGCTTTCGGGCTGTGGGGTAGTCTTTGTAGGTCTCTTCTTGTCTTCATACTTTTTCTTTTCAGTTGGTTTTGAAGGCCTTTCTCTTCGAGCCTGTTCGTATGTATCTCTTCGGACTGGAGCTGCTGGTGGTGCACCATATTGACTATAACTTGGAACGCGATAGCCATAATTTTGAGCACCTTGATATGCAGGACCAGTAGCGACTTCTCCTTCAGGGGATCCAATAACTCTTACCGTTGCAGGAATGCGTGGTCTGCGCAAAGCATCTATAGCTTTTTTTATCGCTTCTTCCTCTTCTTCTTTTATTTTTTCAGCTATAGGACCGAATGCAGCAATCATCGTGTTAATTGCTTCAGGGATTTTTAGCAAGCTGTTTGCTTCAAGTATAGCGTCAGCAGTTTGACGTATTGCTTGTTTTGATCTGAGTTTTAGCTTCAGACCGTCCTGTTCAGGAATATCGAATTCCGGAACTTCAATATAAGACTCTTCATTCAGTTTTTTATTCAAAAGCTGAAGATTATTAACAAGCGCTTTATCTTCGGACAGCTTGGCAATGAAGCGATATTCTTTTGTCTTAGGATCGCGAGACATTAACGATTTTATTTTTTGGGCTAATCGTATTGCAATATCCTGCACTTCTGTCCAATGTAAGACGTCGGGATTTTTCCATTGAGGAATAAATCCTGCACGAGCCCATTTTTCAATTTTTCGAGGAAAATCGATAATAGCTTCTGATTTTTGAATAAAATTATCGATATGATCGGCAATTTCTTCGAGTAGTACAACAAGTTCATCAACTTGTTTCCTAGAAACTTTCGGTTTTTTGGGTTCCTCTACTTTTACCGGTTTTATTGGAGTAGGTGTTGGAGCTACCGGTGTTGGGGTAGGAGCAGGTGCCGATGGCGTAGGTTCTGTAAATACACTTTCAATGAACTTGGTGAGTTCTTCGTCGCTCATTTTGCTCATTTCTTGGGTTAACGCTTCAACATCTTTGTAAAATTGATCCTGTTGAGCAGGTGGCAAACTACTTACAAATGAGTTAATTTCCGCTTCCATTTGTTGTTCTAACTGTTTAAGCTCTGCTTCTGACATTTGTGGCATTGCAGTAGGTGCCATTGCGGCATTACTCACAGGAATGCAACACATCATTAGTACCAAGAGAATGAGATGAGCGTACATTTTTTTGAAGAATGTTAGAGAATTCATTGTTTCCCCATTATTTATGGTTAATTATTACTATTGTTTTCTATCATTATACTACACTATAATCAAAAAGTCTGCACCTTAGCTATATGATAATAATTTTTGGGATCAAAAAAAGAAGCCGTTATGAAGCAAAAAAGGGGATTTTTTCTTTTAGAGGTAGCTCTTGCATTGCTAATAATCAGTGTTTTGTGGGGTATTATAGCAAAAATGGTAATACAAGTTGCACATAACCAATATGAGCTAAAAATGCGCATGCAGGCTCTTGAGGCTATAAGCAATCATTGTGAGCAGTTAAGATGCAATCAAAGCGTTATGTCTCACGCCTTGAGTATATCTACTATTACTACGCAACAAAAACCATTGAAATTTGCTGGCCAATGGTCTATTAGTCTAACTCCGGAAGAACGAAAGTTGTTGTGCCAGCAAATGCGGTGTTTTAGAATTGCTGTTGAATGGAAAGGGAGTGCTTGTATCAATCGATCATACGAATTATTTTTAGCATTGCAACATCATTAAGGGTCAAGAGCCTATGAAAACCGTCCGTTCTGGGTCATCACTAATCTATTCGCTGCTGTATCTATCTGCAGGAACTGTAGTGATAGCTTTATTATTGCAAGGAACAATTAACCTTTACCCACGATTATTGACCTATGATAAACGTGCAAATTCTTATCTGACGCTATCCCTTGCAGTTGATGCGGTGGTGCGAGATCTTTATTCTGCGCCTCATGATATTTCAGCATGGAACAGTATGAGTGAACATGAGATTTCCTGGCGACAGGACAAAAAAAGTATCGTATGGCGCTATAAAAAAAATCGACTTATTCGGACCGAAGGCTCTTTCGATCCTCAAAAAAAACGATGGCGAACAAAGGCAAAAAGCATAGCTGCGGATTCACTTGCAGAGTGTAGTTTTGCCATAAAAAGCTCTGAGCGGGGAATAACTGGATGTACTATCATTCTTACATCAACGGCACATGGCGAATCGGTGAATGCTGAGCGAACTATTGCCATGCGTTCTGGAGTGGTATATGAAACGAGTATCTGACGGATCAGTTTTGCTGGTAGTATTTTTGATTCTTACCGTTATTACGTTGTGGTTGACCTGTTTATACCGAACAACACTTTATATGAATAATGTGGTGCTTGCAAAACAGAACTATGAACAACAGTTTCGTTTGACAGAGAGTTTGCTTGAATATGGCATGGGTGCTGCGCAGTTGCTGAGCCTACGCTGGAAAGACGAACCTTCAGCTTCTGCTGAATGTCGATTTGACGAGTGGCCGGAGCGGGAAAAAAAGAGTTTTCGTAGAGGTAGGGGCAAATACTCAGGCACCATTATCATTCGCAAGAAAAAGGATGGTATAAAAATTAGAGCGCAGCTTTTGAAAAATAGTTTGTCGATTTGTGGTATGCACTGCAGGTTGCAAGAATTGAATGATTCTGCTAATTCATCAAATAATAACATGCCGCACTATTTTGTCGTAAAGGAATGGGCCCTTGATACATGATATGATCATCAGCTACAGTGCAGTGATATTGTCCGGATCACTTGCCGCAACAGCATTTCTTATTCCACATTATTGTTGGTGGTTTATATTTATTTTTTTGATCCCGGTGTTTTATGTCAATAATTCTCGCTCAATTATTTATTCATTTAAACATGGCATGGTCTGGGGTATTCTTTTTTTGGGTTTACATATGCAGGGCTTGCTTCGTGTCATGGTCACTAAGGCCCAGAGTCCGATGGGAGCTTTCATTTGGTTGGTATTAGTTCTTTACGGTGCACTGTATTCAGGGGTATCTTTTTGGTGTGCATCAGTGCTTTCAGGTTATGTCAACCATGGAATTTCAAAGATCTGGTGTTGGGCGGTGTTTTTATGTGCTTTTTTTTTGTGGATTTCCAACGGCATGCTCTTCATCACGGGACGCTTTGAAGGATATCCTTTGTGCAATTTATTATTGCCGCTGACTATAATTCCGCAGGCTCTTTTTTTATTGCCTTATTGTGGTTCATCAGTGCTTATCTTATTTTTGTTGCTCTGGGGTGGTCTTGTGTCAGCATTTTTTTGGTCAGTCCGTTGTTCTTACCATGAGAAGCTTTCATCAAACATGTATTCATCTTCATATTATCTGGTGCTTGCATTATGTTGTCTTATTCCTTTTTGCGTCGGTTGGCTGAGAAGGCAGCCGATCGAACTGCCAGATTTTTTGGATCGTCTGGTGGTTCTTGTGCCAAGCTCCCGGTCACATAATCCACTTGATGTTGCGCAGGATATTGCCGAGCAATTAACACAGTGCGTTGAAAAAAAACGAGATACAACGTTAATTATAATGCCCGAATCAAGTTATCCATTTCCGCTCAATCGATATCAAAATATAATTGAGATGTGGTCAGAGAGCCTTCTTTCAGATGACATAACGCTTATAGTAGGCGCACATCGATGTGAAGGTGCGAACCTTTATAATACATTATACTGTATTCAGTTTTGTCGCATAACACATAGCTATGACAAAAAACATTTAATGCTGCTTGGTGAGTATGTCCCGCATCATTTTAATATTTCTCCTCTTCATAATCTTTTTTTATATCAAAAAGAACAATTTACAGCTTCTGACGTGTCGCGGCACATGATTCCACTTAATAACACTCTGCTTGCAACTCCCTATATTTGCTCGGAGTTTTATTTTGATTATGAAAAACCTCGAGAAGAGAAGGGAACAATTTTATGTATTGCTAATGATTCGTGGTTTTCATCTCGATCAATGCGCAACCTGTTATGTTTAAGTGCATTTTATAGAGCCTGTGAGTGGCGAAAAAACATACTATATGTAACCCATCATTATGCAAAGTGGATTGATTCGGGTGGGTATTCGTGGAATATTTCTCTGTTTCAGCCATAGAAGTATCAAGAGTTATAAAAACTAGATTTCCTTTGTAGATTGCCTTGATGATTGAACTTTACAGCATTATTGTTTTTAAAAAGGGAGATGCCTTTTTTTATAAAAACTGATATAATTAGATGGTATCATAGCGTGAATATCTACAAGCAAGTCATGTGCAGAAAGGCATCATCATGAAGGTTTTTTTGAAAAAAGATGTGGAGAAACTTGGTTTAGCGGGGGAAATGGTAAAGGTCTCAGATGGGTATGCCCTGAATTTTCTTATTCCAAAGGGACTGGCAGTTCCTGTCAATGCTCATAATGAAAAATATTTCAAGGCTCACGAACGGGTTGTTGAAAATCGCAAGGCAGTTCTTGCAACTCAAACATCGATGCTCGCTGAAAAGATCTCTTCAATGCCGATTACCATAAAGCGTAAAATGCATGATGATGGTAAATTATATGGAGCTATCAGCCCACACGAAGTTGTTGATGAATTGGCTAAAAAGGGCATCAGCGTCTCCAAGAGCCAAGTGCTTTTTGGTAAATCAATCAAGGAAAAAGGTTCCTACGACGTTACCATTAAGCTTTCCTCCCGATTGCAGCCAAAAATAAAAGTTACTATTGTTTCTGAATAAGTTTAACCCAAAGTTGGAATTTGATGCATGATATCCGACACGGGTCCAAACAGGCACGTAATGTAGACGCTGAAAAGATCACAGGAAAGACCCTTCCAGCGCACATTGAAGCTGAAAAAGCAGTGCTTGGGGCACTTTTGTTGAATGATGAAAATTTTACCCATGTGGTAGAACTATTAGCTCCAGATGATTTTTATCATCCAGCTCACAAGGTTATTTATCATGCGATAGCTGAAATAGGCAAAAGATCTGATCGCATTGATATTATCTCAGTGCAGGATGAGCTGACCAAGCAGGGTGGGCTTGAAAAAGCGGGAGGAACCGTTTATTTGCTGGAACTGCAAGAAGACATCCCGGCAGTAGGGCTCATTGAACAGCATGCCAAAATTATTAAAGAAAAAGCAGTTTTACGAGAGTTGATCAATTCTGCAGCAGGGATTATAACAACCTGTTATAATCAGGATGAAAAGGGCATCGATCAGATTCTTGACCATGCTGAAAAAACGGTATTTCAGATATCAAATCGTCGAACCAGTCAAAGCTTTGTTCAGCTCAATATTTGGCTTAAAAAAACATTTCAACATCTTTCAGACATAAAGAGCCATAGCAAAGGCATAACCGGTATTCCTTCAAGTTTTGCCACATTAGATGCGATGACATCGGGGTTTCAAAAGGGTGATCTGATAGTGCTTGCCGGGCGACCATCAATGGGAAAAACAGCGGTGGCACTAAACTTTGCTGTTAATGCAGCTCGAGAAGGAAGCTCTGTCGGTGTCTTTTCTCTTGAGATGGCTGCAGAACAGTTGACCCTTCGTCTGCTTTCTGCCGAGGCGCGTGTAGATCATCATAATATTCGCAATGCAACAATTACATCGGATGAATGGATGGAGTTAACCAATGTAGCTGCACGTCTTGCCGAAATGGAACTCTTTATTGATGATACTGCGATGCTGAGTATTATGGACTTGCGTGCCAAAGCCCGCAAGCTCAAAGCTGAACATAAATTGTCATTTTTGGTAATTGATTATTTACAGTTGCTTCACAGCACAAAACGACATGAAAATCGACATCAAGAGGTTTCTGAAATTTCAAGATCTCTAAAGGCTTTGGCTAAAGAACTTGAAGTGCCGATACTTGCACTGTCTCAGCTTTCACGCGCGGTGGATAGCCGTATGGATAAACGTCCTATGCTTTCGGACTTGCGTGAATCTGGCGCGATTGAGCAGGATGCAGATCTGATTATGTTTTTATACAGAGATGTTGTCTATAATCCCGAAACCGAACATCCATCTCTTGCGGAGTTAATTGTCGGGAAGCAACGTAACGGCCCTACCGGGAAAATATATCTAGATTTCTTGAAAGAGATTTCGTTATTTGAAGAAGCTGAAGGCGATTTTGGCCCTTAACAGCGTCCTAGATGTAGGATCGTGAAAGCTTGGTCCTAATGTACAAAAATTTTATATAATTTAAGAATCATCATCATTCTAAAAGTTGACAACTATTGCCTTTTTGTCTTATTATTATTATGATCTTATGTAAAGTAGGATTACAATGATTTATTAAAGGGAGAATGGTGGTAGTATTAGGAATAGATCCGGGATTGCGAATTTCAGGCTATGGCGTTGTTCAAAGAACGGGACGTCAAGCCGTACTTCTTGATTGCGGGTACTTATCAATGTCATCATCCAAAAGCGTTGCACAACGCATCACTATTTTTCATGACTTTTTTTCTCAAAAAATAACTCAATGGTCTGCAACTGATATTGCTCTTGAAACGCCATTTTTGGGAAAAAATGCGCAGAACTTTTTGAAACTTGGATATTTAAGAGGAATTTTGTATTTGTTGGCCAACAAGAACAATCTACTTATTCATGAGTTTTCACCTCGTGAAGTAAAACAGTCGTTGACCGGCTTTGGAGGCGCGAGCAAAGATCAAGTGGCACGAGTAATGATGCAACTTTTTCCACGATTGAAACAACAAAAAAAGCTGGATGTCACCGATGCATTGGCCATTACACTTTGTGGCGTATGGAAAGGAAAAAGATCTTTTTATTGAATAAATGCTTGCAATGAGCTTAGCCGATAAGATAAGGTATACATTGATGATGCATCGTGGGGATATAGAGGGGGATTTGAAGACAAGGAGGACCAGATGAAGATGATTAACCAGCATCAGATAGCGCCAAAAGAACATCTGCTCGAGGAAAAGGCTGTTTCATGTAAAAACTGTATGGATCAATTACATGAGGTTTCACAACCATTTTCTGAAACTGATATTATCTGGCTACAAGAGCTGTTCCTCACTAATGATTGGCATTGTCTTCGACTTGATGATATCCACTCGGGCAGGTCTATAATCAACACCATGCTTTATTCTCTTAATTACTATCATGACGTTGCGTGTCTGACGATGGAAGAATATCCGCAGCTTGATAGTGAATGTTGCGATCTTTATCTTCAACTTCTTGAAGGTGGCTATCTGGATGGCGAACCCTATGATCTTGAAGCTTTTTTTCTTGAAAACTTTTACGCAGATTTTCTGTGGATCGAAGAAACTCATGAGCTTGTAAAGACGCCGTGGTACCAGCAATTTCTTATGGTTCTTCACGATTTACAGATGACCCATCATATGCCGGTTATTGTGCTTTCTTATAAATAATGATGTGATTGTTGTTAGAAGGAAGCGGTCATACTGCTTAATTGTGTTGTTTATTCTACTTTAATCTTGATTCCCTTTTTTGCCCTCATTTACAATAGAGTGGTAGTAAAGTTGCCATGTCTCAAAGGGAAGGGGGGAGAACATTCATGAATTATATAAAGATAATTGCATCTATCTTGCTGTTATTTGCGCATCTACAATTTTGCCCGATGGAAGATCCAGAATTTTCAAGCGCTCAGCTCTCACCTCCGGATTCATCTTCATCATCATCCGAGACTGCGCTAAAAACGTACAGCGTGTCAATGCCATCAGATCTCGAGCGTATGGAGAATGTTCCTTCAACCGGTACAGTTGATGCTGCAAGAGTCGTAAGAATAGTTATGGGGAAAGATCATGTGCAAGCTGCCCAAGTGCTGCAAGATCGGTTTAATAAAAAAGAAAAAAAAGGTGCACTGTCGTTAACAGATGATATACCAACCACTAAAAAAGGTAGGTTAGCTGTTGAGGCTTGCGAGGCAAAAACACGAATTTTGTCGATATTAGCTCAGAATGAAGATAATGATTCAGTTCAAAATCCGGAGATACTACACCTATTATCTGAGGCGGTAATAAAAGAACTTATGGAAGAACGGCAACACGTTATAAAAATGGAAAAAAGTTCTTCGCTCTGGAAAAAAATAAATGGTTGCTTAGCAGCTGGAGTCTCAGTTCTTTCTATCATTCAATGGGGTATAGTTATCTATCAGCAAATTATGTCAGCAGCTGCGGATTCAAGTGACTGTTCTTGTTTAACGACACAATGAAATAAACTATTAATCCTCTTTATTCATGCTGATTATCTGCGGTCTATTATTAGTCTGGACATTTTGTTCTCATAACATATACTAATCCAGACCTCCTTTTCGTGATTTACGACATTATGTAATAATCCTAGATAAATAGAAATTTGTTATTATACAAGGACTTGCTTATATGAAGAAACAAATAACTTCTTTGTTGTGTTTGTTGCTATTATCAAGAGTTTCTTTTGGTATGGAAGGAGAGTATGGACTTAGGAGTTTTACTGTAGAGATAGAAGGTCTGCCATGCCCGGCCAGTGGTTTAAATCAATTAGATCATGACTTATTTCATTCCCTAATGAATCAGCAAGAAGAAAGGGCAGTCCAGTTGATCCAAAGCGGTGCGAATGTAGATGTTTCTTTAGGAGGGGGCACATTTTTACACATAGCCAGTCTAGTTGGTGATGAAAAAAGTGTCAAAATCCTTGTTAATCATAAAGCTAATATTGACAAGTTTGACAGGGATGGGTTTTCACCGTTGGATTTGGCAACACTAAGAAAGCATGGTTCGATTGTTGATTTTTTGTTAACACGCGGAGCTCATGTCGCACTTAAGACGCTTTTTATAGCGAGATCAATAAGTAGAGATAGTGTACTTCATGATTTACTTCAAGGATGTTTTTTGGCGCAAGAGTCTCAGACTCTGCAGCAGCGCAATTCAGTGCTGCTTGATATGGCAAAAGCTCATAACGTACCCGCGCTGATAAGAGCCCTTGCGGTGGGAGCCAATCCTGATAGCGTGAATGAACGGCGTAATACTGCGTTGCATTTTGCCTCATCATTTAATAATCAAAGGGCCGCAGAAGCATTACTCAGATACCATGCCCGTGTAGACATGCAAAATGAAAAGGGCAATACACCATTGCATTTTGCGTGCTGGAAAGGACATGAACCTATGGCCGAAAGATTGCTGAAGGCTAGTGCTCCCGTCGATGTTCCAAATAGCCGTGGTGATCGACCGCTTCACTTGGCTTCGTGGTGGGGACATTTAGGGGTTGTACAACGACTCGTCGAGCAATTTCCAAGCCTTTCTGCTACAAACAACGAGGGCAAAACTCCTTTAGATCTTGCAAAAACACCAGAAATCAAAAGCTGTTTGCAGGAAACACAGAAGGCTTATGCAATTTTGAGTATGTATTTTCTAATTAAATTATATGAAATCGGATTTCTTTCACTATTTGTCAGGTGAAAAAAGGTCTAGAACATATTTTTTCCCAAATCTCTTGTTTTTCAATCCAGATAATTGCTAATATAAAATATGATGATAATAGGGTAAGTATTTTAGATTAAAAAGTAAAAACAGGGGGGAATAATGAAGAAAAAAATATTGTTTATGATGATGATGGTATTGTCAGGCTTGAACATTTCAGCTTCTGAGCCGAAAAAAATAAATGACGAATCGCCGAAGTCCTCTTACACCATCGAAGAGCTTGAAGAGCTTCCTGATTATATTTTGATTGAAATTATGAATAAGCTCGATGATAAAAAGCTTGTTGAATTTGCTTTGTTATCTAAGCGGATTAAGGAAGTGTATGATTCTGAGGCTTTTGAACCGGAATTGAACTTTAGAAAAGCAAGAGCAAAGCAAAGAAAATTTTTCAAAGGATTCATAGATAGGGAAAATGTATTAAATCTAAAAGATAAAAACATAGAAGAAATTTATCCGGGTGTGTTTGCTGAAGGATTTGAGCATGTTACTCATCTAATTCTTTCTTACAACAAATTGAGCAGCTTAGACAAAGATACATTTCAGGGCCTTGATAACCTGCAAGGACTATACCTTGCTAACAACCAATTGAGTAGCTTAGACAAAGATGCATTTCAGGGCCTTGATAACCTGCAAGAACTATACCTTGATAACAACCAATTAAGCAGCTTAGACAAAGATACATTTCAGGGCCTTGATAACCTGCAAGGACTATACCTTGCTAACAACCAATTGAGTAGCTTAGACAAAGATACATTTCAGGGCCTTGATAACTTGCAAAGGCTCTATCTTGATGGCAACGAATTGAAAGAGCAAGAGATAGAGGTAATCAAAGCAAGGCTTCCGAAATTAAAGAATGAAGAAGTTGAGGAAATTGGTGAAATAGATTGGTGAATTTCTTAACGTTTTAAATAAACTCCATGTTATTGTAAATTTAGAGATCTTTTTTATGTATATGTCTGATAATGGTTATTATGTTAAAATACAACTAAGGGTTTTTATAAAATTTTGGGAGATTTTTTGAAAAGTTATTTTTAGATTACCAAAACAATTCTTCAAACACAAGCATTTATTTGTTTTGAAAAATTAAAAGAAGCGTAAACATTTTGTAAATAATCAAGAAAAACAAAGAGCCGGTTCCATCCGGCTCTTTGTTTTTGTATTTCCTCCAAAACTCTAGTTGTTTCGCATAATTTTATCAATCTTAACAATAACAACACTTGCAAAATTCCTAAAATTCCTTCCACCCGTTCCAACATCAAGCCACAAATT
>Ga0180437_10010200_pt1 | contig 11501 bp, 6 predicted proteins | sample SS_ome_4_FD_132410 | JGI IMG/M metagenome (GOLD analysis project Ga0180437, IMG submission 132410) | Hypersaline lake sediment archaeal communities from the Salton Sea, California, USA - SS_3_D_1 metaG | ecosystem: Environmental > Aquatic > Non-marine Saline and Alkaline > Hypersaline > Sediment... | reverse complement strand
TTGATCTTATTTGATATTTTAATCCTCCACCGAAACTGAGATTCCCTTCTTCGTAGTTGAAGCGATATCCAGACCGAATCGTAAAAAGATCAAACAACCAATATTCCATACCAAGATGGAGTCTTTCAGCGTAATCGTTTGTATGAATGGCATCCATGTTGAATGTAAGCCTTTGATGTTCTTTGCGTCCCCCCAAGAATAAATCCTCAGCACCCAGGAGATCTATGGACCAACCGATGCGATATAAGAGTGGTATTTCGTATGATTGCCGCTCCTCAGCCCCAGTATGTAACCACCTTGCTTGACTAGCAAAATTCTGAGCGCTCATTGCTAAACGTATCCCTTTCCATCCTGTATCATATAGTGTACCAATATCGAATCCCCAGAGGGAACTTGTGTAAGTAAATAGATCTTCTTGTATGTATTTAATACTAACGCCGATGGAAAAATTGCTCGTAAGACTCCTTGCATACGAAATACCTATGGCTAAATCTTTTCCGCTGAATGTATCTCCCGTTCGAGTATCCATGTGCCCTGTTGGACTCGTAACAAGTGCTTCTTGGAGTTGACCATAATTTAGAGATATGTAACTTATAGCACCGACTCCATAATCTCCAAGGCGAAAACCGATCGCGCCTGATGTAAAGTCCATATCACCAAACCACTTCGTATAATTAAATGCTGCTTCAGCATGGGGGATACCAATGATTCCTGCAGGATTCCAAAATACTGCACTGACATCATGTACATTCGCAATGCATGCTTCGCCCAGAGCTGCCTGACGGGCACCAATTCCGATTTTGAGGAACTGTAAGGAAGTGCGTCCTGCTTTATTAAATCCCTCACCGGCAAAGATGTTTACTGTGAGCAGTAAACATAACAATAAAATAATAATTAACTTTTTCAATTTTATACCCCACGAATTATTAATACAACCTGAGATTATTGAAAAAAATCATCGAATAATCATTAATTTCCCCGTGTATTGCTGTCCTTGATAACCTTCCGTCTCCGACTCAACCACATAGATATATAATCCTGGAGCCACTAATAATCCTGATTCGGTACGCTGATCCCAACTTGTACTTCCAAACAAATTACCAATTTCATCGGGACCGTGTTTTATCGTTTTTAGAAGATCACCGGATAAACTGAAAATTTTTATCGTTGCCCTCTCCGGAAGATTTCTGAATTCGATTTTATAAGGTGTTGGTTCGCCAAAACTTCGATTGAAGTCTCCGGCAACATAGGGATTCGGAACGGCAAACACATCCCAACCCAGATCCAACGAAACAGGACCTGGTTTTGCACCAACACGGTTCGTGATATTGTAATCGTCACTGCGCAACTCACCTAGATTCTCAACCACAGTCCCGTTGGCCGAGGTCCATATCCTAGGATGTGAGTTATATGACTCCACATAGTAATAGAATTCGAATCCAAAATCGAGATCCATATCAATATATTCATAACTCAGGTTCTCTTCGTTCCAATAGTCATCGAAATTGTCTCTCGAAATATCCAGAAGTAACTCCCAGTAATGATAATTACCGAACTTACCCCGATAGATGCGGTATCCCGACAGATCGGTACTGCCGTCATAAAATATATTCCCCGAGCCATCTGTAATCGTGGTCTCCTCAGCCAATTTATCCCATCGAATAGCGATTTTAGCCGTATCCATACCTGCCGATATATTCACTGCCAAGCAATTTGGAGCTGGTGGCGCCTCCGGTACATCCGCAGCAATCTCAACACCCTCAACGTTGCTCCCTATTCCCCATCGTAATGCACGACGCGCTGCATCTGCGTTTCGACGAATCGCTGCAATTGAGCTATCAGGATAATAATAGTTAGGATCTCCTTTGGCGACTTCCATGAGATCCATGACACCTGCCACTTCGGCGATGATGAGTCGTACAGAATCACCGGGTGCCAGCGTATACGGCCCGAACGAACCGGTATACCAGCAATACATATCTCCATTATTTTCAGGAAGATAATCATGCGTTGCGAATTGATAGAGATAATTTTTACTGAATGTTCGCAATTTAAAGTTTTCGTTCATATCCAGTGAAATTCCATTGAACGAATCTCCTTGATCCGTATACACGTTAAAATGAGTAGGATCTGCATCGAATGGATCCATATTGGAACCCGGAGGTGGCGTCCGATACAGAAATACAAATCCAAAGCAAGCCGGATCTTGAAGTTCAGGATACCATTCCTGATCGAGAGTGAGGAGTTGTTCCCAATTCGGTTTAATCGGAATATTAATTGTAGGCTGTGGCTCTCTCCCGCCATTGTTATCACGGCTGTAGAACAGCAATCCCTTTCCATCGTTGCCCTGATTCTCCACAGCATAGTAATCGGAATAACCTTCATCAGGATGCCAACCAAATCCACCTGCCGGAGCAGGAGACTTTAAAAAGTCTGCAGGATTATAGAAGAAATTCAAGTGACCTTTTGTGGAAACGGAAAGACCGCTGTGGAACACAATCCAGACCTCATTTAACGTTTGATCCAAGTGCTTTGTCGTAGCCAAAGAAGGAAACGCAATCTCTCCTGTATTTTTGAAGATAAAATCATAGATTATAAAATCATGATATCCTTCAAAACTCCAGGCCATCGAGGTCTGATAAACAGTGACTCCCGTTGCCGTATGAAACGAGCAATAATTCATTTCTTCTGGTAAGAGTGGATCGAACTCTTCAGAACCCACAAAATTCCGGTAAGTCTCAAAGGACGGATTGTTAACTAAATAACCATTGTCATAATTACTACCTGCAATCGAAGCCGCATAAACAAGGTAGTCCTGGACTTCCGCATGGTAGTCAGGTGCAACGAGGGTTTGAGCGTCTTTAGCTATAATCCATGGGCCGCTCCGAAAATTATGGAAATTGGCGTCCGTAACCTTCTCTGGATCATTGGCGTATTCCTCATGACTGGGGAACATGAAACCGGAAAATCCCGGATAAAATCCTATTCCTGTTACCTGCATATAATCCCATGCTCCTGGATCTCCAATAAACCCATAATTGCGAAGGGTCTCCCATAACTTTCCCCGAGTATGTGTTGTCCACATACGTTGTGCATGGCTAGGATCCGCGTGGTATAGTATTAAGAGTGTTACAACAGTTCCGGCAATGTAAAATTTTCGTTTCTTCATTTTTTTTCTCTCATTTTTTAGAATTAAAAACCAAAAGCTAGCCCAAATATAATTCTCCGTGGAAGATTCCGATACTTGATCACATCTGGGAAGGGTCCACCATCAGGCATGATTTCTGGAAATTCTGAAAAATGTGAATTCACAAAACGAACTTGGTCTTCTGCTGTAGCCCCGTAAACAGTTTGTACATTCACCCACTTGTCATTAAAAAGGTTATGAATCTCTGTGAAGGCTGCAAGCCTTAAGCCACTGAATTGAAACTCTTTACGAATTCTTAGATCAGCGTTTCTATCAGGAGGCCTGATGAATCGACCTCCACCGACAAGATAATTATGTGTCGGGAATCGCTTATGAGGATAGTAGATTTGATAATCCAAGGCAACTTGAATGTTGGAAAACGCATTTCCAAACATATGAAAATCTTCTGGTGTTGAAACGGTAATGCCGAACTTGAGACGCGCGGGATCGTAGAGAATGACATCTCCAACATAATCGGTGACTCTTGTTTGAATTCCTGAATTAGGGGCTGCTATAATATCCGGATCACCGGAGCGACCTGCAATACCAGTGCTCCAAGAATAATTCAAGTATCCACCCCAGTAACCCGAAAATGGTTTCCGGAGGGATATTTCTATTCCCTTGGCATCGCTGTAATCCGAATTTCCTGTCGTAAGATATGATGTCCCATCCTCCATAACTACGGTTACTGTCCGAACATTATTCCGTATGTCTTTATAAAATGGTGTAACATCCACGACAATTCCGCCAAAATTATGCTCAATACCTAATTCAAATGCGACGGTCTTTCGAGGTTTCAGCTCTCGGTTTCCTAAGTTGTACGGTGCTCCGATAATTGTATCAACGTCACTGATGAATTGGTATGTATTCAATATCCCGTTAACTTGTTGATCTTCGGCTGCTCCACCCGTACCTTCACCATAGTTACCAAAATTTGGTCTTTGGAAAAAATGTCCGTATGAGAAATGCAGAACGGTCTTTTCCGAGATCGGATGCGAGATGCCCACTCTTGGAGATAATTGACCTTCAAGGCGGGTTGGCCGTGTATCGGGTTGAGGATCTCTGTTCTCCATGGTAGATCCAATTATATCAAAAGGATCATAAGGATTCAAATAAACTTTATCGTTAGGATTATAAAAATCCAATCGGAGTCCGAGATTCATAATCAATCCCTCAAACTCCAGTTTAGATTGCGCATAGATATTACCTTCAAAGGGATGGTACACTTGATCTTCCATCGTGTTAAAAGCCTTTGCTTCTTGATACCGGTTAATATTGTAATAGATAAAATCAAAACCAGCTTTCAGTTGTACTCTTTTTTTAAGTTGGCTCGTTATATCTCCTGAGAATGTGAATTCAGTATTTTTGTCTATTCCTCTATAGTAATATCCTGTCATGTACTGGATGACGTTTTGATTCCCTCCACGAATTGCGTTTCCATCCTCATCCACCGCTCTTAAATGATCTTTAACCGTTTCTGTCTCTTCCCAACCATCCTCATCTCCAGGAAATGTCCAATTTCGTACATATTGGTACATTCGACTTAGATGGAGTTCATAAAAAGTACTAACACCAAGTACATGTGTAAACTTCAGGGTTTGCCCGTTTAAACGGTATTCAGGAAAGCCTGAATATGTATAATAAGCATATTTGCCTTCAATACCGAAGTCCGTTAATTGCATCGATTCCATCCCAAAACATGTATTCTCGATACTATAAATGCCAGATAACATGAACCTCATGTTCGGATTAATCTGGTAGGTCAGTTTTGCCGTACCATCGAACCAACTACCCATATCACGATAAGCATTTCCTGTTATAGGCGGTGTGGTATTGTATTTCCCGGAAAAAAAGAAATGTAGATTATTGAATAGGAGCGGACCACCCAAAGCCAATTCACCCTGATAACCACTCTTCTTCGTGTAATCTGTAAGGGGTTGATGTGTCGCTATATAGTCCTGATAAGCCTGTTCGGGTGTCCAATTGCAACTAGGATCGTTTCCATAATTCCCCTCTGAATCCATCCATTGGTCGGGATTATCAATCCACCACTGTAAATGTCTGGCATTCGTATTTTCCCAATATCGAGTCGTTGAATAATCATAAAAAGCCGTTCCCCAGTGATGCTTTCCCGGTGGTGTCCATCGAAATTCTCCGTATCCTTCAAAACGATCAGATCCTTCTTTTGTCACTATGTTAAAAACACCAGACTGAGCTTCTCCATACTCAGCATTAAAACCACCAGTGATTATTTCTAACTCTTGTATAGCTGTAAGATTTATGTTTGTATATGGACTATGATCCAGGGGATTTCGAGCGCGAATACCGTCGATGAGAAAAGCGACTTGATCCATAGATCCTCGACGGACTATGAATTCTCCTTCCGCCACGTCTATACCAGGGAGGGTTGTTAAAATTTCCGTTAATTGACTTGTTGGGCGAGCAGTAATTTCTTGAGCTTCAACAAAATGTCTTGTCGACGTCTGATCGCGCTCAACCAAGGGACGTTCTGCCGTCACTACGATAGCTTCTTCAAATTCAATGACTGTCTCATCTAAACGAAAATCAAGGTTGGTTGTACGGTCTACATTGACCCTAACTCCGGTTTGAATCATTGGTTTGTATCCCATCATAGTCGCTTGAACGCGATATGTACCTGGGGGTACATTAAGTATCAGGAATTCTCCTTCCAGATCTGTTGCTGCACCCAAGATCGTATCAAGTATCATTACATTCACACCAGCGAGAGGTTCTCCAGTTTGAGCATCAACAACCTTTCCTAGAATTTTTCCCTTTGTTCCCGCCTTAGCTATCGCGACTATGAAGATGAGAGTGGAACAGACCAGAGCAATAGTAAGGAATTGTTTCTTAAATAGCTTTTTTAAACTCATGACACATCCCTCGAAAATGAATGACGATTCTTTAAAAATAGATGAATATCATCAAACTTTATTTAAAAACAATGACAGATTTTACAAATCCTTTCGGTTTATCCTTTGCAGCGATGAAAGCGTCTTCGATCTTTTCAATCGGATATGTATGTGTAATCAATGGAGCCATATCGATTTTTTTGGTATTTAAAAGCTTCATACCGAGCCGAGCTCCCCTGAGTATAATATGCAAATCCCTAAAATGTGCATTCACAATATCATAAGCCATCCAATTCCAATAACCTAAATCAGTAATTTTTCTCATTCCTGGATGATAGCCAAAAATAACCAATTTACCTTCCATTCTCAGCAGTGATGCAGCTAAATCTAGAGTAGATTGTGTTCCCCCTACTTCAAATGAGACATCAACTCCATTCCCGTTTGTAAATTCCTTTATTTTATTTATCGGATTTTCAATATTTGGATTAATTACAACATCGGCCCCAAGATTCTTCGCGAGATTACACATATCATCCCGAATGTCAATTGTGATAATTTTAGAAGAACCCCTCAATTTAATTTGTTGAAGAAGGATTAAGCCCATGAAACCCGTACCAACTAAAGCAACTGAGTCGCCCAATTGAATGTCCGCTTTAATGACAGCGTTTGTCGTACATGAAAGAGGTTCAGATAATGCATACTCAAAAGGAATGTCATCAACAATCGGTGAGAGATATCGTGTATGAACGGATAGTACATCTGCATAACCCTCCTTATCAGTCCAAACCGCCACATGATCACCAACTTTATAGTCCTTAACTTTCTTCCCTACTTCAATAATTTTTCCTGAAACCTCATGGCCGATGAATCGGGGATATTCCAATCCCTCTATTTTGTGATCCCACTGGTGAATTTCAGACGTACATACACCGCATGCTTTCACCTGAATGAGACACATGTCGTCCTTTAAAGCCGGTTTCGGTCGATCTTCTATTCGAAAATCGTGAGGACCATAGAGAATTGCTGCTCTCATAATAATGATTCCGTATTTTTAATATCATTCACAAAACTTGTTAAATACATTCATCAATTATCAACTAATATTATCCCTGGATGGTACATCAGTGAGATGTACCACCCAGGAACGAGATGACTATTTCATGAGCGTCATCTTCTTGGTTTCTACATGGCCACCGGCTTCGAGTTGATATAGATAGATACCACTTGGAAAATCGGAGGCATTCCATGAAACAGAATACGTACCGGCTGCCATTGATTCATCGTTCAACAAGGTTGCGATAACCTGTCCTACGATGTTATAAACTTTAAGAGTAACGAGTCCTTTCTCGGCGATAAAAAATCGAATGTTGGTTCTTGGATTAAATGGATTCGGATAATTCTGATGAAGAGCAAAGCGAACAGGCCGCCCGTTGAGACCATCGGTGTTTTTTACCCCAGTCGGTTCGGTAACAAACTTCAATTTCGTCCAGTACTCGGAGTTTTGCTGGATGTAGGTACCACACCAGCCAAGCCCATACGGCGCCGTCCACGGGTCATCCGGAACATTCGGCTGCCACGTGTAGTATCCATACGAATCCGGTGATCCCCAATCAACTGCAGAAAAATTGTAAAACCAGCGCGAACCGCAGCTGCCACCGACATTGAACGCAAGGCATGCTTCCGCTTTCGCATTCGGGTTGTAGATCGCTAATTCTACATCCCACACACCCGTCAGCGTATCGAATGTGACGCCAGAACGAATGAAATCCGTGTCGTAAGTAATCAACGAATCTTCAAACGTTGATCTGTAATCCTCAGGCGTCCAAGCGGGAAAACCATCGTTAAACGTCACCCGATCTCCCATGATCATCAAATGGTAAGGACCATCGGGCGCCATCCACGGATTGCCTTCCCAATTGTCCCATTCCTCGATCCCAGCTCGATTCGAAAGTCCAAGGAAAAGCTGGTCACCAGCCCAGTGCCCAAACGAATCAGTAGGAGCCTTGTACGCACCAGCCCAGAACAGATTCGTCGAGTCGTTCACGAACTCGTCGATGTGCATGAACACATACAGCGTGTCATCCGCCCACAACAGCCGGCCGTAATACTCGTCAAACTCCGGCTCCGCCAAACCTTCGCGTCCATACATGTTGGCCCAAATCTGAAATCCATCGGCCGTGACCAGGTTCGCCTCGCCACCACCTTGCCACGCTACCTCGTCCATCACACCGTCAATCGTAATTTCCGTAGGGTCTACTTTGGGTACATCAATCTCGAAGCGACTAATATCCTGTGCAAAGCCATAAGATAGAAATACCAAGAAGCAAAAAACCACAGAAATTACCATTCCCTGTCTTCTCATAGTTCGCCTCCTTAACTTTTAAGTCATAACCTCCCACGCTTCCCGATGACAGATAATTTCAGGTGCATATCACCTCCCTTCGTATAATAATTGAACATTTCTTATATTATTAAACATGGATACTACAAACTTTTAATGCCAATCTCCCTTTTTTCGAACTTAAAATGAATAGCCAAACGAAACCGACTGGATAAATACTCCTGAATCATATTTCCCGTACCAGAATGGATTATCCTCCGCATTTATTTTTCTTTGTTCTCCGAACCCATAAGCAATCGATGCATTGAAAATAAAAGGACCTGAATGGTATCCAATTCCTGCAGAAAACCAGTGTTGATTGAGACTTGGAAAAAACATACTATTGGTTGCCTCTGAAATCGGTGATTGATTGTATCGATACCCTGCACGATAGCTCAACTTAGAAGGAGGTGTGTAACTGATTCCGAATCCCAAATCAAAACTATTTTTTAATTCAAGAGGAATCATATTCACTTGGATTCCTGTTTTCGAGTCTGTTTGATCCAATTGCCTATTCCATTCTCCATCGCTGAATTGAAAAACAAGGTTATTTTTAGTTTTATCCCATAATGAAAGGGCACCATCAAGATTCAACTCAATATATTGGGCCATATTAAGAGCAAAACCAACACCAAATACCCAGGGCATTTTAAAATCTGTGGATACTTGTAGGATTTCAGGTCGTACTGCAGTCGTATCGAGATCGTTAAACATAGAACTTTTTGCTTCTCCATCCAAACCAATTTCAAACATACTTTGGATCTTGAATCCAACGCGCATGTTTTCTGAGATTTGGTATAAGCATCCTAAAATCCCCCCATATGACCATCCATCTTGTTTATAAGAAAATTGATATCCTGCTTCCCCTTGGTCATTGAACCAATCATCGTTACCTAATGGAAAGGCTAGACGATGCTTTGCCCAATATATATTTGCTGTCAATCCAATCGATAGTTTACCAAACTTCACTCCCACTGAGGGTGAAATTGCGTCAATCAGCAATCGATTATACATATCAAAAGCTAATGACTCATGGCCCGTCCCTTTCTCCCAGTATAGAACAAAAGGCCATTCAATCCGGTAATCGATGAGTCGGTGATAGGCTATTGCCAAAGCCAACGAGGGATCCACACTATAAAACGCACCTCCGTTAAAACCCCAATGATGAGATCTGAATGATCGGTATAAGCCTTTTTCAATGTTATCAAAATCATATTGACCGAGACGATCTACACCAGATACTTCGAACCATCGTCCGTTCATTGATGCAAGGCCGGCTGGATTGGTCATCACATTAGAGAGTCCATCGAAACTAACAATCCCAAGACCATTCCTAGCGACTGAACTAGCTCCCGTTAACTGTGTAAAATCAGAAGAAAAAGAGAAGGAGAGTGGTATAATACTTATAAAACATATCAAGACGTTCAAAATAATATTTCGAATTCTCATTTAAAGCCTCCCGTCTAAGAGGTCCAAAACTTAAATCAATTAGTGTGAAATGAAATGTAGGCGTAATTCGTAACTACGCGCCCATGGTTTTTACCGTCCCACTCTTTATTAGCTATCCAGAAATAATAATCTCGATTCCGCTCTAATCCTTCTACCGGATACTCATAAAATACATGAGTTCCAGGAAAAGAATCACCCATCGTTACGGGTTGATCTATGACATTCTTTTTACCATAAACATTTTGACCCTCGATAATCTCAACAGACCATACCTCCCAGACAATCCTGTTCGCCGAATAACTCGTCCCGACACACAATCCCATTGCTGAGATTGATGTTTCCGTAACACCTGATTGCTTAATATCCCATGTTACAGTAGGATTGTTATTTGTAGAAGATTGTGCTATATATAGTGTGGCTAATTTTCCTCTGGAGGTCGACTCAGAAATATTCACATAAACATCCAACGCCTGCATCAATTGCGCATGACTGAACAGACTGATATATATAGTATCGTTCAATACCTCTGTAATACCAGAATCCAAATTCTGATCCAAAAGCATTGGTTTATTCGAATGCTGCGATACAAAATTCCATGCATCGCCTTTTAATACCCAGAATGTATATATATTATCTTCGCTCAATTGCTCCTTAGTATTTCCCCCATACTGATTGGTCAGATCTTGAGCTCCCTCTGGGAGTTGTCCGAAAGTGACTGGATAAGTGATATTATCACCTTCTGAATGAATTAACCAGACAAGTGTTGAATCGAGTATCGCATGTAGACCACGATTCACACCAAAGGTCGATACATACCCTCCCAGCCAGGTAATCCTGGGTATGAACGAGCCTTCTTCGATGAGAATCTCTGACATTTCTCTTTGTCCAACATATGTCGCCAGAGGATTGTCATCCTTATCACACGAAACAAGGATGCCTAAAGATACTAGCAAAATCGTTATGAAGTAGACATTTGTTTTATTCATGGCTAAGCAGTCCTTTTTTAATTATTATAATCTTCTAATTAGTGTCTTCCATTGCTTATTATGAATTTCTCCTTCCATAGTCGAGTGAAGGAGAACAAAATTCCCATTGGATTGGAAATCTGCAAAAATAAATTCATATAATCTCTGTCGTGAGTATATCCATATTTCATAAGGATGCGATTCATCCTCAAAATAGAAGCGTTCAATTTCTTCTGGCATGCCATATTGTATAAGCACCCGTCCCCTATCGGTCGCCCATCCATCCACACTTCCCCAACTAAAATTATCATTCGAATAGTGATATCTTTGTTTAACAGCGTCAAGTAACTCGTTTTCCAGGGTTCCTGGAGAGGGATCCCGATCTCTCCAAAAACGTATCAGGAACTGTGCTTTGCCCGATGAGGAAAGTTTCTGGTATGAATTGTATTCACTGGGAGAAGCAATATACTTGAGAAGTCGACTTGCCTTGTCGGCTTGTTCTGATGTGAGCAGCGGTTGTATCTGAAAATAATCCGTCTGGATAATTTCAAATTGGCGGATTATAGTCACTTCAATCTCTTCTGCACTGTCGGAAATATTAGCAGAAAGATAATAAATACCGGATGGAACTTGCAAGACACTCAATCCAT
>Ga0180437_10010198_pt1 | contig 11501 bp, 8 predicted proteins | sample SS_ome_4_FD_132410 | JGI IMG/M metagenome (GOLD analysis project Ga0180437, IMG submission 132410) | Hypersaline lake sediment archaeal communities from the Salton Sea, California, USA - SS_3_D_1 metaG | ecosystem: Environmental > Aquatic > Non-marine Saline and Alkaline > Hypersaline > Sediment... | reverse complement strand
TGGTCCTTTGGGATAAATCCAGATCTCCCAATTCAAGAGCGTCAACGGGCTGAGGGCAGATGACGCTGGTATTACCTGATGGTATAATTATACGCATCGGATCGGAGAGAGGCCCCTTGCAGTCGGAGACGTTGATTGCTGATGGATACGGTCATTACCACAAGTCTCAATAGGATTGCAGTATCTGGCGCAAGCGGCATCCAGGTAGTCGGCTCGCTCTTGACCCGGTTCCTTTTCCTGGGCTGCGTGGTAAATAACCTCAATAAGGTAGAGAGAACATTAAGTTCCGTTATGCGCTATGCACAGAATGCGATGATACCTGGGGCATTCGTTTTAGAATGAATATATTTCCGTTGCCATTAATCGCAATGTCTTGTCTCTATTTTGTCACTATAACCAAACATTTTCGTAAAAACTGTCTGAGTCAAAGCCCCTGTCAAGCGTAAAAAACGAGGTTTTTTAACTTTATCGGTCTGGTAATAGTCCTTGTTGGACTATTACCCTTTCGCATGCGTTATCGGGCGTCTGCTTTCTAAATCATCTTATGCATGGTATTTACACACAGGGCTTTTTGCCTCTTCAGAAGATTTAGAAGAGGCGCGCAACAAGCGCGCCACAAATTGGCCCTTTCGCAATGCCGCAGAGGCCGTCCGGGCGCGATCTAGAACGTCCTTTCGGACCGCCAGGTAGAACCTTTCAGTCGTCTCACTGCTGGTATGTCCGGCCAACTCCTTGACCTCATGGAGACTGAGTCCCTGAACGATCCAGTTACTCAGGCAGGTTCGCCGCAGATCGTGAAAGGTCCCCGTACGGATACGCGCCAGGTCCCGGATCTTGTTGAAGTGATGGCAGAACTTCGACAAGGGTGATCGGCCTTTCTCAACATCCCACTGCCCAGCCCGACGATATGCCTGGATGCGCTCGTACCGAGCCATCGGAACGAAAATGTATGGGCAGCCTTCAGATTGGGACATCTGATGCTCCACCAACCATCTTACAAGTTCAGCGGTCAGCGGAAGTGTTCGCTGTTCAGTGTCCTTGATGTGCCATTCCCAGGTGCCTTCACGATCCTTTTTCGGAGAAACATCAACCGTCATACGAGCGAAATCGATATCGCGCCATGTGGTGTTCAGCAGTTCCCCACGTCGCATACCGGTGCCCAAACCCATACGAATGAGCAGTTCCCATTTAATCGGAGAGCCTTTCTCCTTGTATTGGCGGGCAAACCTGCAGAGACTACGACATTCCTGGTCTGTGTATACGCGAATCTTCTGTTTTGAAACCTTGGGCGGTTTCAGTTTGCGAAGCGGGTGACGGTCAAGTTGTCCACGATCTTCCGCCAATTGGAATACCCTTTTCAGTTGCTTGACTTTCTTCGTAGTCGTGCCCGCCGTAAGGTTCTGCGCCAGACAGTACTGAATGAATCGCTCACCGTGCTCGTAGCAAACGTCCTGCACATCGATATCTCCTACGCACGCTGTAAAATCCCTCATGGTCCTCGCCCTGTCATTGAGGGTTGTGGCTCGAACCTGTCCCTTCGTGCGCACAAGACTATCTTGAAAGAAGTTTGTTAATCGCATGGATATGGGTTCAGCAATATGCATCCGCAGTTCCAATTCCTTTTCGTATTGTTGACGTTCTGCCCTGCGTTTGTCGGCATGCCCCAGTGAGATCTGCCGTCTTTTGCCACTTTGATATACATAATCAAGCATATACCGAAAGGATTTCTTATTACGCGAGGGCCTCATTCTAAGCCTTACCAGCTCTTTCATTTCTAAACCTCCTTTCCGATGCTGGCCAAAGGCTTGGATTGGTCCAAACCCATTGTACCAGAATCGTTAGCTATTGGCCAGATGTGATATGATTTTCGAGCCACGCTTTTACTGCATCTGTCAGATATACAGTTTTTCCGCAAAGGTGAATCCGAGGAAGGCCTCGCATGCGTTTGAGGTTCTCGACGACGTTTCGGTGACTCCTGGCATTGCTGATCTCCGGGATTCGAAGAAACCGGATCAGTTCTTTCTCTGTCATGACGGTGGGACATGGTTCGAATTGACCCTCTGAGCCCGGTATGATAGCTGTGCATTTAACATTTTGTTGTGTAGTTTTCATAATTGGTCCCTAAGTGTTTTTTTTGGGGGCGTATCGACCAAAACAGATAAGGATTACAGAAAAGGGATTCTGGAATTTTTGAGTCGGCTTTGATTTGGGAGAATCATTACGGGCTATCAACTCGCTTTTGTTGTTGCGGAACTTCGTCGAGATTATCACAATATCGCTTAGGGCGCTTGTTCGATAACTTTTTTAGATGATGAAACTTGGAGTAATTGTGATGAACACGAAAAAAACTGCCTTACTTGTTTTCGTCAGCTGGCTTTGGCTTGCTCTGCCTTCCGGACGAGCCGAGACGTCATTAGTACAACGATCACCGCACGCCGCAGTGCAGGCAATCGGCCTTGACCAGGTGCGCTGGACGTCCGGATTTTGGGCCGACAGGTTCGATCTGTGTCATCATACAGTGATTCCCAAGATGAAAGAAGCTCTGCTTCATCCGGAGAACTCGGCACGACTCTCGAATTTTCGCGTCGGCGCGGGGCTGGAGCGGGGCACGCATAGCGGCGTCAATTGGAGCGATGGCGACTGCTACAAATGGATTGAAGCAATGGCGCGCGTCTACGCTGTGACGCAGGATGACGAGTTAGACCGAGAGATGGACTGCTGGATCGACTTGATAGCCCGCACTCAGGCCCCGGACGGCTACATCTGCACCCAAACGCAGTTGAATCCCAAGAAGGAACGTTGGGGCATGCGTCCATATCATGAGTTGTACAACATGGGGCATCTGATGACCGCAGCCTGCGTACACTATCAGGCTACAGACAAGACGACATTTCTTGATGTTGCGCGGAAACTGGCAGACTACCTGGAGAAGATATTCGGGCCGCAGCCGAAGGAATTGGCCCACTTCGGTTGGAACCCGTCCAACATTATGGGCTTGGTCGATCTGTATCGAGCGACCGGCGAATCACGCTATCTCCAACTGGCGGGCATTTTCGTTGATATGCGAGGCACTCTCAAATGGGGGACGAGCGAGTGGGGTGACACGATAGCGTTCGATCCTCATCCTGGTGACCAGAACCAGAATCGTGTACCCCTGCGTGAAGAGTCACAAGCCGTTGGTCATGCGGTAACAGCTGCCTATCTCTATTGTGGCGCGACCGACGTAGTGGCCGAGACGGGGGAGCAAAGGCTGCTAGATGCGCTGGAGCGGATTTGGCGAGACATGACGGGAAAGAAGATGTACATCACCGGTGCAATCGGCGCCCATCATCACACCGTATCGATCCGCCACGACAAAGTCCACGAGGCATTCGGTGGCGCGTACGATCTGCCAAATCGGACCGCTTACAATGAGACGTGTGCGAACATCGGTAATGCGATGTGGAACTGGCGTATGCTGCAGATCAGTGGCCAGGCCAAATATGCGGACGTCATTGAACGTATCCTCTATAACAGTGCTCTGTCACCGATGAATATCGAGGGCACTCGTTTTTGTTATGCTAATCCTCTTGAACGTCAACAGGAGATGATGGGTGGACGCCACGATACGCTGGAACGCTGGTCGGTGTTTACTTGTTATTGCTGTCCGCCGAATGTCGCGCGTACGTTGGCCAAGACTCATAGTTGGGCGTATGGGGTGTCCTCCGACGTTGTGTGGGTACACCTGTACGGTTCCAGTTCGCTCGAAACAACCTTGCCCGGTGGAGGAGTGGTGCACGTTATACAGGAAACCGATTACCCTTGGGATGGCAGCGTCATCATCCGAGTCGAAAAAGCGCCGGTTCAATTAGCTGCGCTGCGACTCCGCATCCCTGGTTGGGCGGAACGGGCGTCAATTTGCATTAACGATGAGACGGCAGAGCGAGATGTTGTCCCCGGGACTTATCACGAACTCCGTCGCCAGTGGACCGACGGTGATGTAGTCGAGCTGGACCTTCCCATGGAGGTGGTACTTATGGAAGCCCATCCTCGCGTCGAAGCGGCTCGCAATCGTGTAGCAGTAATGCGAGGTCCTATTGTCTATTGTCTCGAATCGGTGGACTTGGCCGAAAGAGTTGACATCGATAACGTGAGGGTACCTCAAAATGCAAAATGGGCTTCTCGCCGCGAATCCAACCTGCTTGGAGGAGTCACAGTTCTGGAAACGACGGCGTTGGTGCGCCCGAAAAAGCCGATGAAAGAGCTTTATCGTCGGCTTCCGAGAAAATCGGCTCAACCAACTCCTCTTCGTATGATTCCTTACTACGCCTGGAATAATCGAGGTTCCAGCGACATGGCCGTTTGGTTGCCCGTAGATTAGAAGAGGCCGGCTGCGGCTGTGATCACCCCATGTATAAGCAATGTGCCCGTCCGTTGTTCAGATACGAGTCGGTCAGTCAGACTAATAGACTTCGTGTGTCTGGATGACATCATCCACAACTGCCGTATCCGCAGAGATCGCAGACCATCCAGTTCGCTGCAGGCTTTTGATCAGAGTGAATCAGCAAGCAGGTTGAAACGGAGCAGATCTTTGATATAGAATAATCTACTAGTTGGTAGGATTGATTTGGAAGTCAGTATAAATTCTGTCGAATCTTGACAGTAATCATGAAGGAGGTATAATTGGTCGATTGCTTAATCGATTAAGCAACGGAGTGTTGCTATATTTGAAATGAAACAATGAGGCAAACTGCGCCCTACGGGGCCGGGGGCTGCTCAGTTATATTGAATTAGCCGTTTTCACGACCCAATGAAATCCCTTTCGACCATTGCTAAAGAACTCGGTGTGTCTGTAGCCGCTGTCTCTTATGTGTACAACAACAAGTGGCGAGAGAATCGGATCAATCCGGATCTGGCTGAGCGTATTCGCAGTAAATTCAAACAGGAACAAGTTGTCCCGAATCCCCTGGGCCGGCAGCTACAATCCGGTCGGACTCAGACCATAGGTGTGCTACTTCCGCATTTGGACCAGCCTTACTTCCTGAAGCTGCTGGCCGGCATTGAACATCGTCTGAATGAATCGGATTACATGATATTGCTGGGCAGTGCCCATTGGCAACATCAAGTTCGCCAAGTCGAGCTGGCCAAACGAATGCTGGCTCGCCGAATTGATGCGCTACTGATGTGTCCTAGGCCCGCCGAGGACCTCAGTGAGTTCGTAGAATCGCAACTCCGAACCGGCGAGACTCCGCTGGTGTTCGTGGATAATTACTTGCCGGAATTCCCAGTCAGTCGAGTGCTCAGCGACAACCACTGGGGAGCCAGACAGGCGGTTGGCGAAATGTTGAATCAAGGGCGCAGGAAAGTCGTCTTCCTTGGTGGAAACTCGACGGTTGCCGCGCTGCGTGATAGATACCAGGGCTACTGCGACGCGTTGAAGGATGCTGGTCTGCGGTGTCTCAAGTCACTCACTGTTTGGCGCGATGCCGGGGATGAACTTGCCCTTGAATCCGTACGTCGTCTTTTTTCGAGCGACAAACGGCCAGACGCGATCTTCGCAACAAGCTTCTTCAAGTTTTTCCCTTTTCTCCAAGTGCTGGACGATTTGGGGCTCAAACATCCGAACGATGTCCTGCTGGCCGGCTTCGATGAGCCGATGGAGAGTTGGGTTCAGGATGTTGTGCGAAGTGTGATTCAGAAGCCTTTATTGGTTGTCCAGCAAGACGCAACAGAGATGGGGCAGGCCGCCGTTGATTTGATCCTAATGGCCATCAACGGTACTGAGATTGTAAACCAGCAACGATTGATACAACCTGTTCTAAGCTGGCAACAAGTTAAATGGGATTGGGATTCAGGAGTGATGTTATGAAATTACCACAATGGTTCTTTAATGTGTTTCACGCTGTATTGGTGGTCATGTTACTGAATTCCTCTCTCTGGGGGCAAGCCAATACCAAAACAACAAAGCGTCAGCACCCGACGGCGGAAGAGGTCTCGCGTCAGGTTCTTCCTACACACCCAAGACCGAGAGATGAGGCTGAGAAGAGAATCATTGCAGTGATGGAAGACATGTACCGCCATCAGTCGCGCGGTATGGGCAACGTCCTACCGGAGGACGGCCGGCTGATGAGGATGCTTGCCGAGACTCTGGGGGCCAAACACGTCGTGGAACTTGGCACGGCGAATGGTTACTCGGCCATGTGGTTTTGTCTGGCGTTGAGGTCGACGGGAGGGAAACTCACGACTCACGAAATAGATTCGAAACGCATCACGATGGCCAAGAAAAACTTCAAGCGGGCGGGCGTCGAGGATTTGTTGACCTTGGTCGAAGGCGACGCCCATGAAACAATCAAGGAACTCACGGCACCCATCGACCTTGTGCTGCTCGACGCTGAGAAGGAAGGGTTCACGGACTATCTAAAAAAACTGCTTCCTCTGGTACGTCCGGGCGGTTTGATCATTGGCCACGATTTATCCGGTCAGGCGCACATGATGGAGGATTATTTCGAGGCGATTACAAAGAACCCTGACCTGGAGACCGTGTTCGTGGATGCATCGAAGTGGGGAATGTGCATCACCCGTAAGATGCGCTGATAGAACTCACAGAGAACAGATACCAAGTATATTAGATCTTTTTGGAGATCGTGGACAGTGAAGAAACCAAAACACAAGCAGCAGCATCGATGCCAAGCAGACAAACCGGAAACAACGCGTCGTGAATTTTTGGCCGGTGTTGCCGCCGGCGCAGCCTTTACTTTTGTTCCACGTCACGTTCTGGGGGGACAGGATCACACGGCCCCTAGTGACAAGATCAGCCTGGGGTTGATTGGTCTGGGCGGGCAGGGTCACGTGAACTTGTTCAACTTTCTGCAGATGGCGGACGTGCAGGTGACGTCGGTCTGTGATGTCAATCGTCAAGGGGGTGGCTATATCTCCTGGAACTGGATGAAGGGCACGGACCAGAAGCTGGGCGGACGCGAGCCGGCCCGGCGTTTGGTCAATGAACACTACGCCAAGCAGACCGGCAGGCGTGTGTATCGAGGCTGCGCTGCTTACGAAGACTACCGTGAACTGCTGGATAAAGAGGACTTGGATGCAGTGATGGTTGCCACACCGGACCATACCCACGCGGTCATCGTCATGGCGGCCTTGAAGCGAGGCAAACACGTGTATTGCGAGAAACCGCTGGCCTATACGGTCCATGAGGTGCGGGTCTTGACTGAGGCAGCGTGTCGGGCCAAGGTGGCTACCCAACTGGGTAACCACGGACAGGCGTCCGAAAAGGCGCGTCTGACCCAGGAGGTCATCCTCGACGGGGCGATCGGAGCGGTGCGCGAGGTGCACGTCAATCTGGGCCGGCGGTTCTGGGATCCACCGGCCTGGGGACAGCGCCCACCGGACAAACCGCCGGTACCCAAGGGACTGGACTGGGATCGCTGGCTGGGTCCGGCCCCGGTGCGCCCCTATCACCCGGCCTACCATCCCTGGCGCTGGCGGGACTGGTGGGACTTCGGCACCAGCCCCCTGGGGGACATGGGCTGTCACGTGCTTTCCACCGTGTTGAAGGCCCTGAAGCTTCGATACCCCACCCGTATCGAGGCCGAGTGTCAGACGCGGGGACCGGAGGTCTGCCCGCGCATCTTCAAGGTGCAGTACCAGTTTCCTGCACATGACGGGATGCCACCACTTAAGCTGATTTGGCACGACGAGGGCTATGACGCGCCCAGACCTGCAACTTTGGAGCCTGGAGGTCGCCTGATGTCACCGATCTACGTGGGAGACGAGGGCACGATGATGGACTACCTGCTGATTCCGGATTCAAGGCGCAAGGCCTATGGCAGACCCCCACGTGTGTTACCCCGTTCCCCAGGACAGTATCGCGAGTGGATCAACGCTTGCCGGGGCGAGACGGCGGCAGGTTCGGATTTCGTAAACCACAGCGGTCTTTTAACAGAAACCCCCTTACTGGGTAATATCGCCATGCGTACGGGCAAAGTACTTGAGTGGGATGGTCCCAACATGAAGATCACCAATGACGAGACAGCCAATCGATACCTGCACAGAGATTACCGAGATGGCTGGACCTTATAGCAGACAATCAATCATCACCCAATTGGAGAACAACCCATGTATCGTTTATTTGTCATCCTTTCAGTAACCATCACACTGTGCAATGCAGTGTCCCAAGCTGCCCATCCCATTCGGTTTGAGGTCAAATGGCTGGCCGTGGATCTCAACGAGGGCTGCGATGTGGCAGACATCGACGGTGACGGACGCCTGGACATTGTCGCCGGGCGCAACTGGTATCGGAATCCCGAGTGGATTCCGCGAGTCCTGCGCATCATCGAAGACAACAATGGGTATGCTCGCACCAATGGTGAATGGGCCTATGACATGAACGGCGACGGTCGCCCCGATGTCGTCTCCATGGATTTCACATCGAGCGAAGTCTACTGGTACGAAAATCCGGGGGAGGAAAAGCTGCTTCAGGGCTACCTCTGGCCGAAACACTTGCTTGTGGACACCGGGTGGGCCAACAATGAAGTTAGTTACTTGATCGACCTGACCGGTGACGCAAAGCCGGAATGGCACTCAAATCAGTGGAACAAGAAAAACCCGACGATCATCTGGACCCTTGAAACCGAAATGCGAGACGTCGAAATCAAAAAGGGCCGCAAGACGGAAACGGTCCGGCGGGAGATGCCGACACTGGTTGGCCATACGATCGGTCCGATCAATGGTCATGGCGTTGGATTCGGCGACATCAACAACGACGGCCGCGACGATATCCTCTTCGGGCTGGGTTGGTATGAACGTCCGGAAAGCGATCCATTTGCTCAGGAGTGGAAGTATCATCCGGATTGGGAGAAGAAACACGCGGCTTGCCCGATGCTCGTGTACGACGTCGATGGCGATGGCAAGAACGACGTGATTAATAGCGTCACACATGGATACGGAATCTATTTCTGGCGAAGCCTCGGTCCTGATGCCGATGGAAAACTGCAATTCGACGAGCAATTGATCGACGATTCATTCTCTCAGCCGCACTGCCTGGTGCTCGCCGATCTGGACGGCGACGGCAGGAACGAACTGATCACGGGCAAGCGTATTCGTGCGCACAACGGGAATGATCCGGGAGCTGCCGAGCCGCCCATCATGCGCTACTACGTTTGGGACGCAAAGAAAAAGTCGTTCGACGCCTACACGATCAACAAAGGCCAAATCGGTGGCGGCCTGCAGATCCGCACAGCCGACCTGGATGCCGACGGCGACACCGACATCGTGGTCGCCGGCAAAGAAGGAACACAAATCCTGTTCAATACGTTTGGCGATACGAAGAAATGAGGCGTGTTATGTACAACAGACGAAAGAGATCGACCGGTCTTGTCATTGCCTTCGGCAATGGCGCTTGCATTCAACTTGTGAAACTGAATGTGTAATCTCAACGACCAGAAAGGCAGACTCCTGCTGGTTCACCTCTTTGCTTGGGAGTTCTCAAGATGCGACTCGTTTTGCCAATCCTCGGCGGATTTCTGTTGGTGATGGCCCCGATCAGCGTTTGCAGGGCCATTGAAAGACCGAATATTCTCCTGATCATGACGGACGACCAGGGTTACGGAGATTTGGGCTTTCACGGCAACGAAAAGATCTATACGCCCGTGCTCGATCGTCTCGCAACCCAGTCCGTGCGATTTGACCGCTTTTTCGTTTGCCCCTACTGCACACCGACGCGGGCCGCCCTGATGACGGGCCGTTATCCTCTGCGAACCGGCACTGCCGCGGTGACACGGGGGCTCGAAACGGTGCGTAGTAACGAGGTCACGGTCGCTGAGGTGCTACGGTCGGCCAGCTACGCCACGGGCTGTTTCGGCAAGTGGCACATTGGCGAGCACTACCCCAGCCATCCGAACGGCCAGGGATTCGACGAGTTTTTCGGGATGCCGCAGGGGCATTGGGACAACTACTTCGATCCACGTCTGGAACACGACGGTCAGATGGTCCAGACGCGTGGCTTCATCACGGACGTGATCACCGACTACGCCTTGCGATTCATCGAGCAACATCGCCACCGACCGTTCTTCTGCTACGTGCCCTATAATGCCCCGCACACGCCGCACCAGGTGCCGGATCGGTATTTCGATAAGTACTCGGCTCTTGGGCTTGGTTCACGCGAGGCGGCCATCTACGGTATGGTTGAGAACATCGACGAGAACATCGGCCGGTTGCTTAAAAGGGTGGACCAGTTGGGGCTGACCAATCGAACGATCGTCTTCTTCCTGTCAGACAACGGTCCGGAGGGTGCTGAAGGCAGCCGCTACAATGCGGGCATGCGCGGCATGAAGGGCACGGTTCACGAAGGCGGGATGCGCGTGCCGTTGTTTGTCCGTTGGCCGGGTCACTTCAAACCCAATACGGTCGTCAAGCCGCTTGCCGCGCACGTCGATCTACTTCCGACGATCGCCGAACTTTGCGGCGTCGCGGAACCCAAGACGCTGCCGCTGGATGGCAAGAGCCTCGTGCCTTTGCTGACCGACAAGGTTCAGAGCTGGCCCGACCGGATGATCTTCGCCCGCACCTCCGGCTGGCGCAGCGTGCTCAGCTTCAATGAACCGATCGTGCAAGATTTGCACACACTTGGAAGAACCGTGCGCACACAACGCTGGCGTGCGACCGATGAAGGCGACGGCTGGCAACTGTATGACATGCCGAACGATCCTTCCGAAAAACACGACGTCGCCGACGATCATCCAAACGTAATTGCGCGGCTGGCTGCGGCCTATGACCGCTGGCTGGTTGATGTGACGAAGACGCCCATCGTCCGTCCGCCAATACCCGTGGGATACTCGGAGCGTCCGGCGGTCGAGTTGCCGGCACCCGAGGCGTATTTCACCGGCGCTGTTCACTGGTACAATCAGTACGGATTCGCCCATGATTGGCTGACCGGCTGGACGAACGTGAAAGACACGATTTGGTGGGACGTGGACGTGGTGGCAACCGGTCGCTATGAAGTATCGATTCGGTATACCTGTCCTGCCGATGCAATCGGTACGAAGCTTCGAGTTGAGGCGAATGACGCTGACGTCGAAGGCGAGATTTTTCGAGCCTACGCGCCCGAGCCTCGACAGCGACCAACGCGCCATCCGAAGAAGCGGTTCATCCAATCGTTCGCCACCCAACCGCTCGGCCACCTACAACTGGTCAAAGGACCCCAGCGAATCACGATCCGTGCCCTCAGTAAGCCTTCCGACCAGGTCTGCGACCTGAAGTGCGTTTTGCTTAACAAGGTCAACTGACCAACCGTTACTTTTCATCGCTCGCTGCCAAACCCGACATCCTGGAGGAAAGAAGGTGTCCAAGTATCTCGTGGGTCTCCTCGTCATCGCGGGAACGGCTTGTGCCGCCAACACCGAACATCCTGTTGGTTTTGAAGTCAGACTACTGGCGGTCTACGGGAATGAAGGCATGCAGATTCTGTTCAACACGCGAAACTGAGGAGATGGTCCATGTCGACCGCCGCTTGC
>Ga0180437_10010197_pt1 | contig 11503 bp, 7 predicted proteins | sample SS_ome_4_FD_132410 | JGI IMG/M metagenome (GOLD analysis project Ga0180437, IMG submission 132410) | Hypersaline lake sediment archaeal communities from the Salton Sea, California, USA - SS_3_D_1 metaG | ecosystem: Environmental > Aquatic > Non-marine Saline and Alkaline > Hypersaline > Sediment... | reverse complement strand
ATGAGCGTTGTAGGAGGGGGAACAAGTGAACGTGGAGCGCTCTTTTCGCCTGAAGGCTCTTCGGGCAGATCAACGACCTTTTCTACCTCTTTTTTGGCCTTTTTAGGAGGTTCTACCTTCTCAGCTACTTCTTTTTTCTCTGGCTCTTGAGGAGCGCTCTCCTCACTACGCCGGCGACGTCCGCCCTTTTTCTTCTCGCGCTTCGTTGGAGGACGGCTCTCAGGCTGAGATGGCTCTTCTTCCTGTTTTACAGAAGGCTCAACACGCTCTTCTTTTACAGCAAGCTTCTTAGGGCCAGCCTTAAAGGTCGATTCAAAAGAGGCAGCCTTTAATCCAAGACGGGTATCTCGGACTTCGATGACCTCATAATCCGTTGCAGGAACGAGAAATGCTTTTGGTCTTTCACGGTTTCTAAAAAAACAGGCTGCTCCAATGTTTACGATCTCAAGGGCATCAACAACAAATTCTTCCTGTCCAGGAGTCTTGCTGTTTCTGATAAGAATCCGACATCCCTCCCTTGCAGAGATGACGGTTTCGATAATTGGTTCTCTAGTAAAATCCACGGTTTATCAATTCCTTTTCTTAATATTTCACCGAGGAGGAGAAGGATCTCTTTCACAATAGGGGGTATATAACTCTCAAATTTCCTTAAACGGAAAAAGGAATAAAAAAAGAGAGCACGGCTCTTTATTCGCAAACCGAACCATTTCACAAGCTGTATTGTAAAAGAGATGCTCATGTCCTTACCCTCGATGGGGGATACATAACTAATTTCCTAGGCAGAAACTTAACTACCTTCTGCCCATTATGAAGCATACAGCCACTTCTCTCCAACACATTACGTATCAAAAGAGGCCATATACTCGAGCAGGTCAACAACTCTCATCGAGTAGCCAAGCTCATTATCATACCAAGAAACGAGCTTGAAAAAGGTAGAGTTAAGAGCAATCCCTGCCCCTGCATCAAAGATAGAAGAGTGTCTATCACCGATAAAATCAGAAGAGACCACATCTTCATCTGTATACGCCAATATGCCGCGTAAATTCGAGGCAGATGCCTCCTTCATAGCAGCGCAAATAGAGGCGTATTCCGTTGGTTTTGAAAGGCGCACTGTAAGATCAACGCATGAAACATCAGGCACTGGCACACGAAATGCCATCCCTGTGAGCTTTCCCTTTAATTCCGGCAAGCAGAGCGCCACCGCCTTTGCTGCCCCCGTAGAGGAGGGAATAATGTTTTGCATTGCTCCGCGTCCCCCACGAAAGTCCTTTTTAGAAGGACCATCTACTGTAGGTTGCGACGCTGTCATCGCATGCACTGTTGTCATCAACCCTTCTTCAATACCAAAAGTATCGAGAAGAACTTTACAGACAGGAGCTAAGCAGTTCGTTGTACACGAAGCGTTAGAGACAATTTTGTCTGTCTCAGGGTTATACTTTTCGTGGTTCACCCCCATAACAAAGGTAGCAACCTCTCCTTTTGCAGGAGCTGTGATAATAACCCTCTTTGCCCCAGCCTCTAAATGTTTAGAGGCTCCCTCTTTCGAGGTAAATATCCCTGTTGACTCGATCACGTAGTCAACCCCCAACTCCTTAAGAGCAAGCGATGCGGGATCCTTTTCATTGCTAATCCGTATTGATTTTTCCCCAATACATAAGGCATCACTTGTGAAAGAGACCTCTTGGGAAAATTTTCCGTGCGTTGAGTCGTACTTAAACAAGTAGGCTAAGTTGTCCGGCGAGAAGAGGTCGTTTATCAAAACAACATCTACATCGGAATGATCCAGCAAACAACGTAAAACCAGCCTGCCTATTCTTCCAAACCCGTTTATTGCTACTTTACAAGCCACTTAACATCTCCTTTTCTCTTTTCTTCACCATACCCTGCTTTGGTATTATGTATCCAAACCCAAGTTGTGCCTTATTCCTCTTATAAGCTGGCTGCGAAAAATAATCTACTTCGTGTTGCTCTTTGGCAAGGTTAAAAAACCTTGCCTTCATCGCAACACTCGTATCTTGTTTTTCTCGCGCAGCCTCTAAGAAGGAATAGGGCGCAACTTGGGTTCTAGTCTAAATTCTTGAACTTTGCCCTTCTTTAATTTTGCCTCTTCATCTCCACAGATGAGCGTAATAGGCTCTCGCATGCCTGTCAGGGCTTTGATTCGTAAAGCACTCGATGTCAACTCAATTTCAAGGCAACAGCCTCTATATCGAAGGTTCATAGAAAGTTTTTCCAGTCCTTCTGGAAGATCGGGGTTAAAGCGAAGACAGCCCCCTTCACACACCTCAAGCCCTGTATAGCCGCGTTGAAGAATATCTATCACTCCAGCCATAGCGCCAAGGTGGATTCCTTCAGGAGTTGTTCCTCCCTGAATGTCAGCGACATCGCTCTCGAGAGCTTGGGCGAAAAAGTTCCATGAGCCAATTCTATCCGAACGAGAGAGGACCCATGAGTGCACAACCCTGCTCAACGTAGAGCCATGAGAGGTTCTCTTCATATAGTAGTTGATGTTTTTAGGAATCATCTCTCCATCAAAAGAGTATCCTAATCCCTCAAAGAGATCTTCGATCTCTTCAGCAGAAAAGAGGAAAAAGAGCATGAGGACATCTGCCTGTTTTGAGAGCTTGTATCGATTTGGAGAGTCGCCCTCTGCCTCTAAAATGCGGTCGAGCCGCTGGATATCGCCATATTTTTCTCGGTATCCCTTCCAGTCAAACTCTTCTAAATGCTCGTAGCCTTCAAACTGACTAATGATCCCATCATCGTGAAAGGGGATAACCATATGCGCGCAAATCTCCTGCCAGCGTTTCTTTTCCTCTTTTTTCAAGCCAATAGTCTCGAAAATTCTACTTGCTTCACACTGACCGAGAATTTTGAACAGATCAAGAGCGCGGCGAAGTACCCAGACCGTCATAATGTTCGTATAGGCGTTATTTGGTAGACCCGGCTCAAGACTCTCGGGCAGAGCATCGTGATACTCATCAGGGCCTAAAACATGGAGCATCTCATACTTTTTACTCTTCTCGTTATACGTTGTAAGGCTTGCTAAAAAGCGAGCGATCTCAAAGATCATCTCCGCGCCATGAAACGAGATAAAGTCTTTATCGCCAGTGACTTGAAAATACTGCCAGATGTTGTAGACAATGGCGCAGTTTACATGGCGCTGCAGTGAAGAATTGTCTGGAAGCCACCGGCCGGATTTTGGATTGAGGTGGACTTTTTGTGTCTCCTCGCGGCCATCACTTCCACTTTGCCACGGAAACATAGCCCCAACATGCCCCTCATCTTGTGCCGCCAGCCTTGCCTCAGGAAGCCTTCGATATCTGTAGAGCAATAACGAGCGGGTAATCTCAGGTAGACGAAAATTAAGTAGTGGCAAGACAAAAAGCTCATCCCAAAATATGTGCCCTCTATAGGCCTCACCATGTAAACCTCTTGCAGGAACACCGACATCGAGGTCTATAGTGTGTACTGAAAGGGTTTGAAGGATATGAAACATATACAAGTGAAGGACTAATTCAACTCTTTTTTCTCGCTCTATATCTTTTGATTCACAATTGATCTCAAAATGCTGCCACAGATGCTTCCAGGAAAGCTGATGGCTCTCATAGAGCTCTTCAAAAGAGCCTACATCTCCAAGAGTATTTTTTGCCTGCAGAGAGCACTCTGAAATCCCCCTATCCTTTGAGGTGTATATAGAGACGATCTTTTCAACTGTGTACTCTTGACCTTCCTCCATTTTGATATGGAAGGTGTCGGCAACATACCCTTTCTCTTTCACGATCTTTTTCTTAGGGCGCAAGAGTTTGTCGCCTTTGTAGGCCTTTGTTACAGCAGCCTGAGAAATACGAAGCTTTGATTGAGTTGTCTGCGCTTCAAGATAGAGAATGCCCCCATTGGCCTTGCCAGCAGAAATATGCTTTAAATGCTTACTGTTTAAGTCCTTATAACGCTCAACTCCACCATTTATCACCCTCCCATCGAGCGCAGAGGTAATTTTTATTTGGCCTGACCAATTTTCAGGTGTAATTGTCATCTGCAGTGCAGCAAGATGGGGCGAGCCCATATGGACAAGCCGTCTCTCTTTCATTTTTGTTATTCGTCCCTTCTTGTCTTTAAAGCGAAGGGTGCGCTTAAAAAGGCCATTTCTAATATCTAACTGCTGTTTGTAGGAGAGAAGCTCGACAAGATTTAGATCAAACCACGGCTCATCGTCTACGGAAAAGGAGAGAGGAAGCCAATTGGGAAGGTTGACCAGGTCCTCGTTTTCAACCATCCTATCAGCGATCTTGGTCAAGAGTCGATTGTAACCCCCTGCTAAATAAGTTCCTGGATAGTGGACAGAGTCTGCCTCAGATTCAGCAGCAGCCCCCCGAGTCGCAAAGTACCCATTGCCCAAAGTACAGAGCGCCTCTCGAAGAGACTCCTTCTCAGGCTCAAACTCATCGTAGGTAAAAGTCCAGCTTTCCATATCTAGTGCGCCTTGGTCTCTATAAAAGCTAACCGCCTAATAATCAATAGCTTAATACGCTCGGATATATTGTCGCCATCAACAAACAATTAATAAATCATAAATACCTCTCTCAAGAATTAAGTTTCAATAAAATAGCAAAAAACTTTACCATATAAAATCCTTTCAACCTATCAGGAAAAAACTATGACATCTATTAATTGCCAGCCACGCCTCACATCACTTCCCCCAGAAATATTGTTTCAGATAATGAAAGAGATGCCCTTTACAAGCGCTGTACCTTTTGGAAAAACCTGTAAGATAGCTCACGAGGCTTTTTTAGGATTCGTTAAAGATATAGCTATTAAAATCCATCCATCGAAAGTCTTCAGCTTTGTCGCAAGAAACCATCTTGTATTGCTGGACGATTTTGAATTTATGGTCAAGGCAGTCAAACTCGTACCATCTCAGTGCCTGCGATACCTCCGACAGAACACCCTTCCATTGTGGAATAATCCTGAATTTATGCACGAAGCGTCCAGGATCGATCCAGAGCGTACCGCCCGCTCCCTTAGCCTATATAAATATGACCTACAACGGAAGCAATTTGATCAACTATCTCTAATGATGGGGCCCCTGTTTAAAGATTAGCTGAGACTTTGGCCTCATTGACTATAATTTCAGCATGCTTAAAAAAAACACCTCTCTCAAGAATTAAGTTCCAACAAAAGAAGATATCTCGTATCTTATTGATACAAATCTCTTGTGGACTATCTGGACAAAAACCATGACCCCTATTGATTCTCTTTCACCCTTTATGCCTATTCCTGCAGAAATGTGGGCGCACATAACGGGATATCTACCATTTCAAGATGCACGAAATTTTGGGAAAACGTGCCCCGTGGCCCAAGAGGTATTCAAGGAGTTTGCTTCTGATAGGGATATCGAAAAGAGTATTCCAGTCCTTTTGGAGCAAGAGACATTTTCTCTTGCCTCAATGCCAAACTCATATCGAAAAAACAAAAAGTTTGTATGCACGGCCCTCCGCATTGATGGAGACAATTTTGATGCTGTAGATAAAACGCTTCACAAAGATGCACAAGTTCTTAAAACAGCAGCTGTAGCTCAATTCTTTTTTGGGAAGGGCATCGATCCTTTAGTAGAGCAAAAGCTGAACGAGGAAGGTGGTGGACAGTTCTTGGATAGTTTAAATACTCTGTCTCATAACGAAAACTGTCCCGATAGAGAAACATGGAAAACGAATGGACTAGAACTCCTTTTTGATTGTGGTGTTGGTGCATTCAAAGATGACCGAGAGGTCATCTTTAGTGCAATGAGGTATTGCTCGGAAGATGTTTTGAATCACCTCTCAGAAATCGAACCCAGATCTGCATTGTTAGACGATCCTAAATTTATGTTCAAAGCTCTTCGGGTCAACCCAAATATTGCCCTGAAGAAGCTTAACTCGCCTAAATTATTGAATGATCCAGAATTTATACACAGTGTTCTTGACTATTTCTCTTCTTTCAATTCAAAGCTAGTAGATGAAACCCTCTCCCTTCTTGGAATCAATAACTCTACATTATTGAATGATCCAGAATTTATACACCGTGTTCTTGACCATTTCTCTTCTTCCAATTCATCGCTAGTAGATAAAATCTTCTCCACTCTTGAAAGCAATAAGTCTACATTATTGAATAATCTTGAATTTATGCGCTATGCTCTTAATCTATGCTATGTAAGTACAATTCTCCGCATCCTTGAAAAGACTAACTCTACATTGTTGAAGAATCCTGACTTTATGCGCTCAGCTCTTCGGCGCAGCCCATCGATAATCCTAGAGTACATTTTCACCAATAATTCCTGTGTTTGGAATCCTGCTGACTTCGCGATCGAAGCGTGTCAGCATGACCTAGGGCTAACCCTGAGCTATCTTCAAAATAAGCTTTTTCTTGACAAATTTGGTTTGTTAGAAAATCGCGACTTTATGCTAAAGGTGCTTGCACTTAATGCAGAAGAAACTTTAGACCACATTGAAAATAGCAACCCTCTAAAGAGAGATCCTATCTTTATCAATGCCGTAATAGAATCCGATATAAATCTCGCCTACCAATATGGCTATATAGGATATTTTGGAACCATTTTCCATACATGGATCAAGAATCCTCTACAAAAGCTCTTTGGATAGGGTTCCTAAACTGCTTTAGCTACATCAATCAAAGAAAGGAAAGAGGGAGCCAATTGGAAAGGTTGACCAAGTCCTCATTTTCAAATCCTATCGGCAATCTTGGTCAAGAGGCGATTATAGCCGCCTGCTAAATAGGTTCCTGGATAGTGGACAGAATCTGCCTCAGATTCAGCAGCAGCCCCCCTGGTCGCAAAATACCCATTGCCCAGGGTACACAGAGCCTCTCGAAGAGACTCCTTCTCAGGCTCAAACTCATCATAGGTAAAAATCCAGCTTTCCATATTTATTGTGCCTTGGTCTTTATAAAAACTAAATGCCTAATAATCAATGAGTTAGAAACACAAGTGTATTGTCATTACCCATAGACAACTAATAAATCACAAATACCCTTCTTAAGAATTAAGTTCCAACAAAAGAACATAAATCGTATCATGTTAATACAAACCTCTTGTGGACTATCTGGACAAAAACCATGACCCCTATTAATGCTTCAACTCTTACGAACCATCCCCCATATATCTGGTCTCAGATAATGGAACAGCTTCCTTTTAAAGATGCAGTACACTTTGGGCAAACATGTATGACCGCTCAAGAGGTATTCCAGGACTTCATTTCCGATAGCCATATCGAAGAGATTATTCCAGACCTTTTGAGGCAAGAGACATTTTCTCTTGCATCAACATCAGAGCGATATAGAAAAAACAGGCGCTTTGTATGCACAGCTCTCCGTATCGATGGGAGCAATTTCAATGCTGTAGATGAAACGCTTCACGAAAATGCACAAGTTCTTAAAACAGCTGCTGTAGCTCAACGCTTTTTTGGAACAGGTATCGATCTCTTGCTAGAGCAGAAGTTGAACGAGACAAATCAAGAACAGTTTGTAAATAATTTAAACACTCTATTTCATAGCGAATCCCTTCCCACCAGAGAAACGTGGAAAGAGCACGGATTAGGAACTCTTTTTGAGTATGCTCCTGGCCTATTCGAAGATGATCAGAATATTCTCTCTAGTGCACTGCACTATAAGTTAAACGACGTTTTGAGACACCTCAGAAACACCAACTCTGTGTTTTTAAACGATCCTGAATTTATGCTCAAGGCTCTTCAGATCGACTCATGGAACACCCTGGACTGCCTTCAAACGGCAGAGTCCCCTCTTTTAAACGATTTTGAATTCATGCTCAAGGCGCTTCAGATCAACTCATGGAACACCCTAAATTGCCTTCAAAAGGCAGAGTCCTCTTTTTTAAACAATCCTAAATTCATGCTCAAAGCTCTTCAGATCAACTCATACCACGCCTGGCACTTCCTTCAAGAGGCCAAATCATCTCTTTTGGGCAATCGCGACTTTATGCTCAAGGCTCTTCAAGCTGATCTAACTGGAACGCTGACCTGTCTTCAAAAAGCTAAGTCATCTCTTTTGAGCAAGCCTGACTTTATGCTCAAGGCTCTTCAGATCGACTCATGGGACACCCTAAATTGCCTTCAAAAAGCCAACTCCTCTCTTTTAGGCAATTATGAGTTTATGCTTACGGCTCTTCAAATGGACTCACGCCACGCCTGGCACTTCCTTCCAAAGACCAATTCCCCTCTTTTGGGCAGGCCTGACTTTATGCTCAAGGCACTTCAGATCAACTCAACGCAAGCCAGGTCTTTCCTTAAAAACGCCAATTCCTTTCTTTTGAACGATCTCAGCTTTATGCTCAAAGCTCTTAAGCTCGAACCAGGCGAAACCCTGCAATGCGTTCAAGAAACTAAGTCGGAACTTTCAAACAATCCTGAATTTATGCTCGAAGCTCTTAAGCTCAAGCCATGCGAAACCTTGCAATGCGTTCAAAAAACTAAGTCGGAACTTTCAAACAATCCTGAATTTATGCTCAAAGCTCTTAAGCTCAAGCCATGCGAAACCTTGCAATGCGTTCAAAAAACTAAGTCGGAACTTTCAAACAATCCTGAATTCATGCTCCAAGCTTTTAACCTCGAGCGATGGAGAACTCTGCAATGCGTTCAAGAAACTAAGTCGGAACTTTCAAACAATCCTGAATTTATGCTCGAAGCTTTTAAGCTCGAGCCATGGAGAACTCTGCAATGCGTCCAAAACACCAAGTCGGAACTTTCAAACAATCCTGAATTTATGCTCGAAGCTTTTAAGCTCGAGCCATGGAGAACTCGGCAATGCGTCCGAGAAACTAAGTCTGAACTTTCAAACAATCCTAAATTTATGCTCGAAGCTTTTAAGCTCGAGCCACGCGAAACCCTGCAATGCGTCCGAGAAACTAAGTCGGAACTTTCGAACAATCCTGAATTTATGCTCGAAGCTCTTAAGCTCAACTCATACAAAATCCTGAACTACGTCCAAGAAGCTAACTCTGAAGTTTTGAAGAGCCTTGAATTCATGCTCGAAGCTCTTAAGCTCGACCCATGGATAACCCTGAGATGCGTCCAAGAAACCAACTCTACAATAAAAACCGACCCTGTATTTAAAAAAGCTATAATTGACCGCTCTATATACCAAGCGCTCTACTATGGCTATATTGGAATATTTGGAGCTATAGGCCATGTACTAAAAAAAACTACTCAATGGATCAAAAACCTCTTTCTATGGCCTTTTACTCAACACCGACCAAAGAGAGATCGTTGACAACGACATCGGCGCCAGCCTGAGACAGGGCCTCTTTGATGTCGGCTCTATCAACTCCGATAACAATGAAGCCGCCTTTTTTACCTGCCTGAACGCCTGAGATAGCATCTTCAACAACAATACTTCTGTTAGCTTCTGCGCCAAGTCTTTTGGCGGCCTCTAAAAACATGTCTGGCTCGGGTTTGCCATGAAGAGAGAGCTTTTCAAGTAACCTTGCCCCTTTTTTATACCATTAACAATTAACAAACACTAAGCACTGAACGAGAATTAACTCCAAAAAAAAGAAGATACTCATATATTATATAAACCTTAACGCTTGAGCAGGGAAACTATGAACTCCGTTGATTTTTACTTACCTCTTCCGATTCTTCCCCCAGAAATGTGGGGGCATATAACGGGATATTTACCGTTTAAAGATGCACGAATTTTTGGGAAGACATGTAAGGCGGCTCAAGAGGTATTCAAGAGCTTTGTTTCCGATTGGGCTATTGAAGAGAGTATTCCGGCTCTTTTGAAGCAAAAGACATTTTCTCTTGCATCAATGTCAGTGCCATATCGAAAGAATAAGCAATTTGTATGCGCAGCCCTTCGTATTGATGGTGGCAATTTCAACGCTGTAGATGAAACGCTTCACAAAGATGCACAAGTTCTTAAGACAGCAGCTGTAGCACAATTCTTTTTGGGGAAAAGAACCGATGATTCAGTAGAGAAAAACTTGAACGGGATCGGCGAGGGAGAGTTCTTGAATAATTTAAGAAAATTGCCCCAAAGTGATGTAGATAACGTTCTGGAATACCTCGAAAATACTAATTCTGCACTTTTGGGCGATCTTGAATTTATGCTTACAGCTCTTCAACTCTACCCAAAGACGACTTTAGAAACCTTGGATGACCTTTACCCCAGCTCTCCATTGTTGAAGAATCGTGAATTCATGTTCACAGCTCTTCGACTCAGCCCAAGGAAAACTTTAGAGATCCTTCCCGCTAAGCCTAACTCTCCATTGATCAACGATTATGAATTTATGCGTGACGCCCTTTGGCGCAAATCGTGGAACACCTTATTTACCCTTGAACACGCTAACTCCGCCCTTTTGAACAATCGCAGCTTTATGCTCGATGCTATTTGGTTCGGTCGGGGGTGTTACGACGTTTTTGAGATTCTTCAAAAAATCAACTCTGGCTTTTTAAACGATCGTGACTTTATGTTCGAAGCTCTTCAACTCAATACGCGCGACACCCTAGATATCCTTAAAAAGATCAACTCTGACTTTTTAAATGATCGTGACTTTATGTTCAAAGCTCTTCTGCGCAAGTCACGCAAGACCTTAGATATCCTTAAAAAGATCAACTCTGACTTTTTAAATGATCGTGACTTTATGTTCAAAGCTCTTGAATTATCCTGTCACACCTTAAACGTCCTTGAACAAACCAACTCTCCGTTTTTAAAGGATCTTGACTTTATACTCGAAGCTCTTCAGCTCTATCCATGGAAGCTCCTAGACGCCCTTGAACAAACCAACTCTCCGTTTTTAAACAATCGTGCCTTTATGCTCACAGCTCTTCAGTTCAACACGCAAAAAACCTTAAGTATCCTTAAAGAGATCAAGTCTGACTTTTTAAATGATCGTAGCTTTATGCTAAAAGCTCTTAAGCTCGATCTGAATAAGACCTTAAGCACCCTTGAAGAGATCAAGTCTAAATTTTTTGATGATCGTAGCTTTATGCTCATAGCTCTTCAGCTCCACTCATGGCAGACCTTATTCACCCTTAAAGAGGCCAACTCTAACCTTTTAAACGATCGTGACTTTATGTTCGAAGCTCTTCTGCGTAAGCCACGCAAGACCTTAGATATCCTTAAAAAGATCAACTCTAAATTTTTGAAGGATCGTGAGTTTGTGGCTGGAGCTCTTGCACGCACGCCACAGAAAACTTTTGATACCCTTAAGGAGATCAACTCTAAATTTTTGAAAAAACGTAAGTTTATGCTCGCAATTCTTCCAGTCTATCCACGCGAAACCTTAAATAGCCTTCAAGAGGCCGATTCTACATTGCTGAATGACCCTGAGTTTATTTCCCAGGCCATCGACCTCTGTCCAATAGATATTTTTTCTCTCCTTCAACCACCTAAATCTAAATTGTCTAAAAACCGAACCTTTTTACTCGCTCTCTTAAAAAAAGATCTAGAAAAGACACTGTCTTTTGCCCATAAATCGATGAAAAACGAT
>Ga0180437_10010196_pt1 | contig 11503 bp, 11 predicted proteins | sample SS_ome_4_FD_132410 | JGI IMG/M metagenome (GOLD analysis project Ga0180437, IMG submission 132410) | Hypersaline lake sediment archaeal communities from the Salton Sea, California, USA - SS_3_D_1 metaG | ecosystem: Environmental > Aquatic > Non-marine Saline and Alkaline > Hypersaline >... | reverse complement strand
CTTCTTCCATCCGATGGACTCGGCTATCTCTCCCACGGAGACGAACCTGCGGCTCAGGTTGCTTGAGTGGATCTCCGGCATGCGCTCCTTCTCGGCGTCCTCCAGCTCTCTGGGAACCCCTATGTGGACCCTGAGGCGGCTGAAGGCGTCCCTTCCGTGGCTCTTCCTGTGGGGCAGCATCCCCCTTATGGTTCTCCTCACCATCCTGTGGGGCTGCCTGTGGTGAATGGGGCCCTTACCGAACCCTCCCACGTTGAGGAACTCTTTCTCCCTTGCTATGACCATGTTGCGTTTGCCCGATACGACGATCCTCTCGGCGTTGACTATGTCTATGGCTTCACCTGCGAGAAGCCTCTTGGCTACTGTGCTCGCCAGCCTGCCTAGTATGAGGCCTTCCCCGTCGATCACTGTTCTCTCGGACATCTTCTTCATCCTTGCCTCTTTTGGAGCCTTTTAATGCACCCCTGTGAACAGCGTGTATGCGTATAAAGGTTTTCCAAACCCTGACGCTACGACGAAAAGAGGTAAAGTCGCCGAGGTTTGAGACAAACACCCGTCCCATCAGGCTACCAAGATTATTCTAGAAATCTTTATATCGCGTGCCCCTTCTTTGGGTGCCTTAGTGGAGTGTATATGAGGGAGCGAGTTCACTAGGGGCGTTCGCGTTCATCCCTAGTGAGGACAGATTTTCTCAGCTACCCGGGTCCACCGCCGAGCCTTCTATTCTAGCAACGGCTTCAGTGGGCCCTGTGCTTCTCCCAATCAAAACACAGGAGACAATAGATTGACAGTTGTAAAGTTCGCCCTACCCAAGGGGCACCTAGGAATCGACACCATGAGGATACTGGAGCGCGCCGGGTACCAGATCAGCGGACAGGACCGCACCTACCGGCCCGGCATCAACGACCCGGGGATAGAGCTCAAGATACTCAGGCCCCAGGAGATACCCACCTACGTCAGCGAGGGCGTCCAGGACGTGGGCATCAGCGGCAGGGACTGGGTGGCAGAGAACAAGGCGGACGTCGAGGTCCTCCTCGACCTGGAGTACAGCAAGGTTCGGCTCGTGCTAGCCGTGCCCAAGTCCTTTTCCATGGTTGGCAGTCTCTCCGACCTGGTTCGGAGGAGCGCTGAGAGGGGCGAGGTGCTACGTATAAGCACGGAGTACCTCAACGCCGCCAAGGAGTACCTGAAGGCCAACCCCGCGTACAGGGAGCTTTACGGGGGCTCCGACCCGGTCGTGGTTACGCCGTGGTGGAGGATCGGGGAAAACGAGAGTGTCGTGGTCTACCTGAGCTTCGGCGCCACTGAGGCTAAGCCCCCCGAGGACGCCGACGCCATACTGGAAGTGGTGGACACCGGGACTAGCCTGCAGCAGAACGGCCTCAAGGTCATCGATGAGGTGATGAGGACCAGCGCCCTCCTCATCGCCAACAGGGACAGCCTGAGGGACCCCGGCAAACGGGTGAAGATAATGGATATACTGACGCTGCTCCGCGGCGCCGTGGACGGCGCCAAGAAGCTTCACATATTCGCCAACGTGAAGCGGAGCAACCTGAAGCCCCTGCTGGAGCAGCTGCCGGCGCTTAAGCGGCCTACCATCAGCGACCTGAGCGACCCCGATTGGTGCGCCGTGAACACCGTAATCGACAAGGACCGGTTCATCGAGATGCTTCCCACCTTGAGGGCCCTCGCCCAGGGCTTGGTGGTGTACGAGCCCAGGCAGGTTCTGCCACTGGAGGAGATAGCGACGGGCAACGGGGGGCTGGTATGAGGGTGTATAGGGAGCCCCCAGCGCACCTGCTGGCCACCCGGTGGCCCAACGCCTCCGCCGATGTAGAGCTACTCGAAGTAGTCACCCCCATACTGGAGAGTGTCAGGGCTGAGGGAGACTCCGCCTTGATACGATTTACGGAGAGGTTCGACGGAGTCAGCCTGACGCCAAGAGAGTTGACGGTCGGAGTGGACGAGGTGGAGGACGCTTACTCCATGGTCACGGAGGAGCAGGTCGCCGCGCTTGAGGAGTCTAAGAGGAGGCTGGAAACCGTCGAGTCAGAGAGAATCAAGGGGCTCACGTTCACCGTCGAGCTTGACGGCGTAGACGTGAGGAGCACCGTGAAGCCCCTCGGCTGTGTGGGTTGTTACGTGCCCGGAGGTAAGGCCTCCTACCCGAGCAGCCTCGTGATGAACGTCGTACCCGCCAAAGTGGCGGGGGTACGCCGGGTAGTCGTGTGCACGCCTCCGGGCAAAGACAAGAAGATAAACCCGCTGACCCTCGTGGCGGCTGACATATGCGGCGTAGACCGCGTATACAGGGTGGGCGGCGCCCAGGCGGTCGCCGCCATGGCCTACGGCTCGGAGACCGTCCACCGCGTAGACAAGATCGTCGGCCCCGGGAACAAGTACGTCACCGCCGCGAAGGCCGGCGTCTCCGGCGTTGTGGCCGTCGACAAGCCCGCGGGGCCCAGCGAGGTGCTGGTGTTAGCCGACGACTCCGCCGACCCGCGGCTCATCGCGCTGGACATGATAAGCCAAGCCGAGCATGGGCCCGGAGGGTTGGTTGGGCTGGTAACCACATCCCCGAGATTGGCCGAAGAGGCTAAACGGCTGCTCATCGAGTCTGCGACAAGGGCCCCACGGAGGAGCGTCGTAGAGGGGGTTCTAAGAGAAGGCGGCTTCATCTACATTGTTGACAGCCTGGAGGAGGCCGTGGAGTTCGCCGACGCGTTGGCTCCGGAGCACCTTGAGGTGATGACCGCCGACCCACGGTTGGTCGCGGAAAAGGTTTCATCGGCGGGCCTCATCCAAGCTGGCCCATACACACCCGTCGCTTCAACGGACTACTGCATGGGCGCCAACCACGTCCTGCCCACGGGGGGCTACGCCAAGATAACCGCCGGGATCACGGTCATGGACTACCTTAAGCCCGTGACCGTCGTTGAATCAACTTTGAAAGGCCTCCGGAACGTCAGAAGCCACATAAAAGTGCTCTCAGACGCGGAAGGATTACCGAGTCATGGCCAGGCCGTGGAGGGGAGGTTCAGATAATGCCCCTCGAAGGCTTCTACAAGTGCTCTACGCGGATTGAACCCTACAAGCCGGAACCAGCTGAGGGAGGCGTCAAACTTGACTCCAACGAGAACCTCTTCCTCCCAAGGGAGTTCATGCAGTACATCGTCTCCGAGGCTGCAGGAAGCTGCGACCCCCGGCTCTACCCCCGGAATGAGACGAACACCCTCAAGGAGGCTATCGCAGAGACTCTCACGGTTCAGCCCGGGCAGCTCGTGGTTGCCTCGGGCGGCGACCAGGTGATAGAGCTTCTGGTATCAAACATGCTCAAGCCTGGAGACGAGGTCGTCGCGGTCTCGCCGACGTTCAGCATGTATCCACGTTTCGCTGCGATGAGGCGTCTCATCTACAGGCCTGTGGAGCTGGACCCCGGTTTCACCCTGGATCCCGCCAAGGTGCTTGAAGCGGTTTCCCCGAAGACGGGTATGATCGTGGTGTGCAACCCGAACAACCCGACGGGCAACCAGTTCAAGATGGAGACGGTGCTGGAGCTGGTGGACGGCTTCAGCGGCCCGGTGCTCGTCGACGAGGCTTACGCCGAGTATGGCGAGTACTCGTTGGCTGGGGAAGCCGCGGAGAGGGAGAACCTTATCTTGTTACGAACGTTCTCGAAGGCTTACGGCCTCGCCGGGATGAGGCTGGGCTACGCCGTCGCCAATAAGCGGCTCGCTGAGACACTCAACGAGAGATACATGCCACCGTTCCCGGTGTCAAACCTGTCACTCTGGGCCGGGATAATCATGCTAAGAAACTGGGAAAAAGTGGAGGAGACCGTCCGAGAAGCTAAAGAGGAGAGAAGGTGGTTGACGGAGGCTCACAACCGACTCACCGGGGTACAGGCTTTCCCCTCGGCAACCAACTTCATTCTATTCACCACGGAGAAGCCCTACATGGAGGTCTATGACGGCCTTAAAAGGGGGGGAGTGCTCATACGCAGCATAGGAAAAGTACCTGGGCACGATGACTGTCTAAGAGTCACCGTGGCGCCCAGAGACGTGGCGACAAAGTTCCTCGAAGCCCTTGAGGAGGTCATGAAATGAATCACAGATACATAGAGCTTCAAAACGGGGGGGACCCAGTCAGCGTGAGGGAGGACCGTCTGCCTTGGCTTGCCGATGTAGACGTCGTCGTATTCGACTGCGACGGCGTTCTCCTCGACGTACGAGACTCTTACAGCAGGGCCGTGGCGTGGACCGCGTCCACCCTGGTCGAGGCTTTCACAGGCGCCAAACTGCCTGAAGCCTTGTTCGACGAGAGGCTGAACTTCGCCTACAAGCGGACCGGTGGCCTGAACAACGACTGGGACCTCACGTACGCCCTCGTCATGAAGATACTCGCCTCTTCTCCAGAGGCCGCCGAGATAGACGGGCTCGCCAAGCGTTCGCTGGGCATCGATGACATGTCCCGGCGGCTCAGTTTCATCGAGGAAAACCAGATCGACGCGGTGATGCCCCTCGATGTGTTGTACGACGATCTCATCTCGTTCGCCGCCAAGCTCGACGAATCCGGTGTAGAGTCTGTGGACTCTCAGCTGACGCCTCCCCTGAGGGGTGTTAAGCAGGCTCTCAGCCACCCGGGCCAAGTAGGGGAGAGCATGGTATCCACGTTGTTCGAGGAGGCGTTCAGCGGCGTGGCCCTGTTCGAGGAGGCTTTCGACTTGCCCGCGAGGTTCACAGGAGCCCAGACGGGCTTCGTGGAGAAAGAGAGGATAGTAATCACGGACGAGACGCTGGATCAGCTGGTGGAGATCATCGGGGGAGACCGGTTCGGGATCGCGTCAGGCAGCCCAGCCAACACGGCGCGCTACGCCCTAGGGGCGGTGGTAGAAAGGTTCAACCCGGAGGCCCAGGCTTGGCAGGAAGACGTCGAGAAGGCGGAGGAGGCGGCTGGCCGAAGAGGCTTGGGTAAGCCCGACCCTTACCTTTTGATGCTTTCAGCCAAGCCGTATCAACCATTCAAGCGGGTCCTTTACGTTGGGGACACCTTGGCGGACGTGTTCATGGCTGAGCGGGCGGGTGACCGGTATCTGTTCGCCGGAGTCTACGGGTGCGTCGCCGCCGGCGGCGAAGCCCGGCGGGCCTTCCTAGACGCCGGATGCGACGTGGTGGCGCACAGCGTCAAGGACCTGCCTACCGTCCTGCGACACGCGCGGAGGGAGACGCGTTGAGGACGGCCAGCGTAGAGCGCACAACACGTGAGACGTCAGTCACGGTGACGGTCAACCTGGACGGCTCCGGGGCGGCCGAGGTCGAGACACCTATAGGGTTCCTCAGCCACATGCTCACAAGCCTCTCCACCCACAGCATGATCGACGTAAGCCTCAAGGTCACTGGGGACTTGAAGCACCACATAGCGGAGGACGCGGCGCTCTGCCTGGGCAGGGCTATCCGTGAAGCCCTGGGGGACGGGGAGCCGGTGAAGAGGTTCGGGTACGCCACCGTGCCCATGGACTGCAGCCTCGCGTCCTGCGCCCTGGACCTGGGGGGGAGACCCTACCACGTGGTAAGCCTCGGCATCGGTGGCCCCATGGTTGAGGATTTGGCCGCCGAGGACTTGACCCACTTCCTGGAGTCCCTGGCGACGAGCCTCCAAGCTAATGTACACGCCAAGGTGCACTATGGCAGGAACGACCACCACCGGGCCGAGGCCGCGTTCAAGGCCCTTGCCCTGAGCCTCAGGGAGGCGGTGGCGCGTGACCCGAGGCGACACGGCGTGCCAAGCAGCAAGGGGGTCATCTAGGTGCCGAGAGCGTCTGTGATAGACTACGGTGTGGGGAACCTGTTCAGCATGTCCAACGCCCTCCGGAAGGCGGGTCTCGGCGTCGAGATCGTCGAGGAACCCACGGGGCTGAGAGGCTCAGAGGCTGTGGTGCTTCCCGGGGTCGGAGCCTTCGGGGCGGCCGCAGCGAACCTGGAGCCGTTCAGGGAGGCGCTGGAGGAGGCGGTTGAGGGGGGGACGCCGCTTCTGGGCAGCTGCCTCGGGATGCAGCTTCTCTTCGAGTGCAGCGAGGAGAGCCCAGGCGACGGACTGGGGCTCCTGCCCGGCGAGGTCAAGCGGTTCACCGGGGACGTGAAGACGCCTCACATGGGCTGGAACACGGTTGAGCCTCTGAGGGACAGCCCTCTGCTAGAGGGCGTGGAGCCTGGCTCATACTTCTACTTCGTACATAGCTACTACCCGGAGCCCAGCGCCCCCCGGGACGCGCTGGCGTCCACCTGCTACGGCTGCGAGTTCGCGTCCATCGTGGAGCGGGGCACGGTCTATGGGACCCAGTTCCACCCCGAGAAGTCGGGGGAGACGGGCGCCAGGCTCCTTGCCAACTTCGCTGGGCTGGTGAAGAGGTGAGGCAGGTGCAGGTGATACCGGCTATGGACCTGATGGACGGCAACGTGGTGAGGCTCACTAAGGGTGACCCCGAGACCCTGAAGCATTACGATGCAGGCAGTCCCTTGGAGACGGCTCGGAGGTGGAGCGACGAGGGCGCCGAGCTGCTCCACGTCGTGGACCTCGACGCCGCCCTGCGGAGGGGCAGCAACAGGGCTCAGATACTGGAGATCGTCGAGTCGCTGGACGCGGAGACCCAGGTGGGCGGCGGCATCAGGGACAGGGACGAGGCGGGCAGGCTCCTCGACGCGGGCGTCCACAGGGTGGTTCTGGGATCGTACGCCTTGAGCAGCCCCGGTGAAGCGGCGCGGCTCCTCCCCGAGTATGGGTCAGAGCGGATCGCCGTCGCGTTGGACCACAGGGAGGGAGACGTCCTCGCGAGGGGGTGGACCCAGACCGCCGGCAGACGGCTGACCGACGCCATACCGGCGTACAGGGCGCTGGGCTTCGAGTGGTTCCTGGTCACCGACGTGGAAAGAGACGGAGCCCTTCAGGGCCCAGACATCGAGACCAATAGGAGCATAGCGGGGGCGGCATCCATCATCGCGTCGGGCGGCGTCTCCAGGCTCGACGACCTCGTTAGGCTCAGGGACGCGGGGGCCGCTGCCGTCGTGGTGGGCAAGGCCCTGTACGAGGGACGCTTCACCTACCGGGAGGCCGTGACAGCAGTGGAGGGTCGGTGATGCTGGCGAAGAGGATCATCCCGTGTCTCGACGTCAAGGGGGGGAGAGTCGTCAAGGGCACCCACTTCGTGGACCTGAGGGACGCCGGCGACCCGGTGGAGCTCGCCAAGCGGTACAACATGGACGGCGCCGACGAGCTGGTGTTCCTCGACATAACTGCCACCCCCGAGAGGCGTGAGACCCTCAGCGGATTGGTGAGGGCCGTCGCGTCGGAGCTGGACATCCCCTTCACGGTGGGAGGAGGCATAAGGACCCTGGAGGACGTGAGGCTCATCCTCAGGAGCGGCGCCGACAAGACCAGCCTCATGACGGCCGCGGTGCAGCACCCCGAGAGGGTGACCGAGATCGCCGAGGTGTTCGGCAGCCAGTGCGTCGTCGTGGCTATAGACGCGAGACGGGTGTACGAGGACAGGCCGGACAGGAACGTGGTGGACACCCCTGAGGGCCGGTGCTGGTTCCAGGTGTACACCCACGGTGGTTCCTCGCCCACGGGGCTGGACGCCCTGGACTGGGCTTCGCAAGCCGTCGAGCTGGGCGCCGGCGAGCTCCTGGTAACCAGCATGGACAGGGACGGCACCCGGAGGGGTTTCGACAACGTCCTCAACAGCCACATCTCCCGGCGCGTCAACGTTCCCCTGGTGGCCTCGGGCGGAGCCGGCGAGCCCCGGCACTTCCTGGAGGCGTTCAAGGAGGGCTTGGCCGACGCCGCCCTCGCCGCCTCGGTGTTCCACTACGGCAACCACCCGGTGCCGGTGGTGAAACGGTACCTCAGGGACAGGGGGGTGCGTGTGAGGCTGTGATGGTCGAGGTGGACGAGCTTGACTGGGCCAAGTCCGGCGGCTTGATCCCGGTGGTGACCCAGGAGGCTGACACTCTTGAGGTGTTGACGCTGGCGTACGCCGACAGGGAGGCGCTTAGGCTGACTCTGGAGACTGGGTGGGCGCACTATTTTAGGCGCAGCCACGGCAGGGTGATGAGGAAGGGCGTCACCAGCGGCAACGTTCAGAGGGTCAGGAGGGTGCTCACGGACTGCGACAACGACGCGTTGGTCTACCTGGTGGAGCAGACGGGGCCCGCCTGCCACCTTGGGGAGCGCACGTGCTTCCACAAGGAGGTCCGCTACTAGGCACGAACAATACTCGGGTCTATGGCTGGCTGGGGGCGGTCTTAGAGCCAGTCTGCGATGGCTTTCATCATGCGCACGAGGTCGCCGCCCGTCCTTAGCGGCGCCACGTGGATGCCAGACGATTGCATGAGCCGGCTGTACAGTTTTTCCATATCCGTGTCTTTTCCCAGCGTGAATATGAGCGTCTGGACTCCTGACCCGCCCAACGCGTCTAGCAACGCCACTGTTTCCATGCAGCTCGCACGGGCATCGACGCTGGCGTTGCGGATGGGTCTGCCGTCGGTGATTATCACGAGGCTCTCGGGCTTACTCAGTATAGCGTGTCTCAGCGCGGCGTCCAGCCTGGTCTCCGTGTCCAGTGGTTTCACGTCGTCTGGGCTGTACTCATGCCTGAATGTTTTCCCGAAGCTGCAGACCGCCGTGTTGGGGTGCGCCGCCGCCAGGGCGTTCGCCAGGAACTTGGCAGCCGTGATCTTGGTGTGCCGCTCCCATAGACTCCATGGTTCAGCCATGCTTGCGTTCCTGTCCAGGAGTAGTAGGGTGCGTTTTTCTTTTTCGTTGACTGGCCCGGCTCCGTATATCCTCCTCTCGGTGGCCAGCGTCTTTGCGATCATGGGGTGGATGTCTGCGTCATGCCTGTGGTCTATTCTGGGTGCAGGCTTGTACGCCTCGAGGAGCTCGACGAAGTCGATGTACCTGTTCTCTGTCATTAGCTGTATCACGTGTCTCTCCTCGTCGTAGCCCGTGACCGGCAGCATCGACGGCGGGGTCGGCCGCGTCTCCCGGGGGCTCCGCCGGTCGGCCCTCTCGGGGTCCTCTAGTATGGCCGCGTAGAAGCCGCCGCTGCCTCTCACCGAGACGAGGAGGGGCTTCCTCCTGCCCTCTGGGTCCAGGGTCAGCCTACCGTTCTTGATGAGCTCCCAGACTTGCTGCTTGATGTCCCTCTTCTCGACGTATATCCTGCCGACGGGGCTTCCGTCCAGCCACGTCGAGCCCCGGCTTCTCACCCTGAAGGCGAGGACCACCACGGGGTACTCGTCGCTGAAAATTATGCTCATGTTTACTCCCAGGTGTACTCCATTACCCTGCGGCGGGCCTCCTCGTACTCGTCCAGGCCGAACTGGTTGAGGACCCGCATCTTGAGGAGCCTGTCCACCGCGAGTTGCTTGACCTCTTCTTGGCTCTGGTATAGGTCTCTGTAGGCGTGGTACTCCTTGGCGAACTTGACGAGGTTCCTGACGCTGACGGGTGTCATGTACCTCATCTTGTCTACTTCGAGCTTGATCCAGGTTATGAAGTCGAACACGTGGGCGGGGAGCGCGTGCCTGGCGACGAGGCTTTGGATGCTATCTACTGGGGTCCTGCCCCACGTTATGGTCTTCCCGAACCTGTCCAGCAGCCCCTGGTCCGGCGTGTCAAGGGTCACGTGGTCAAGGTCGGCTGCCGCGACGACGCAGAAGCCGTCGGGCAGCTTTACCCGGTTCCCGTCCACGGGGTTGGTGAAGGACTTATTGTTCATGGCCTCGTAGAGGGCTGCCTGGGCCTTGGGCCGGAGCTTGGTGACTGCGTCGACGTAGGCGATGGGCGCGTCGTCTTTGTTGAGGGCTATCTGCATGAGGACGCCGTTGTGCACGGGGTTCTCGCCGACGAACGCGCTGGGGTTGAACCCCGCCACGAGCTCCCTCTCGGTGACCTCGGCGGTGCAGTGGAGGTAGACTCCCCCCATGACCCTTTGGAGCTGGAGCAGGGTCTCCGTCTTGCCCTCCCCCTGGGGTCCCAGCAGGAGTGCGTTGTCCTTCATCCTCACGGCTCTCAGGAGCCTCCTGATCTCGTCGTCGTGGCCCTTCACGTGCTTTACGAGCTCTTTGAGGACTTCGTCTTCCTCGCGTGCTGCCTCCTTCTCCGGGGGGGCCGTCTTCTCCTCTCGTTGAGCCTCGGCCTCGTTGAAGGGCTCGTCGTGGACGTACTGCCACTCGACGCTGGAGTCCATGATCTCCACCATCTGGCATAGGTCCTTGTACACGGCGCCCTGCATGGACTTGGGGATGGAGTCCGACGATACCATGACCGGCAGGTAGCCCCTGTAGTGGTGCAGCCGCCTCTGCAGCTCCATGAGTTTGGCGGCGTCCTCCTGTGTCTCTCCGCCTATGCCGAGCTCCTCTCTCTGGTTCTTCAGCCTGGCTATGTTGTCCTGGATCTTGTCTATTACGTTGCGGAGCCTGTCCATCTCCTCGGCGTACTCTCCGTCGGTGATCTCGCCTCTCTCCAGCTGGCTCTGCTTCTCCTCGACGAGGTTCCTGGTCTCTGCCAGTATCTCGGCTGCCTCGTTCACCTTCTCTCCGATGTTGGTGTACCCGGCCATGAGTTCCTCGGTCTTCTCCATTAACTCCGAGTATAGCTCCGTGAACACCTCGTGGCTGATCTCGCCCCTGTCGGCCATGTCCAGTGTTTTGACCCGGTGGAGCATGTGCTGGGCGAGCCGGCCCTCGGGCTCCTCGCCTGGGTTGGGCTCGGGGAGGGCCGCCTCCAGCTCCTTGGTGGCCCGTTCTTTGTTTTCTTCGGCTCTGATGTTCTCCCTGAGGGCCTGGAACGGGTCTTGTGTCTGGTGGGGTAGTTCTTGGCCGCAGTTTATGCAGGCTTTGCTCCAGGGGACCACGGCGTTGCATTTGGGGCATGTGAGGTGGGCGTCGGGGAAGGTTACCATGGCTGTCTGGTTGTTTGTGGTTTCTGCGTTTAACTTTTCGAGATCGGTGATCTAGGTTTGGGGGTAAGGGTTATATCGGGTGTTTTGGTATTTGGGGTGGGCGACTGTAGTCTAGAGGTATGATTTCTGCCTGCCACGCAGACGGCCCGGGTTCGATTCCCGGCAGTCGCACCAACTTGATCCGTGGCTGGCGGCGCAGCCGCGTCCATCGCCGCCGGGTGGCGTGTTCCGGGTGTGCGGTGGTTTTCGCAAGATTGCTTTTTCCTTGTAACTGGTTACTTGTTACAAGCGTTTTTTCTGGCAGCCGGCACACCGTCTAGTTATTTAAAATATGTTGTTTTTATTTATATTCTGATAAGTATGGGGTTGTGGGTCCGCTCTCTTGTTGCGGTCAACACGGTCCTCTGTTTATACTCCTTTGTTACCTCGATCGTTTGACGATGATTCGCGCTCTGCAGCCGAGCCTTCTGGACCCAGCGACGTTAACAACATAAACCTGCCCAACGCCTCGGTCACGCTCATTGACGAAAACTCTTGGCG
>Ga0180437_10010193_pt1 | contig 11505 bp, 12 predicted proteins | sample SS_ome_4_FD_132410 | JGI IMG/M metagenome (GOLD analysis project Ga0180437, IMG submission 132410) | Hypersaline lake sediment archaeal communities from the Salton Sea, California, USA - SS_3_D_1 metaG | ecosystem: Environmental > Aquatic > Non-marine Saline and Alkaline > Hypersaline >... | reverse complement strand
TGGACGCCTCACTTGCAGGAACTGTTCCTACCCTTCACATTACAAGCGGAAATAGCACAATCAGGGGACTTGCCATCAACCGTTCGTTAGGATATAGCATCTATATCACCGGAAATGGAGGGAATGTTGTAGAAGGGTGTTTTATCGGCACTGACATAACAGGAGCTTTCGTACTAAGTGGTGGTCCGAATGGTGTGCGTATACTAAATTCAAATAACAATAAAATTGGTGGCATTTCTCCAGAAGCTCGGAACATCCTCTCTGGAAACGGCTACGGAGCGGTGGTAGGTGGAAGCAGCTCAACCAGTAACCTAATACAAGGTAATCTCATCGGCACAGACATCACCGGAACCATTGATTTAGGTAACCGGTTTGATGGAGTAGCTGTGAGTGGAGTGAACAACACAGTTGGAGGGACAACTCCTGCAGCCCGGAATATCATTTCTGGCAACGGTCGAAAAGGCATTAACGTGAGTTATGGATCTGGAATCTTGGTTCAAGGCAACTTTATCGGCACTGATATCACAGGCAAGCTACCCATCGGAAATTCCCAATGTGGCATGATCATCTTCAGAGGGTCTGGCAACACCATTGGCGGTTCTAATCCAGCAGCAGGTAATATAATCTCACATAGCAGATATTCTGGTATTGGAATCCTTGACAGTGGAACCGGGAATTTAGTCCTGGGAAACTCCATCTTCTCCAACGGTGGATTGGGAATCGACCTTGCAGGCAATGTTTTTTGCGGTGACGGTATTACTCCCAATGATATAGGAGACCCCGACAGTGGATCTAATGACTTACAGAATTTCCCTGTGTTAACGTCTGCTGGTAGTGGTGGCCCAACGATAATCGAAGGAACACTTAATAGTACCGTCAGTTCCACTTTCAGGCTCGAATTCTTCTCCAACTCGATCCCGGATCCTTCTGGTTATGGTGAGGGAGAAACATTTCTTGGCTTCTCCGAAGTATCCACTGACAGTACGGGTAATGTGACCTTCAAAGTTGTACTCCCGTTTACAGTTATTGCGGGCCAGCACATAACCGCAACTGCAACCGATGCTAACGGCAACACCTCTGAGTTCTCACAGTCAATTCCCGTTGTGCCAATCGCAGTACCCCAAGTGGCACTCGACATCAAGCCGCAAAGTGATCCGAATAGTATTAACCTAGGTTCTCAGGGCTTGATCTCCGTGGCAATTATCACTGACAGTTCCTTCGATGCAACAACTGTTGATCCCGCTAGCGTTGAATTTGCTTCAGCTTATCCGACCCGTTGGGTGATTGAAGATATAAATAAAGATAAAGTCGAAGATCTACTTTTCCACTTTGATACTCAAGAATTGAATCTGAACATTAATTGCAGTGAAGCAATGCTAATTGGTGAAACTTTTGGAGGTCAATTGATATTTGGAGTTGACGATGTAAATATTGTTAGCGATTAAAACCGTCAAGGGTGCTATCACGTTTGTAGCACCCTTAATTTTCTTCTGGACAATAGTAAATATCGAGAAGTTACTTTCTTGTTTCTAAAAATGTTCGGTGGATTTTTGAGTTTCTGATTAAGGGAGGGATTGTCTAAATTCGTTTAACTTTTGATAGGTTGTGTCTGAGTGTTAACTCTTGGAGACATGGGAGATGAAGAAAAAGCACTCAATATTTGGAATTGCTTCATTCTTATTATTTTTATTGTGGTGTGTACTATTCGTAATTGAAATGGTGGAGTTTACTCGTCCTATAGAGGATACACGTCCCTCAATAATTGGAACTAATCCCGTATTATCTCAATTAAGTTCTTACAACACACTGGCAATCGGAGCTCTGTTGGGAGTAGCAAGTATTTATGAAGTTAAGAAAAGTAATAAGAAAAATGTATTTGGAATTATTGGCTTAATTGGTCATTCCCTTTTTTTAATAGCCTTTTCGTGTGTTATAGGTATTTTGGGATAAATCATTTTCTCAATCTTTCATGGATTCAACTCGTAAGTGCAACTTTTTGTACCGGAAAGATAGATCCATATCAGATTTTGGTGGTATGTCTTTTGATTCTAATAACACCAATTACAGGTCATTAGCCCTTAGTTTTTGTCTCAACCCCCATTTGGGTAAACCTGTTGAAACGTTGCTCAAGCTGTGCGAGGATAGGAGTACGAGTCTAGAGAGGAACATCATGCATAGGAAGTTTGCAAACTTACTCATCTTATTGTTAGGGTTATCACTCGCGGGATGTTCTCCATCTCCATCAGTCGAGCATTTCAACAAGGGTGTAGATTATCAAGAACAAGGTCAATTGGCTTTGGCTATTGAGGAATACTCAAAAGCCATCGATCTCGATCCAGAGGCCGCTAACGCCTACTCCAACCGCGGGACTGCCTACCTCATGATGGGAGACCTCGAACGAGCCATCATTGACTACGACCAAGCCATCGCACTCGATCCAGAGGACGCTGACACCTACACTAACCGCGGGATCGTCTACGACAAGAAGGGAGACCTCGAACGAGCCATCACTGATTACGATCGGGCCATCGCACTCGATCCTGAGGCCGCTGAAGCTTACTTCAACCGCGGGATCGCCTTCTTTGTCAAAAACGACCTCGACCGGGCCATAGCTGACTTCGACCAGGCCATTGGCATCAACCCGCAGGATACTCAATCCTACACCAACCGCGGGTACACATACGCTGCTAAAGGCGACTTCGACCGGGCTATAGCTGACTTTGATCAGGTCATTGACATCAACCCACAGGACACTTTAGCCTACTACAACCGCGGACGCGCCTACGCTGAGCTCGGAGAACAAGAAAAGGCTATCTCGGATATAGAGAGAGCTTTGGAACTGGGTCTGGAGTCATGTTACGAGCGGGAAGCGGAGGAGCTTCTAGCAAAGTTAAGGCAATAAAAAAGGGATTTGGTCAGCCAATACGAGTATCCTGGGTCAAATCCAAAATTATGCTTGATCTCCAAGGTTACTCTGATAATCTACGCCGCTTGTATGGCACCAATGAGCATCAAGCCTCAACTTTCTTATGATTTCAAGACCTCCGGAGTATAAATTCACGCACCTGACAATAGGATTTTTTCGGAAATAGCTGGCAAGAGGGAAGAATGGGATGAAATCTTTTCACTCAGTTTCCTCTACTTTAAATTGCTTATAATAAGGCAGATAGGAAATAAAAATGTGAATATAATAGTCTGATCCTTATCTAACTCAAACTTCTTCCATTTCGAATACCACAGATGAATAAAATTAAATTTGGTGTCCTCGAGATCAATATGACCTCGCTCTTTATCCCGAGTATCTAATGTTTACTCTTGTCATAATAAATAGTGCTTCTTTTGAGGGAAATGTGGAATCGTTCTGCTGTTTCGGTTACAGAGAAGTAGTTCAGTTGCAAATCTTTCAAGAAACTTTATCTTTGATCCATCACGATAACATCTTTCCAATTCTCGGGCTATGCATCTTGAATCGATAATTTGTTACCGAAGTTTTTTATATTTGCTGTTACCTGCGTCGTTGAACGGTTCCGCGAACCCAAGAACGGGATTGGCTGCCCCCAAATTATGTTAAAAATCAGATATCCACACGTTTCAGTAACAACTAACAATGTCTCATCGACAAATGATTAGACTTCTCAGGATGCCGATTTATGAAAACTGAAATATCCAAATCCTATCGCAAGAAATAGATAACTCATAACGGTGATCCAACCAAAAGCGTTCACAAAGTTCTTCAGTTGCCCAACAAGAGCAAAGACAAAACCTACTCCAAAGCCTATAAAGAGGGCTAATACAATTGCTTTGCGTGCTTCAGACTCTGCTGTATTTCTCGCCAACCACGCAAGAATTGCAAAGGTTACCAGATCCACTCCAAATAGATGCCCCATGTATATCAACGACGAGGTTGCTTTCATTCCGTAAAGGGGGAATAGCCAGCCGGGCAAGAATAAGAAAGCTATGCCAAATATAGCTGCCAAAATTGCAGTTATTATCATCAGCGTGTGGAGTTTCACCTTTTTTTTCCCTTCTGAATCTACCTATATGCTTGGCATATGGCTAAGTAACTCCGAGATGAGGTACACAAAAAAGAATTACAAAAAGACCTTACTCGTGCAGAACAGCAAAGCCATCCTATGAGTTCTAAGCGATTTTCGATAGCTATATTTCCAGTATCTGTCCTATTTAGTGGCGGGGTGGATTTGCATATCTTCGGATTTCAATTTAGTTCTATCGACTCATTCAACTTCTTTAATTCTTGCCAATGTCTTTCTAATGAACCGGTAGTCACGGATCCCCAAGATCGAGAATGCCAGAAAGCTAGCAAAAGGTCCTAATGCTGCGAATATTGACAACGAACTTAGCCAGGGATTTGGATCACTTGTGAGGAACGGAATCGAAAAAAGGGCAAAGGCAAAAATTAGGGATGCAATTGCTACACCAAACTTCAAAGGAATCCAATCATTTTCGAACATCAAACGGCGATGTTCGAGACTGATATCCTCCCCTTCAAACTTTCCAGAGACAATGACATCTCGTTTTTCGTTTACGACTTTATATGCTGATACAAGTGTATTAAGCGCAGCCCAAATACCAGCAACCATGACTAATGCTAATTGATCTGATCCCACAGATGATCTCCCTTCCGACTAGACACTTAAAAATACATTTTAGCAATCCCACGATGAACTGCGTCGATAAGTCTCTGATTACTCTCATACTTCCTGAAACCCAATCGAAATTTGAACATACCACTTGCGGCGATGTCTATGTTTATAAGTTGTTATATCGGTCCTTGTTCGGAAAGTTTATCAAGAACAGGTGCGAGCCGCTCTTCAGGCGACAACACGGGTACTCTTACAATGGTATATCCCAATGCAGTGTAATCCCGGAAGTGCCACTCTTCGAGATTACCTGCAATATCGGCGATCTCTTCGATCCTTTGATCATCAGACTGGAACGCCTCGGTCGAGAAAGGTTGCGTCAATGGCTTGTAATCCGGGCTCAGGGCTCAATTGCAGGTCTTTTATTCCACGCTGAAGGACGGCTCCATTCGCAAAAATCTCATGGATTGATTTCCCCTGTGCCATTTCCCTCTCAATGTAGAGCCGAGCGGTCTCCTGAAGTGTCCAGAAACCTTGGTTCACCAATCGATCAATGAGGGTGGATTTACCAGACGAGACTATACCCGTCATCACATTCCAGTTCGTCTGAACTTTAAAAGGAGTCGAAAGAAGATCTGGATCCAACTCTGTAAATCGGTGATCTTATTGATGCCTATCGACCATTGTCTGATCCCCAATTCACATCAAAAAGAGGGCAGTATAAAAGGTTCAAGTGAGCGTTTAGAAATGATTTCTAATCGTAAATATCTACAGTTCCCAGTCCTGCGAGATGCTTGGCTGTAACTCAATATGACCGTTCTTGTATGAGAGCCTCCAAACTTTATGAATCATGAATAAAGATTGCACTCCATTTCCTAAACCCGAATCCGTCCATTTTTATCATTACGCAAAAACATCGAACCTCGTGAATGCGCCACTCGCTTTACCTCGAAAACCGGCAATGTTCTTAATGCATCAAGAAAGGGTTTGAATTCACCGATATCTTGATCTGTGGGATTGCCTATATAGAACTCTCCATGATTCCCGAGTTCAAGTTCGTCAATCTTGTTATCACTCCACATGATGGTTGGATAATCTGCATCAGGTGGTCCATCCAGAGCAGCGATGTATTTATAACCAAATGAGGGGGTTTTCGTTGCCTGGGCTCCTGCTGCTCTCCTAATCAATGCGTTTTGGGATTTGAATGGGGGAGAAATATTGATTCCGAAAAGAAGGTGTCCCCACATCGATGCTTCACATCTCAAGTGTCCATTGTTCAAGTATCGTACAGGCGAGATATCGGTAAAGAACTTAGGCATTCCTAGCCATTCACGTCCAGTGATTATAGGTAGCGTTTCATTTTCAGGCATCGCCAGGACATAATTTCCCTTGAGACGACCATTCTGACTATCGATTTCCGCAGCTACAGAGATAGCTGCAAAGCGATACCCCCCACCGGCCATAAAATCAACACCGTTGTTATCAGTAAACATGACTGTAACAAGCGGTGATTTCCCAGGTTGAAATGGTTCAGGTAACAAAGGGGGAATTGCATCTCGATCGGTCTCAAACTGCAGCATCAATGTTTCAACACTTGTGTATTCACTCTTGGGTATGTTTTTCAAATCCCAGAGTGGTCCTCTAATGAGTGGCATAAAATATATCTTGGAATGATCTATTTTCATCATATCCTCCCTCGCGATTATTAATTTGGAATGGCTAGGTCTCAGAGCTAGGGTCAGACAAAACAAAATGATTGGTCTTTTATTTTTATTTAATCATTGCAGAATAATGCCTCGCAGAAGCAAATCCCACGTGAGATGAGAACATCTATTGTTTATCTCAACGGGGGTGTTCAGCTCAAGCTTGTCAAGTTGTATCCCTAACCGTCAACAAGAATAGAACTTGGGTTCATCAAGTAACTTTCAATTTCCCTGTAGAATCTTGCCATATGGATTCCATCCATCAATGCATGGTGCCCTTGCACACTCAATGGCATCTTTACGGATTCTCCTTCTTCAAAGCATCTTCCCCAAGCAAAACGAGGAATAGAGTCAGAAGGATGGAATTGCATGGGATGCGTAAAGCTCGTAAATGAGACCCAAGGCAGAGCAGTCATATACAGCATATTGTCCTTATTTGGGTCAATATCCAACGTGGGATCCGCTTTAACATATGAAATTCTTTCGGTCGCTTCCCTCGCAAACTCCATAAAATTATCAACGTAATCTAATGTACAAAAAGTAAAAAGATCGTCATCCACGAGAATTGTTACGCCTGCATGTACTACTTCGTGCTCAATAACTTTACTCCCTCGAATCCTATATCTGAATTCTGGAATAGCATTCGCTGCTCGAGTGATGGCGTAAACTGTGGCAGTAGTTAAATGTAACTCATGGAGCTTCAGGAAAGATATAAAGTTCGTAAAGTCGACATTTGCTGATAAGTTGAAATGTGGGTGATTGAATGCGCTAAAGACTTTGAAATGCTTATTACGTGACCATTCCTGAATATTGATCTCGCGCATGGTGTACCTCCAGGTCAAGATCTCAATATTATTGGCAGTTTCGAATTATGTTACTTCTTAGTCAAACAGCTCAGTGCTAGGCTTCCAGGACGTGCTCTTCGATTCTGATTGTCCTGAAGGTCATTCCGGTGCTGTTTTTTCGCGTGAACGCCAGGTAAGACTTTGTGATTTAATTGAAGGCCTTCTAGTACAGAAACCAGATCTTGGTTGTAGTTTATAAGTATGATCAAACTACAAGAAGAAGTCCAATAAGATATGGAAAGAATATTTGAAAACCTCAGAATAGAAATATAACGGTTACTTCCATAACCAAACTGAAATTGAACCTAATAGGCTGGATTGCCATTGGCCAAGACACGTTTCAGAGACAGAGTTATTCTTCTCGTGGCATTGACTGGCTGTACAGAGTGCTCATGTCCAAGTGAGGAATCTGCCATAAATCATCCAATGAAGAAATTTAAGTCTTACAATGCTGCAATCACATCAGGTAGGAGCCATGCCAGGGCGATGGCAGCATTGTGAGCAGCTACCGTATTCTGGGCATATACCTTTGGTGTAACATGGAAATTGAAAGACCCAACTGTAGCGGCAATACCGGATACAAATAGAAAGGGTGCCTCACTGACCGAGCGAATGAGTCCGTGTGTGGATTCAATGGACCCAATCTCTCCCATGGACGAAGCATTATCAGTGAATGATTCCACCGCCTGTACGGGAGACCATGCGTATTCATCGTAATTTGTGCAGTTCACATGACCAACTGCGATGAGCCCATTTCCAGCCAATAGCAACAAAGGTTCTGCAGGAGCAATGGGCGGGGTAAGAAATCTTGCCTCCGCAGAATGTTTACTCATGGAAGAAATTCCTGAAATTACATGGGCTGAGAGAGCGGGCTCTATGACCTTGTCAGCTTCAGGCGGCGTCCACATCCCAGTCCGGTCTGCCACCGATTTGTACGCGTCGTGAATATATACTTTGCAGCCGACAACCACGCAGCCATTAATTCGTAGATCTTGTCTTGATCCGGCAGTGCCGAACGCTACGACTAAATCGGGAGTGGGTCCGTACATGATGGCATTTGGTAGGACGCGTGCTTTCTCTGCAGCACTTGAAGGATTTTCTGCAGGATTCATCAACTCCTCAAGGCACCAGATTTCGACAAGGGCATCTTTGCACTTGAATGTGATCCTAGGAAATATTTGTATATCTTGGACCGACGGTTCGGTTGTTTTTTCAATTTGTTGTTGGACAGGATAAATGTTTATTTTAAAATCCGTGAACATTGCTGGACGTGCTTTTTCATGGAATAGAATCCAGCAGAGTGGATCTGCTTCCCACCATTTGTTCGCAATCACCATGATACGTTTTAGAGACACAACAGACCCCTCCTTAATCTATTTTGGTCGTCCGTCTAAAGGCTCTGAGCTAAGCTGTCTAAATGATTATTCTTATTGTCGTCTCTGCAAGCAGAGTGGCAAAGTCATTCGGCCAAGCTTAAGGGCTAGGCCCTTGAGCCTGGGTCATCTTCAATAATTTGTAAGGTGCCTAAGATTCATCGGAGGCGGCGTGATTGATCATAGCGTAAGGTAGTCGAACCTTGGAAGCGGAGGACTTGGATCGGTTTGACAACATTAAGAGTTTTTAGAGCATCCATAAGTGTTTTCACATTCCCAATATCCTCCATCCCAGCATTACCAAATTTCACATCACCAGTTTTCCCAAACCAGAGTTTATCAATTTTTGTATCATTTTTTGTGTAGGTTGGATAATTCGCATCTGGTGGGCCATCTAACGATGGGATGTACTTGTACCCAAGCCATGGTCTAGCATTGATTCGCCTTGTGGCTACGGCACGGACAATACCTGGCTGGGATCTCAATCTGTCTACCTCAAGCCTAAAAAGCAAATGACCCCACAAAGAGGCTTCAACGCGCACTCGACCATCATCGAATTTTTTCATTGGCGAGATATCCGCATACAGCTTTGGAACACCTAAATCTTCACGGCCCCCTAGGATTGGCCATGTTTTATCTTCAAACATTACGAGGATAAAATCTCCATCTACATGGTCCTTTTCCCCATCGAAACGAGCAGCTACTTGAAATGTTGCAGTACGATAACCTCCTCCACCCATGAACTCAAGCCCGTTATATTGGGAGAAGAAGACAGTCACCATGGGTTCATCAGTAGGTTGAAAACATTCTGGTAAAGCGCTTTCCAATGCTTCAGCTTGGGTTAAATATTGGTAGGCGACGACATCAATCTCTGGATAGGACAATCTTGGAATTTTTCTATAGTCAAACATGGGACCAAGAAGCAAGGGCATTCGATAGTGTTTAGACGGATCAAGTTTCATCTATGTCCTCCAAATCGAGAAATCGCTGGTGCCTAACTATTGATATCCACCGGTACTATCGTAGATATCATGATAATACATCCTTTTGCTGTTAAATTTGTGCCTGTCCTCCACAAAATAGTGGGTTTTGCAGCAATAATAATCAAACATCCTGTGCAGATGGAATTAAGTTCCACGATTTCTCAATCACTTCGTAAACACCAAGCCTTTGGATAAGCAGTTTTCAGTGCCCTTCAAGAAAATTCCGTTTTGAGACTGAGAAGTTCAACCTACCTTCATTGTTTTACGGAATTAAATGGAATGCTTGCCTGGAGAGACTCGACCTGCTCGCCAATTGATTATGGCTCAGCAGGCACTAGACTCCGTGCGAAACTCCAGCCTTAATTTCCATCACATCGTACCAGATCGTAACAATCAATTTGGTGACTTACTGGTGAGGATGTAACAAACAAAAGATTTTTCAGATGAGTTGAGTTGAAAAATTACTCGGGCAATGTACATAATACACAGATGGGATAACTATCTCATAGTATTTCATTCTATTTTGTCCTACAGGTTCTGAAACGGTTCAATCTCACTCAACGATAAGCGGGGCCGACGGATATGTTTAACATCGCCAACTGATATCAGTCCCTCTCAGCAAGTGGGAAAATGCTTGCCAGAAATCATCGAAGTCACAGAATATTTCAAGTAGCCTCATTTGGACACCTTTCCTTTTTTTTATGTTTGGATTGAAGGAGTGTAAACTCCTTCTTGAAAGGTGTCTAATTCCTTTTCTAGTCCCGAACTTAAATGATCCAACCAAAACCAGTAATGTTTGGGAATAAGTTTGGTAATCACCATGATGAAAATTTTAAGATAGTTTCTAGCATCAAGCGCGTTTATATTAATGAACAAGAATATAAGCGCACACAAGTGCTGAGCGAAGGAACGAATGTCATCTTCCGATGAAGCCTCTCTGGTCGAACAGGCCAGGACTGATCCTCAGGCTTTTGCAGAACTCTACAATCGATTCGTGGAGCGGGTCTTCCTGTTTGCAATACGCCGTACTGGGGATCGTGCATTGGCTGAGGATATCACCAGTGCAACCTTTGAAAAAGCGCTTCGGCACCTACGCCAGAAAGGATGGAGTGGAAAATTATATTTGCCTTGGCTGTATCGGATTGCCCACCAACTAATTATCCAGAATCACCGTCGTGAAAACCGTTATGTTTACCTTGCACCGGACCAGCCTGCTGGAGCAAACGTTGAAACACAGGTTCAATCCAGCTTGCAGTGGAAGGCGATCCTGCGGGTATTCAAAAAGCTCTCAAAGCGGGATCAGGAAGTGCTTGCACTGCGGCTATTTGACAATCTATCCAATGCTGAGACAGCTGAATACCTGAATTGTTCCCCCCAGAATGTTTCAGTCCGTCTGTACCGGGCGCTGAATAATTTGCGTCAGAAGCTTGAAGCTCTGGGTGAGTATTATGGAGGTGTAAACCATGGAACCTAAAAATGAGCTTGATTTCCAGGCCTGGAACAAGAAACTCGACACCGGTGCTCGTTCCGATGCCCTGCTTGAATTTGCTTCCAAGATTAAAGAGGTAGTTCCCGAGTATGAGGGACCTACAAAGGACTTCCAGGAAGATCTACAAACGCAACTGTTGGATCAGTTTTCCCAGGTGCCCAGTCGTCGCACTATATTTCGTAGGCGGGTCATCGTTTGGGGCTTGGCGGTCTTCGCAGTTATGGTTGTTGCGCTCGTTGGCTTATGGCGTTCTCCATTGAGCCAGCCAGATGCAAGTGCGGCTGAAATTTTAGAACTTGCTGGCCAGCACCTTTCTGAACGGTTGGCTGTTGGTGACATTGTGTACGACCGCTGGATTATGGATTGGCACAAGGGAGGCTTCCAGGAACAAGGTGTAGTTGCTGAATTGTGGCGCTCTGCTGACGGTTCTCACATGCGATTCCAAATGATTGACGATCAGGGGAATGTTTTATATTTTGACCAGCGCGAAGACCAAACTATATGGCGAACG
>Ga0180437_10010190_pt1 | contig 11506 bp, 14 predicted proteins | sample SS_ome_4_FD_132410 | JGI IMG/M metagenome (GOLD analysis project Ga0180437, IMG submission 132410) | Hypersaline lake sediment archaeal communities from the Salton Sea, California, USA - SS_3_D_1 metaG | ecosystem: Environmental > Aquatic > Non-marine Saline and Alkaline > Hypersaline >... | reverse complement strand
GGCGGGGCAATAGGCGCCCATGCCGCCGGTGTTGGGGCCGGTGTCGCCGTCGTAGGCCGGCTTGTGGTCCTGGGCCGGCTGCAACGTGACCAGCGTCTGCCCGTCGGTAATCGCCAGCACGCTGGCCTCCTCGCCGTCGAGCCGCTCTTCGATCACCATGCGATTGCCGGCGGCGCCGAAGGCCTTTTGCCGGGCGATGGTGTCGACCGCCTCCAGGGCCTCTTTGCGGCCGGGGCAGACGATCACGCCCTTGCCCGCGGCCAGTCCGTCGGCCTTGACCACGATCGGCACGTTTTCGCGGTCCTTGAGAAACTTGGTGGCCTCGTCCGGATTGTCGAACACCTGATACTCGGCCGAGGGGACGTCGGCGTCGCGCAACAGGTCCTTGCAGAAGACCTTGCTGGCTTCCAGCTCGGCGGCGGCCCGGTTGGGTCCGAAGGTCCGCAACCCGGCCTCCTGGAACGCATCGACGATGCCCGCTGCCAGGGGGGCTTCCGGCCCGACGACGGTCAGTTCGACCTCGTTCTCCTTGGCGAACTTGATCAGGGCGGGAAAGTCGTCGGCCGCGATGTCGACGTTTTCGGCGTCGCCGGCCGTCCCGGCGTTGCCCGGGGTGACGAAGACCCGCTGGGCCCGGGGACTCTGTGCAATCTTCCAAGCCAGGGCGTGTTCCCGCCCCCCGTTGCCGACGATCAGGATGTTCATACCGCGAATCCTTGCTGAGGACTTCTTGTAGTAGTAGTTTCCCGCGTGCAGAGGGGGACAGTCCCATTTTCGCTCGGCGAAAATCGGGACAGTCCCCGAGTCTCCTCACGATTCCAAAAGGTGAGTGAAGACCATTGGGGGCCGATTTTAGAGGGAAAGCGGCGGTGTGGGAAGGGTCTGGGCGGCTACGTCAGATCTTCCACCGTAAGATCCGCGTCTCGCATGATTTGACGCAACAGGCCGCGGCCCAAATCGCGATCGCTGTGAATGGGCACGGTCGTGCGTCTTCCGTCGGGATGGCGAAAAACGGCGTGGGAACCGCTCTGGCGCACCCGAACAAACCCCCGCCGCTGAAGCACCGAGATCAACTGCCTGGCCGTCAGCGTGGGCAGACGAGGGCTCATACGGCAACTCGCACCTTGAGCGAACCGACTTCCTCGTGGATGGGCTCTCCCGCCTCCAGGCGGTCCTGCACGTGCAGGCGAATGGCGTCCTCGATCAGACGGCGCGCCTCCTGCTCGGTTTCGCCCTCGGTGTAGCAGCCCTGCAGGGCCGGGCAGATCGCCAGAAATCGCCCATCCTCGTCTCGCTCGATCACGATGGTGAACTCGTATTCTCTCATAACAGATCATTATACCCGATTTGGGGCAGGTGTGAATCCCGATCGGTGCTGGCCATGGCCGAGGCGATCTGCTAGACTCTCGGTATGCTCCGTGGAATCTGCAAGTGAATCCTTTTCGGGAGGACCGTCTATCATGACCGCGCTGAATCGTCGAGAGTTTCTCCATCGCTCGAAGCGGACCTCGCTGGGGGTGGCGGCGGGGGTGACCATTCTGGCCGACGCCCGTTCGGCGCGGGCGGCCGCGGCCAACGACAAGATCACGCTGGCGGCGGTCGGCGTCCGCGGACGCGGCAACCACCTGGCCCAGGGTTTTCTCGAACGCGACGACTGCCAATACGCCTACGTGGCCGACGTGGACAGCAGCCTGTTCGCCAGCCGGGCCAAGGCCATCGCCGATCGGCAAGGCGGCAAGGCCCCGCAGTGCGTGCAGGACTTCCGCCGGGCTCTGGACGACAAGTCGGTCGACGCGATCATCGTGGCCACGCCCGACCACTGGCACGCCCCGGCCACCGTCTGGGGCTGCCAGGCCGGCAAGGACGTTTACGTGGAGAAGCCGGCCAGCCACAGTTGCTGGGAGGGCCGCAAGATGGTCGAGGCGGCGCGGAAATACCAACGGGTCGTGCAGATCGGCACGCAGAACCGCAGCGCCCCGTACAACTTCGAGGCCAAGAAGTTCATCGAGGAGGGCAAGCTGGGCCAGATCCACATGTGCCGGATCTACAACCAGAAGTCGTGGGGCAATCGCCCGGTGGTGCCCGACGGCGACACGCCCGAGGGGCTCGATTGGGACATGTGGCAGGGGCCGGCACCGGCGCACAACTACAACGCCGGGCTGCACCGCTACTGGAACCACATCTGGCGCTACTCGGGCGGCGACATCGCCAACGACGCCAGCCACCAGATCGACCTGGCCCGATGGCTGATCGGCGTGAAGTATCCCAAGGCGGTCTACTCCAGCGGCGGCCGGTTCGCCAGCCAGGGCGTGGCCGAAACGCCCGACACGCAGGTGGCCGTCTACGACTTCGACCAGATGGTGGTCACCTTCGAGCTGACGCTGTACACGCCGTACATGCTCAAGACCGACGGCGTGTTGCGCCAGAGCGACATGTTTCCGCATTGGCCGCAGAACGCCACGCGGATCGAGATCTTCGGCACCGAGGGGCTGATGGTCGTAGGCCGGCACGGCGGCGGCTGGCAGGTCTTCGTGCGGCCCAAGGACCGCAAGCCGGTGGTCAAGTCCCAGATGTACGGCCGGTTTCCCGACCCGCCGCACAAGGAGAACTTCGTCAGCTGCATTCGCAGCCGGGAGTTGCCCAACGCCGACGTGGAAGAGGGGCACATCAGCGCCCTGATGATTCACTACGCCAACATCAGCCTGCGCACCGGCGGCCGGAAGCTGGTGATCGATCCCGCGACCGAGCAGATCGTCGGCGACGTAGAGGCAATGGGCCTTTTCAAGCGGAGCTACCGCAAGCCCTGGGTGATCGAAGACGACGTGTAGTTCTTATAAAGCCGCGACCGGCGGTCGCGTCGGCGCCACGAAACGGCCACCATGGGCCGGGCACCACGGCAAAACCGCCAGCCGCCGGTTGACATCGTCACCTCCGGACGCAATAACAAACAGTAGGGATATATTGTGTTTTCCCGGAGTTTGTACCCATGAGCCCTGCGACCAATCGCAGCCAAGGGACGACCCTGCCCCCCCTCGAGAAGCATTCGGGTCCGGACCGGGCCCGGCGTGGAATTTTGCGGACCATGTTCGGATCGATGCTGGGGCTGGGAGTCTCGGCCCTGGGCGCCGCGGCCGGTCTGTGGACCGCCGCAACCGCCCGATTCATGGTCCCCAACGTGACTGCCGAGCCGCCGAACCGGTTCAAGGTCGGTTTACCCGGCGACTATCCCCCCGGCCACGTCGAAACCCGCTACAAGGAGCGATACGGCGTCTGGGTGGTCCACGGCGAGTACCGGGGCCGGTGGCAGATCTACGCCCTGTGCACGGTCTGCACCCACCTGGGTTGCATCACCCAATGGCAGGAGACCGAACAAAAATTCAAGTGTCCGTGTCATGGCAGTGGATTTTACCCGGACGGCACCAACTTCGAGGGCCCCGCTCCCAGGCCGCTGGAACGCTACGCCATCCGCGTCGCCGACGACGGACAGTTGGAAATCGACCGCAGCAGACTCTTCCAGGAAGAACTCGGCCAGTGGAAGGACCCGGATAGCTACGTGGTGGTGTGAATGCCGCGGGGGTAGAGGGGGACAATCCCATGTTCGCTCCGCGAAAATCGGGACAGTCCCCAGGTGGTTCCTTTCGTAAACTCCAACCGAGCGTTTAGCCGTCGCGGCCACGCGGCGCGATCGCTCACCCAAACAACCGACCATGAGCAATAGCGATTTGAACATCCTACGTATCGACAGCCGGCAAGACGACATCCGCGCGGCGATGGCCGACTTGCGCGGGCGGCTCAGTCCGCGCGGCAACGTGGTCAGCGACGAGGGCCGGCGGCGGACGGTCGAGGTGTTCGGCGAGGCGCTCAGTCCGGTGCAGGTGGTCGAGCAGATCTGCCGCGACGTCGAGCAGCATGGGCTGGAGGCCGTGCTCGACTATTCGGCCCGGATCGACCGGGCCCCCTTGACGGCCGACAACATTCGCGTGCCGCAGGAGAAGCTGACCGAGGCCCACGCCAAGGCCGATCCGCAGTTGCTGGAATCGGTGCGGCGGATTCGCAGCAACGTTCGCGAGTTCCAGCAAACGATCCTGCACGGCGACGTGCGGCTGGGGCGCCCGGACGGCTATCTGGTGCAGCGATACCGGCCGCTGGATCGGGTGGGCATCTGCGTGCCGGGTGGGGCCGCCGCCTATCCGTCGACCGTGCTGATGACGGCCGTGCCCGCCCAGGTGGCCGGCGTGAAAGAGCTGGCCGTGGTGGCGCCGCCGACGAAGCTTGGGGCGTACAACCCAGACCTGCTGGCCACCTGCTGCGAGCTGGGGATCACCGAGATCTACCGCATCGGCGGGGCGCAGGCCGTGGCCGCGCTGGCCTACGGCACCGAGGGCACGCCGCAGGTCGACAAGATCGTGGGGCCGGGCAACCTGTTTGTGGCCTTGGCCAAGAAGTTCGTCTACGGCGAGGTGGATATCGACTCGATCGCCGGGCCCAGTGAGGTGGTGGTGATCGTCGACGGATCGACCCGGCCGGAGTTCACGGCCAGCGACCTGATCGCCCAGGCCGAGCACGCCCCGGGCGCCAGTGTGCTGATCGGCTGGGACGAGGCGGCGTTGGACTCCGCGGTGGCCGAGCTGGGCCGCCAGTTGGCCCAACTGGAGCGCGGCGAATTGGCCCGGCAGAGCCTGGAAGAATTCGGGGCGGTGATTCTTGCCCGCGACGCCGACGAGGCATGTGCGCTGGCCGACGAAATCGCCCCGGAGCACCTGCACATCGCCACCGAGGACGCGGAGCACCTAGTCGAGAAGATCCGTCACGCGGGCGCGATTTTCCTGGGCAACTACACGCCGGTGGCGTTGGGCGATTACGCGGCCGGCCCGTCGCACGTGCTGCCGACCAGCGGCACGGCCCGATTCGCCAGCGGGCTTTCCGCGAACGATTTCCTGCGGACCAACAGCATTTTGCACTTCACCCGCAAGGGCATGATGAACCTGGCCCCCGACGTGCAAGTGCTGGCCACCAAGGAAGGATTGACGGCGCATCGGGCGAGCGTAGAAATCCGGATAAAGGACGACGCTTAGCCGCTCGCGGCTTCGCGTGGCCACAGGTCCATGCTGGCATTCGGGAGGGTTGATCCACCCGAACGGATGATGTAACATTACTTGTGTGGGGTCCGCTGACAACGAGGCGCTGATTACGGGGCCGACCATGGGCAGAATACGGCAGATGATGACCGTCAAGGGGCATGACCGCTGGACGTTGTTCGACACGGGCGCTCGCAACACGTACGTTGTCCCGACCGTTGCCTCCGCATTGACGACTTCAACCATCGAGCGCCCCTTCCGAAGCGCCCTGGGAGGAACGGTCAAGGAGACGAACCAGACGGCCCTGCTGGAGGGCGAAGTAGCCGGACACCGGATATCGACGCACGCGATGGTGATCGACGAAATCGGCAACGACGAAAACGGGACTCCGATCGAGATCCTGTTCGGCGCCTTGGCGATGCAGCAATGGGGAATCCGGCCGATCCCGGACGAGGAAAAGTTGGACCTTTCGCATTATCCGGAGGAGTTTCTGGAGTTCTGAGCCGACTCCGGCAGGTGGATAGGTCAGAAGAAAGCACGTTGAACCTGGAGGTCCATGGAGACCTGCACAGCTCACCATCAGACAGGAATTGGATATTATGGGCCTGGTACATGCTGACATCTGTTTGTCCAATCCCAAGGCACCTGAGCTGGAGAAAATGAGGGTAGACGCCTTGGTGGACACCGAAGCGGTAACGTTGTGCGTACCGGAACACGTAGCCGTTCAACTGAAGCTGGAAGAAATCGAACAACGTGAAGTGACCACGGCCGACGGCAAACTCCATGTGGTTTCCTACGTGGGACCGGTGCAGGTCAATTTCCACAAGCGGACGTGCTTCACGGGAGCATTCGTTTTGGGCGACGCCGTGCTGATGGGGGCCGTCCCCATGGAAGATATGGATCTGGTGATTGAACCGGCAAGACAGAGAGTCACGGTGAATCCCCAGAGCCCCAATATCCCTTCGGCCATTGTTAAGTAGCAGCGGTGGACGCCCAAGTCGCTTGGCGTGACAGCTTGGAGCCACGCGAAATCTGCGGTTGCATAAACAATAGTCGGGCTCATGAGGTTGGATCATACAAATGGAGGCCAGAAGACGTTCGACTATTTCATCGAGCTTTCGTTCGTGTTGAAGGATCTGCTGCAGCGTCGCGTGGAACTCGTCACACCCGAGGCGCTCAGCCCCCATATCGGCCCGCGAATCATGGAGGAGGTCGAATATGTCGGGCCTGCCGCTTGAGTATCTCCAGCACATCCTGGACGAGGCACCATGTGGGCAGATTTAGAGCACAGGGCGCGAAGACACGAATGATCGTACACGTCGGCGACGATGATCTTGGTCGACACCTTTATGCCGTCCAATTTGCCCCTGGCTGCCTGCAAGCGCTTCCGTGGGGAGACACGCAGTTTGACTGCACCGTGGTTGTCTGCAACGCACGGGAGGCTCGCCACCGGGCGGAAGAAATCTCCATCGAGGTAGTGGACGCGAACACCGACTGGGTGAACACGACAGGTCCCGATGCAGAGTGGCTTCACGATGTGATCGACAGGACCAGCGTTGATCGGGGACGCCAGGGGAAGGTCGGTGACGGCGATCCCATGACCTCCTGGCACGAAGACGCCGTGAACGACTCTCAGATGGCCGAGGTGGCGCGCGGTGGTTGGGGAGGCCATGATAACGTCCTGGCCCTCGTTGTAGGTGACAAAGAGGACTTTGCCCGCTTCGTGGCGCTGCTTAGAGACTCGCTCCCGGCCGAGAGTGACTGACCGCTGGCTCTGCAAACGTGTGCTTCAATGGGCGTTGTCTGCGCTTGGTTGCCGTGGTACAATGACATGGTGGTGCTGGAGAAACGAACCATGATCATAGAGATCGAACGCGAAGATGACGGACGTTGGATCGCCGAGATTACGGACTTACCGGGCGTGATGACGTATGGCCAAAGTCGCGATGAGGCCATCGCTAAGGTCAAGGCGTTGGCCCTGCGCGTGCTTGCCGACCGCCTCGAGCATGGGGAAGAAATACCGGAACTGTGTGAAGTGTTCGCGGTGCCAACATGAGGTAAGATTGGGTACGGCATAGGAGATGGAAAGATGGGTATGACGCACGTCACCGTGACGGTTCGAAACCCGGCCGATCCTGAGCGCACCTGGGAAGGGCTGTTCCTGGTGGATACCGGTGCCGTCGATTGCCTTGTGCCGGGAACACACCTTCGGGAGATCGGCCTGGCTCCGAAAGCCAAGAGAACGTATGAACTAGCCGACGGATCGGAGATCAAGATGGACATCACCACCGCCGAGATCGAATTCATGGGAGAGATCGTCGGCTCGACGATCCTCTTCGGCGCCGACGACGCCGAGCCGATCCTGGGGGTTACAGCCCTGGAATCGGTCGGAATCGAGGTCGATCCTCGCACCCAGCGGTTGAAGCGGCTGCCCGCCGTGCGGCTGAAGTGATTCGGATGCACTCTCTGTTAGTTTACTCTTCTGCCAAGCCGCCAGCGGCTTGAACGGTCTATGTCATATTTCCGCCCCGAAATCGAAGCAATGGCTGGCTACGTGCCGGGTGAGCAGCCGCAGGACGACCAGTTCGTCAAGCTGAACACCAACGAGAATCCGTATCCGGCCTCCCCGGCCGTGACTCGGGCCGTGGAAGAGACCGTGCGGCGCGGCCTGCAGAAGTACCCGCACCCAATGGCCCAGTCGTTTCGCCAACGCGCGGCCGAGGTGCTGGGCGTCGAACCCGACTGGATTCTCGCCGGCAACGGCAGCGACGACATCCTCACGATCGTCACCCGGGCGTTCGTGGGAGAAGGCCAGTTGCTGCGGCTGCCCTATCCGAGCTATATCCTCTACAACACCCTGGCCCAGATCCAGGGCGCCGAGAGCGAAGAGGTTTTCTTCGAGGACGATTGGTCGCTCTCCGATGCGTTCGCTGCCGAGACGGAAGGTCTGCGGCTGGTGTTTGTGCCCAATCCGAACAGCCCTTCGGGCACCGTGATCGCGCCGGAGAGAATCCTGGAGCTGGCCGAGCAGTTGCCGTGTCCGTTGTTGGTCGACGAGGCCTACGTCGATTTCGCGGAGACGAATTGCCTGGACCTGGTCGCCCGGTGCGAGAAGATCCTGGTGTCGCGGTCGCTGAGCAAGTCGTACGGCCTGGCCGGGCTGCGGTTCGGCTACGTGGTGGCCCAGCCGCAGATCATCGAGCAGTTGGCCAAGGTGAAGGACTCGTACAACTGCGACGCGCTCTCGATCGCCGCCGCCGCGGCCGCCATCGGCGACCGGCAATGGCTGGCCGAAAACCGCGTGAAAATCATCGCCACCCGCGAGCGGCTCAGCTTCGAGATGCGGAAACTAGGGTTTACGACGGTCGATTCGCAGGCCAACTTCACCTGGAACGTACATCCGGAACTTCCGGCAAAACCGCTCTACGAACGGCTCAAACAAGACGGCGTTCTGGTCCGATACATGGACTATCCGGGCTGGGGCGACGGGCTGCGGATTTCGGTCGGCACCGATCAGCAGATCGACGCCTGTTTGGAGCGTCTGAGCGCGATGGTGTGATGCTTCAGTCGCCGTACCGGCGACTGCTAAACGGTTTCTGGATGGGAGACGTCGGATCGATATGTCACGCAACGCCAAGATACAACGCGAAACGGCCGAAACCCGAATCGAAGTGGAACTGTCGCTCGACGGCACGGGGCAAGCCGAGATCGCCACCGGCGTGGGCTTCTTCGACCACATGCTCACGCTGCTGGCCCGACACGCCGCCGTGGACTTGAAGGTCAAGGCCGCCGGCGATCTGCAGGTCGACCAGCACCACACGGTCGAGGACGTCGGCATCGGCATGGGCCAGGCCTGGAAGGAGGCGCTGGGCGACAAGGCGGGCATCCGGCGGTACGGCCATTGCACGCTGCCGATGGAAGAGGTGCTGGTCACCAGTGCCGTGGACCTGGGCGGCCGGGCGTTCTTCGTCTTCGAAGCCGACTTTCCCTCGCCCAAGATCGGCGAGTTCGACAGCGAGCTGGTGGCCGACTTCTGGCAGGCCTTCTCGGCCAATGCGCTGTGCAACCTGCACGTGATTGTGCATCACGGCCGCAACAGCCACCACGTGGCCGAAGGCATTTTCAAGGCCACCGCCCGGACGCTGCGGATGGCCGTCGAGGCCGACCCGCGAATCACCGACGTGCCCAGCACCAAGGGCACACTGTAATCTTGAGGGTCGAATTCTGGTCGGGGGGCACCAAAGATGGTCTGCAAATACTGCCAAGGCAAGAAATGCGTCGGGAAGTGCAAGAAGGGTAAGAAGAAACGCAAGAGGGACAAGAAAAAGAAGCGGAAATAGGACTTCGGTCATGCTTCCGCCGGGTGCCATCAAGGTGCAACAGAGAAGAACGGCAGCAGTCCCGATCTGCGGTGACGATCGCGTTGGCCGTGGATCACTAAGTGTCGCGTTGGATGGGGCCTGCTTCTGGGTCACGACGGCCGTTGAAGGCGTGGAACATGTCGAGACCGCCAGGGAATCCCGGCCTGACATCCTGCCACCGGTAATGCTGGGCGGAGATTATGGCGGAGTCGAGGTTTTCGCGGTCCGTAAACGGTCTGCCCCGATCATACAAACGATCGTCATAACCGGATACGCGCCTCCCGCGCTTCAGGCCCGAATCGAGGGTAACGCGTCCGCGTGCTGATTGACCGGACCGCCGAGTCCGAAAAAATTACTTGAAATGGGTTAAGCGTGTGCGAAGGGAAAGGCTGATGCTCCCGATGCGGCGAAGATCGGGGGCTTCAGCAGGCGGCGGATCGGGGGCAAGGAATCGTGTTGATGCCGAGATTAGACACCTAAGAACGAGTGTGCCGTCATGTTGGAGAACGAATCGGGGTCGTCGGGCGAACTCCGACGGCGAGCGGAAGCTGCGCTGGAACGTCTGCCTGAGGGAGTCACTCATCTCCCGCCCGGCGTTGAGAGGCTCGTTCGCGAATTGCGGACGCAGTTTGTCGAACTGCAGCTGCAGAACGAGCAGCTCCGCAAGGCTCAGCAGGAGTTGGCCGAGTCGCGCGACCGATTCTCGGATCTCTACGACTTTGCTCCTGTAGGCTACGTGGCCACCAGCCAGCAAGACCTGATCCTCGAAGCCAATCTGACTTTCGCGGATATGCTCCGGCGGCAGCGCCGTTCCCTGCTCAATCGACATTTATCGGCATTCGTCCTCGCTGAGGATGAAGCTACGTATTCCCGGCACTGCCGTGCTCTGCAGCAGACCAAGGCGAGGCAATCTTGCGAATTACGCATGCAACCAGACGGTGGCCCTCCATTCTGGGCGGAAATACAGAGCACCGTCGTGCCTGGTGGTGTCGGAGACGAGATCCAGATCCGCTCGGTCATTACCGACGTGTCCGACCGCAAGCGGGCCAACGAGGAGTTGCAGCGGATCAAATGGCTTCTGACCAAGAAGGTCGAGTGCACACCGATCGGCGACGACGACTCGAACGTCAGGCAGGACCATCGGGACCGCAGTCTCGACGAGCGAGACGCGTCGTATCTGATTCAGGACGCCGTGGGGGACGATCTTCTGGCCGAAGTTGCCCAGGACTTTCTTTGTCTGCTCGACACTTCCGCGGCCATTTACGAGAAAAATGGAGACTGCGTGCTGGGCATCTTCGCCTCCGGTTGGTGCCAGTTTCTCGATCAGGCCTCGCGAAAACTCTGCCATCTGAACGAGCAAGGTGAACTGCTCGCGGGCGGGCAGCAGCCGTGCCTCGAATCGTGCTGGGATGAATCCGCGAAGCAAAGCATCGTGACGGGCCAGCCCGTGGATCTCGAATGTCGCGGAGGCATCCGCCTCTATGGCGTTCCGATCTGGGCGAAAGGAGAAGTCGTGGGGGCCATCAGCTTCGGCTATGGGGACCCGCCACGCAGCCTGGACGAACTCGAGGAAATTGCCCGGTGGTTTCAGGTTTCGGTGGACGATCTGCTCGAGCAAGCCAGGGCCTACGAGTCACGACCACCATTCATCATCGACATCGCCAAGAGCCGGCTGCATTGTGCCGCACGGCTGATCGGCGCGCTGGTCGAGCGGAGGATGGCCGAAAAGGAGCTGAGCCGGTCGAAATCCTTCTTGCAGACGGTCATCGACGCGATCCCGGAGATGACTCTGGTCATCGACCGCGACTATCGCATCGTTCTGGCGAACCGGGCGGCGCGAGGAAGACTGGGAGGGACAGATCCCGTCGTCGCCTGCCTCACCTGCTACCGGGCCTCCCATCACCGCGAGACGGCCTGCCCGAACGACGTTGAGACTTGCCCATTGCGGAAGGTCATAGCGACCAAAAAGCCGGTCCAAGTCGAGCATACCCATTTCGATGCCGACCACAACCAGTTCACGGTCGAGATCGGTGCCGCACCGATCTTCGATGAGAGCGGAGAGGTGGT
>Ga0180437_10010189_pt1 | contig 11506 bp, 8 predicted proteins | sample SS_ome_4_FD_132410 | JGI IMG/M metagenome (GOLD analysis project Ga0180437, IMG submission 132410) | Hypersaline lake sediment archaeal communities from the Salton Sea, California, USA - SS_3_D_1 metaG | ecosystem: Environmental > Aquatic > Non-marine Saline and Alkaline > Hypersaline > Sediment... | reverse complement strand
TGGGTCAATCCCGATTGTGGTCTAAAAACCCGCGCCTGGCCGGAAGTGATTCAATCATTAAAAAATATGATTGCGGCGGCGAAAAATGTTCGGCAAAAATTTTTTGAAGGATAAAAAGGTTTTTTCATGCAAGATAAGCTCCTGGAAAAATTACGTCATCAACTGGTGATCTTCGACGGTGCAATTGGCACTGAAATTTATAAACGAAATTTCTTCGTGAACATTTCTTACGAAGGTCTCTGCCTTTCTGCCCGGGATGTGATTTTGGATATTCATCGGAAATATTACGAAGCGGGGGCCGAGGTCATGACCACTAATTCATTCGGAGCCAATCGTAACCTCTTGACCCGATTTGGATTGGGAGATAAAGTTCATGAAATCAATCGGGCTGCGGTGGAAATCGCGCGTGAGGCCAGTCAAAATAACGCCTTAATTGCTGGTTCCATTGGCCCCGTTGGCGAGGTACCGGTAGCCAGCGAGTCCGGAGAACCAAATGAAACCTATATTCTGGAAATTCTCACCGAGCAAATCGAGGCCCTGGAAGCGGCAGGAGCCGACTTTCTTATGTTTGAAACGCTGCCATTTATGATTGATGTGGAGCGGGTTTACCTGGCGATTAACCGGCGCTCGAAACTGCCTTATGTCATTAGTCTAAAAGTTGACCGTAATGGTGAATCCCCCACGGGCGAGTTTTTTACGACCTTATTACAGCCACTGAAACAGCCTGGCCGTAAACCAACCGCGCTGGGACTTAATTGTGGCGACGGGGCGGAGAGTCTTTTGAGCGCCTTCGAGAAACTGCGTCCGCTGGTCGATTTTCCGGTTATTATCCAGCCCAATGCCGGCCTTCCGAAAACCGTGGATGGCCGCATGTTGTACATGACAAGTCCCGAATATTTTACCACATACGCCTTACGCTACATTAATCTGGGGGCGCGTGCAGTGGGTGGGTGCTGTGGTACCGGTCCGGAACACATTTATGATCTGGCCCGAAGTGTTCGTCCGCTCACGGTAGCGACCTACTCGACCAAAATTGCTGTAAAATTGCATGAAGTACCGTTACAGCAACCTGTTCCCACGGCACAGAAATCTCGCTTCGGGGCAAAATTAGCTCACAGAGAATGGGTGACCTCGGTTGAAATTGTACCGCCGCGTGGTTACGAGCTGGATACAACCATTCAGAAGGCGATTGAATGTAAGCAAGCCGGAATTGATGCCATTAATATTCCGGACGGGCCCCGTGCCAGTGCCCGTATTTCACCGATTATCACCGCTCAACAGATTTTCGAAAAAGCCGATATTGAACCAATTCTCCATTTTTGTTGTCGCGACAAAAATCTCATTGGGATTCAGGCCGATTTATTGGGCTGTGCCGCGGCTCATATTCGAAACATTCTTTTCATCACCGGTGACCCGCCGAAATTAGGTGATTATCCGTTTGCTTCGGCGGTTTTCGACGTGGATTCAATTGGGGCGACGCGAATCCAATATCGACTTAATTGTGGCGTTGATTTGGGGGGGAAAGCCATCAAGCTCCCGACCCAAACTTTAATCGGTGTGGGAGCTGATCCCAATGCGCTCGATTTTGAACGGGAAATTCACCGGACGCGGGAAAAAATTGAGGCCGGTGCCGAATTCATTATTACCCAGCCGGTGTTTGAGGTCAGACCGTTATTTAAATTTTTGGAAAGGATTGCCGACTTGAATATTCCCGTCATTGCCGGCATCTGGCCACTGGCGAATTACCGGAATGCTGAATTTATGAAAAATGAGGTGCCAGGAGTGGTTGTACCAGACGAGGTCATGTCTCGGATGGCGCGTGCCACTACTAAAGAGGCGCAACGCGCCGAGGGTATTCAGATTGCCCGCGACTGTGTGGCCCAGCTCCGGAATCAGGTGAGTGGGATTCAGGTAAGTGCCCCTTTCGGAAAAGTATCCACGGCGATTGCTGTTATTAAAGATTCAGTTGGTCTGATTGATGCCGTTTAAACAATTACTTATAATTCCAGATTGTTAGTATTAAATAACCAACTCTGTTTGACATCTGGCTATTCGCATTAACTGCAGCATCTTTTTTACAAGGAGCCACCGAGTAAACAGAGGTTCACGGAGAAAAAAATTAATCATCAATTATGAATTCAGGTATTTTATACGCAGGTCTCGCTTATATTCTCTGGGGATTACTGCCGATTTATTGGAAAGCCATTCAGCAGGTTCCCGCTTCCGAAATTTTACTTTATCGGATGAGCTGGTCATTTCTTTTTATGATTTTGGTTTGTTTCCTGACCAAACACTGGAAAAAAATAATCACTGCGTTGCGCCATCGCCGAAGTTTTTTGACCTTTGTGACCACCGCTTTAATTCTTTCCCTCAATTGGTTTACTTATATCTGGGCGGTTAATTCGGGCTATTTGGTTGATGCCAGTCTGGGTTATTTTATTAATCCTTTATTGAGCGTACTCCTCGGCGTTATTTTTCTGCATGAAAAGCTTCGAACTTGGCAATGGGCCGCCATTGGAATCGCCGCCTTAGGTGTGCTCTATTTGACCATGAGCTACGGGGAATTCCCCTGGATTGCCATCATCCTGGCGTTCACTTTTGGGACGTATGGTTTATTACGGAAAACGGGACCGCTGGGCTCAATTGATGGCCTCACCCTGGAAATGGCTATTTTATTTCTGCCCGCCCTGTCCGGCATTTTGCTCCTTGAATTTTCCGGAAAAGGCTCTTTGGCGAGTCTACCCCTCGGAAAGCTGTTTTTATTGGCCATGACTGGTATGGTAACCGCGATTCCACTGCTGTTATTTACGGCTGCCGCCAAACGAATTACCCTCACGAATCTTGGACTCCTTCAATATTTTGCTCCCACCTTCCAATTTTTGTTGGGCGTAATTGTTTACCAGGAAAATTTTTCCCAAACGCGATTAATTGGCTTCTGTGTGATCTGGCTGGCGCTGATAATTTACACTTTTGAAGGAATTTACATTCGACAAAAACAACACGTTCAGCTTTCAACTTAAATGGCTGAGTTGTTCTCACCCGTTTTATTTAATTATCGGATAAAAGACAGTTTTAAATGATTGATATTTTTATTTTATAAATTAACTGGTAATTTAACGAAGGGGATAGGAGAATTAGAATGTATTTCTGTGTGGCTCAAGTTAAATCAAACCATTTTACCGCTCAGAAGTATCCATTTGTTTCCTCATCCCTTGAAATTGGGAGGAAGTTATGAACGAGAATCCACAAGTATCACTGTTACGGAAATGGATTATTGCCATTCGACCGTTTGCTTTACCAGCCTCGACCATGCCCGTTATTTTCGGAACGGTCTTAGCGGTTGTCATCGGCGAGGTCCCCTTAAATTTTACACGCTTTGTCATTGGTTTGCTGGCAATGGTGATTTTACATTCCGGCGCTAATATGTTAAACGACGTCATTGATTTTAAAATGAAAATTGATACCTTCCCTTCACCGGTGAGCGGAGCGATTGTGCGGGGACTTCTTTCAGCCCGGAGCGTGCTCATTGCGGCAGTTACTTTCCTGGTGATTGGCACGCTGCTGGGATTGTACCTGGCGTGGTTCATTGGCCCGATCCTGTTGATTGTCGGAATGATTGGGGTGGTGATTGGCGTATTTTACACAGTGGGACCGATTGCCTTGAAATATCATGCGTTGGGAGATCTGGCCGTATTTTTAAATTTTGGAATTTTGGGTTCATTGGGTGCCTGGCTGGTTCAAACAAAAGAATTTTCCTGGTTACCGATTATCTGGGCGATTCCGATTGGCTTGTTAGTCAGCGGTATTCTTCACGCCAACAATTGGCGGGATACTCCCACCGATACATCAACCGGAATTCAGACGATGGCCTCGATTATGGGCGATAAAAAATCATTGATTTATTTTGGAATGTTAATTTTTGGACCTTTTATTCTTTTACTTGGGTTTATGTTTATTCCGCGAATCTGGGTCACCAAGCTCCCGGCAATGCCTTTTACTTTTTTCATCACCATTTTCGCGCTGCCGCTGGCGCTCAAACTCTGGCAGCGAGCGATTATGCGGACGAATCCGCGGCACCCACTGGATTTTCTCGCTTTAGATGGTGCCACCGCTCAAATGAATTTGCTGTTTGGGTTACTTTGTACCGGGGCCTTATTACTGCACCACTTTGCGGAACGGCTGTTATGAGTTTCAAATTAAATTGGGGATTGCTTTACTTATGCTTTCATTCAATTACGTTCAATATGGTCAGTCACCTCGTGTGGGACCTGTCGGTATTTCTTTTTTTCCCGTTTTCGGCTTAAATTTCGAACACCCAATCAATCGAATTTAGTCCCCCGCCAACGGTTGAAATGAGCTAACCTGTCATTTTATTTAATCCTACCCGCCGCACAACCCGTCCTTTCATTAATAAATTGTTCATTAAATTAAATTTTTGGATCAATCAGGAATGCTTTTTGTAGAATCAGTGGCAAGTAGTTAATGTCTGGACGAAAAGTCACAGATCCCGGTTGTCCTCTCCGTTAGCTAACGGAGAGGTCACCGGGGATCTTTATAACTTTATTAAAAAACAATGACTAACTCAAACACCCGGTATCTCTCCGTTAGCCAACGGATCGACAACCGGGATTTTCGTTCAGGCACTCGTTATTTTTAGCTTGGCTGCTCCCTCCCAGATTTTAATCTCTCAAAATCCCTCCTAATATTTGACAAAGAGACGTGTTCATTCGCTCTTTTTCAAAGCGGGGAATTTGGGGGATTTAAAAGTTATACCAACTTACTAGAATCCAAGCTGCTTCATGAGTATTTCAAGATCTCCACAATCTTAAAGAATTATTCAGAGCAAGCATGAATTTTTAATAATGCTAATTACAAAAATGGATATATTTCATAATGGTAAGAAAATATGGAAATTAGCCGTCAGGAATTGTAAAGCCAACTCCGAGTCAAGTTTATCTGATTCATAGCCTGAATCTCGAAAAACAATCCTGGCGGAAGTGTAACGAATTGGGGGAAGTTACATGAAAAAGGATAAGAATAACGGATTCTTTTCGGTAGTAAAAAATAACCTCATCGGTAATTTACTGTCTCTGTTTTTTACATGGTATCTTCAAGATAATTGGGAACGAGTGATCGTGGCAATTATCATTTTATGTTTGCTCGAGTTCATACAAGTGCTGGTAACAAAGCTGAACAAATTGGCTAATTTGTGGGATAAGCGTTTCTCTCATTACTATCGTAAATTAATTCGTGGAAAAAGAATAATATTGTTTATCTTAATTTTAGCTGGGCTTTCGAATGCATTGGCCTTTAAATATTTTGACTTGATTGTAGATAATTTTCATGGCTTGACGAAGTCAAAGGACAAGACTTATGTGATCATTCCTGATTTTGACAGCTTCCCGGAAGAAGAGGGTAAGCGTTTTGCAGATGATCTGGAAAAGCGGTTAAAAAGTGATCGTATTCTGCTGGATGATCTGGAGATTGATCGGATTCACGAGGTGCTGAATTATTCCGCTATGAAACAGCGGGGGCAGCGTCGCGGAAGCCATCTGGGCATCATTGGGCGCTATATTAAAGAAGATGATGAACACCACGAAACCGTAACCAATTTTGACGTGGTGATTCTGGATACCAGCATTCATAAATTTTTAGGACATTTAAATGATCTGAGCATGAAAGATACCACTGTGCTCCAAATTCATGAGTTCGCCGTGGCACCGACTCGTTCAATTGCTTTACAGGATACCGTTATTGTGCCGATTAAATATATTGCCTGTATTACGAATAGTATTCGTCAATTAAAGAAAAATGCCAGTCAAAATGACCCTAAAGTATTGATGAATTTGAATAAAAATTTAGTACGATATGGTAAGGCGATTGGGAATGAATCACTGGCCAATTTTCACCAGGGAAATTTTTATTACTGGGCTGCCGATTCAGTTAAAACACTGGGTGATAAGGAAAAATTATTAATAAAGGCGCAACAGGCGTATCAAAAATCTATTGATTCGATTCCACCCGATTCAATCATGATTCGCTGTCCGTTTCGTCATGTGCCATTGTATGCCTATTTGAATTTAGCTATTTCTCATCGAAAAATAATTCGTGAATTTAGTGAACAGAAAATTAAAAACGGACTAGACCATAATTATCAAGCGGCTGATTCGATTTTTCAAATTGTTACCCACCGCTACCTGAATGAGAATGAATTTAAGAAGTTATTTGATAAGGAATTAAGGGAGGATTTAAAGGAGCGACAATTCCAGGCACTGGATGATCGATATGATTTTTATAAGAATTATTGGGAATATTTGGCCATGCTATACTGGGAGAATAATTTTAACCAACCGAGGAAGGCTATGCCTGGAAATTTTGAAAATATTCATCAACGCTATGTCGAAAGTGCCAAAAGTCTGAAGCAAAGGCTTTGGGATTTAGCTACAAAGACGCGTGAACAAAAGAAACTCTTCGATACAATAAAAGATGATCTAGAATCGAAGGAAGAGCGATTTGAGACGTGGGCACAGTGGTAAATGAATCTTCATCTCAAGGTATGTTTATGATGAAATTAAAAATGGCAATCATTTTATTCCTGTGGGCTGCTGTCGGTTATTCGTCACCAAATCATTGGCTCTTAAAGGGAAAAGTCGTCACCCACGAAACCAACTATCCAATCTACGGTGCCAATGTGTATGTCGCGGGAACAGATTTGAATTTAAAAACTTCTGAAACCGGTAATTTCAATTTGTTTTTAAATGCAAATGATCGGTCAATCATTCACCTGTTGGTTAGCTATTATCATTATGAATCTTGTTTAATCAGCTTTCACGAAAATCAATTTCCCGCGCACCGCTTCACCGTTCAATTGCAGCATTATCTCCGCGAACCCGAGCTGGGACAACAGTCGCCGCTATTGATTTATGGGGTGACCTTTGATTCACAGGACCACCCATTGTCCGGTGTCGAAGTGATCGCGGTCAACACGAGTGGTTACACCGTAAGTGATGAAAATGGGAAGTTTGCCCTCAATATTCCGCCAACCCGATCGCTTACGGTGCTTACGCTCGGATTTATTAAAAGCGGTTATCAGACTCAATTGCATGCTCTAAAAAAAATTACCCGCCACAATGAATCCGGTAAGGCCCTCCGAATTCGTCTCAAATCAGTTGCTGAAAAATCAGTGACGATTCATAATATTCTTCGCAATCCGAGTCAGCAAAATGTTCCCGGCGCGGTGATTAAGGTGAATGACCGGCTGGTGGATACCACCGGCTTCCTGGGATCCGTTTCGGTTGGATTTGCTGAAAATGCGGAACAGGCCGTAAAAATTTCCTATTCCTATATAAAAAAATTACCTGAGAAAACAATGGGAGCCAGTGGGGATAGTTTATTGTGCTTGAATCCATCGAACCAGTTAGTAGAATTTGTCTTAGAACCACAGGTGGTCCCGCCGGATTCGCAGCCCTTGCACCTGGCGCAATTTTTTGAAAAAATTGAACTAGCCACTCAGGGGAAAGGCATTCTGACGACTCCCAATCAAGCAGAATCAGTGCTATTGCTCGGAAAAGAGGTTCAATTTTCAAATGTGGAACTTGATTCTTATCAGGCTATTGTCGAAACCTGTTATCCGCATTATATTTCGAATAGCGGGAGACCAGATATCATATTGCCCGAAATAATCATCGAAGCCGATACGGTACGACCCCATGCCGCTTTTGAAATGGTTCTGCCCGATTCATTCGATTCGCCAGATAGGACTCGCGAAAGACAATTTATTCAACACAAAATGAAACGTCTCATCAAAGCTACCATCCATTATGTCAGCAAACGCTTGAAACAGAATCCTTCCCTGAATCCAGGTAGTCTCACCGTGCGTTTTACCATTAATTATCTGGGAAAAGTAATCAATACCGAAATCATTCACTCCAGTATTGAAGATACGGCCATCAAAGATTTTATCCTGAATGGCTTACACACCCTCGATTTTGAAGTGAGCGATCCCATGATAGGTAATCGGACTTACCGTCAGACGTTTCAAATTCCCATCGATGAAACAAAACGGCGCTGGTTGAAAATTAGAAACGAGTGACGCGTTTATGTTGTTTTCAATTCGTCGTATTCAATGTTTCCACAAATAAAAAAAGCCCGGTCCAATGAACCGGGCTTTTTGGGTTAGATTGATTACTGGAAGCAAATTAAACTTGTTTGGCCTTGAAAAGGATTGATGTAATCAGTTCAATCACAAAGCCATAAATCACACCCATCACCAATGTTCCCAGGAAGATGTAGACATTCGAAGCCTCTGTCGATGCGGTCTGCATGAGCGTGGGAAATGCCATCGGAAGGCTGAAAATAAAACCCAGCACAATCCCGTGTAACCACCAGGACATTTTTAAATTACTGATTCCGATTCCAAATCCCAAAAGTGTTCGTGCCAGAATGATATTCACCGTGAGTGCCCAGTGCAGGTCCTGTCCCATTTTTGCAAGCTGCCAGCACACAATTCCGCAGAGGAGGCCAACAATCGTGGCAATCGTTAAGCGTTTGGTAATCATAATTGCTCCCTTCAAATTGGTTTAATTGTGATAAGAAGCTAATTAAAAAGCGATTTAATCGGGCCTGGTTTATTTCTTTTCAATTAATTTCTATAACAAAAAAAGAATTAAAATTCAATCTTTTTTTTAAGGATGTGAATCATCAGGTGAGCATCTGGTTCGTTAAACGGTTCGGAGCCAATTAGTTCGGCTTAGTTAGCCGTTGATGAATTTTTCAGGTCAGAAATAAAGGGAGCCGGCCACTTTTCCCAGGATTCAAGCTCAACACTGACATTGCCAATAAATACTTTTAACAGGGCATACAAGGGGGGTGCGTAGCGGTCGGTGGCAAACCAACCTCGAAATTTTCCCTGAAAGCCGGCAATCGCTTTAAAGTTAGCCTTACCGTCCACCTCAAAGGCATCGACTAACTGGTTAAAGGCTTCAATTTTAATTCTGGATTTTTTTTCTCGAACCCATAGTAAAAGCTTGCCAATTTTTGCCTCATAAAACGCCGTCAAATTGTAAGTACCACCTTTTCGAACATTACCCCGCGTAAAAAAAATGAGGGACATGCCGTCCTGAAAGGTCTCTTCCATTGGAATTTGCTTTTCAATAATACGAGTCGTGTCCTCCACATCTGTCATTCGAACATCTACCAGTCGTTCTGGATGATTAAATCGATAATAGGTTTTATAGGTCACGCCGTCAATTGTTTCATCGGCAACAAACAAATGTGGGTAAAAATTTTCATCAATGTAGCTCTCGAATACGCTGTGCATATTGACAAAAAATAGAAGCGGATTTGAATCAATTAGCAGGCGGGTATGATAAACCCGTTGGCTATCAATACGCGTGGTATCAATTACCTGGAGCTTTAGCGTTCCTAATCGAATAAATGCCCATTTTACTTTGTAAGTGAGTTCCTCGCCAATCAGCCATTTAAATGTCAGGGAATCAGCCGGTGTGGCTGCCGTCAGCACGGGTAAGTTGACCAGCATCCAGGCACTGAAGATCAGATATTTAAGCGGTTTCCGGATAAAATTTTTGTTCGTTTTTTTCATGATTCCAACGTTGTTTTGTAATTCATTTCAATTGTATTTAGCGTATATTTTCCATCAAATTTTAAGTGGAACGATTTAATATTTTTAACTCATTCGTTTTAAATAAACAAATTCCAAATTACAACATTCTTTAATCCCCTGTCTGTAATTGCTTTATCTTTTTGATGATCCTAACCAGAAAAAGTATCAATCCGAGTAAGAGACCAACGAAAAATATTTCCCAAAAAAAATGGTGCGGGATTACTTTTTCCAGCAATACCTTCGTATTTGTTAAAAAAGAAATGATGATGATCAGTCCGGAAAGAATGAACACAGACCATTCCCATTTCGAAATTTCCAGTTTAATCCCGTTGGCTTCCAGCCACCAGATCATCACACCGGCCCCCATCAGACAGCAGGAAACCAGAATCGGCGCCAGCACCGGCCCCAGCCAGGGTAAAGGAATCAAAAACAATACATCCCACTCCAGTAGATCTACCGGCCAATTAATGGTGAGTTTCAAAAAAATATAGTAAAAAATATCCCAGATACCAAATGCCAGCATAAAGCCTGCAAAGCGGGTGAGAAAATTCCTGGCCGATAACCACCCAACAGTGACGAGCATAATCATTGTAGCAACTTCCCGACCCAGTTCGATCAGATAAATTTTTTGTGGAATTTCCTTTAAAGGAAATGAAAAACCGGCGGGATAAAAAAGCTCACGCAAATACACGACGACGGTCGCTTCTAAATACGCCATTGCCAGGGCAAAGAGAGCCAGGTTGACCAGTTGTTTCGTCGGAAAAGCAGATTGATTGGACATATTGAATTCACCTCCGATTTAAAACGAAATAGATAGATTACAGATTTTCAACTGGTTGTCAGGTATTCCGCTGGTTAACAAAGATTTTATTTTTAAGCAGATTTTCAAATTCGTTGATATACTGGTGAAGGTTTATTATTATAACCTTAAAATCTCAAGTAACTCGAACGATTTTTACCCTCACCCCAACCCTCTCCCAAAGGGAGAGGGTTGGGGTGAGGGCAAAAGCTAATTCCAATCCACAGGAGAAATCCTTCTTAAGTAGATTGATTGAATGTTACATTTAATCCTTAATAAGGCTAACGGTGCGGTGTATTTAACGTTTTAAAGCCTGAATTGATCCCTGCGTTTTTTTTATTTATCTCGGCGGTGATATGAGATTGAATCAAATCAAAAAACTATTGACATTTTACCAATTTCTTCTTATTTTGGCTGACTTTTCAGATTGAACTTTATTAAACGGGAGGTTTTTACCATTGTCAATAGAACCCAATCAAAAAGCGATTCGAGTTCGTTCCGCACCCAGTCCTACTGGCGATCCGCATCTTGGCACGGCCTACAATGCACTTTTTAATTATGTTTTCGCCAAAGCCAACCACGGCCAGTTTATTCTCAGAATCGAAGATACCGATCAGGAGCGCTCAACAGCGGAATCAGAGCAAAAAATTATTGCTTCATTAAAATGGCTTGGTTTACATTGGGATGAAGGGCCGGATGTTGGCGGGCCTCACGGACCGTACCGTCAATCGGAACGGAGTGCGATTTATCAGGAACACGCCCAGCGTTTAATTGAATCCGGGCAGGCGTATCGCTGCTTTTGTAGCAAGGAGCGGCTGGCCGAACTCCGCCAAAAGCAAATGACGGCCAAACAAACCACCGGCTATGATGGGCATTGTCGGGATTTGTCAGCAGAAACCATTCAGAGAAATTTACGACAGGGATTACCCTTCGTGGTTCGCCTGCGCATTCCGGAACAGGGACAGACGGTTTTTCAGGACGCGTTGCGCGGGGAAATCGTCTTTGAAAACGCGACCGTGCCCGACCAAATCATGTTGAAAGCCGATGGATTTCCCACTTATCATCTGGCGAATGTGGTGGATGAT
>Ga0180437_10010188_pt1 | contig 11507 bp, 9 predicted proteins | sample SS_ome_4_FD_132410 | JGI IMG/M metagenome (GOLD analysis project Ga0180437, IMG submission 132410) | Hypersaline lake sediment archaeal communities from the Salton Sea, California, USA - SS_3_D_1 metaG | ecosystem: Environmental > Aquatic > Non-marine Saline and Alkaline > Hypersaline > Sediment... | reverse complement strand
TGTATCGTTCAGACCGAGTTTACCTTCATTTACTAGCTGCAGGACAAGCATGGCTGTAAACTGTTTGGAGATAGACCCGATGATGTATTTGGTGTCTACAGTATTAGGAACGTTCCATTCCCTGTTGGCCGGCCCAAAGCTCTTCTTGTATATCACTTTTCCGTGCTCAGCGACCAAAACTGTGCCGTTGAAGAGTCGATATTCATGACATTTGCTCATGAATTCATCGATCTCTGCTGACTTGTCCTTGGCTGAGAGAAGAAGACAAGATACAAACACCGCAGAAACTAATATGCCCGCTATCCAAACTTTCTTTCTCTTGACCATTCTGGAGTCTCCTTTCTACTTCATTTTTTTGGCTTTATATCTTTTCATATATTATGAATAGATAAGGATGAAAAAGCAAATTATTTCAGATTAGCTGAATAGATTGGCTGAGAAGGAAGGTGTGATAGGAAACCATGATGTAGTCTTTTTAAGTATCAGTTAAGCTGAGAGAGCCAGTGGAGTATATTCAAGAGAAGCGGGTAACTGTCTTTGCCAGGGCAAAGATCAATATCCTTTTAAAATGTACAGTATGTTATTGGGGTTCAAGGAAAAAAGCATAGAGGCTAATAAATATAGCAAAAGATGATTTGCGGTTTGATTCAATAAAAAATACTTCGGGCCTAAATTTTGGCATTGAAAATAGAATGAGTAAATTCAGCAAAAAATAGAATCATTTAGGTGTTAATCCCTTTGGATTTCCAAGGCGTAAAGCACCTCTGCATTAAGGTCAAATCCAGACGAGGCCAGTTTTTCGTACGTCAATGGATAATCAGGTTTTAAAACGTGTCCTTTCTCAGGGTCATCATGAAAATATGTATACTGTGCAAAAGAAACAGTACCCGTCAAACCTGAATTATTCAGTTCAAAACTCATGATGTTTCCAAAAGAGTTGGCCGCTTGGGCAGAAGGAGTGCCGACTATTTTTGCGCCTGCTCGGTATAAGTACTGGAGCATGGTGAAACCCGAGCTGAATGTTTCACAAGAACTGATGACCAAAACCTGCTTCGGACGGTAAAAATTATTGAAGTCTTCTGACCGATACTCCCTGAAAAAAGTAGGCATCTTCTCCAGCTCAGATTCATATTCCCTCTGAATATTTTTTAACCCGTCAACGGACTGATGAGAAAGGTTATAAAAGTCTTGTGAGAAATCATAATCATTTGTCTCCAAGGAGACGAGGCGATTTTTATTCAAAGAGTCAAGAGATATTCCTGGATGTCTGATAAAATATTCTTCCGAAAGTTTTGTAACCTGTGACAGTTCTTGTTTAAGAGAAAGCAGTACGTCTTTTCCATAAAGAAAATAGAGAAGAAAGTCGACCATCGATGAGGCCCCTCCCTCATTTCTCCTTAAATCAATGATGAGCTTTGTTGTGTTTGCCGCCTTCATTTCTTTGACAAGCTCGCGAAACAGCTCTGTTGCCGAGGGTAATCCGGCGATAACATCATCCCCGTTTTTCGGTGCGCTTGTATTATGATACCGCTCATACACATCTTTTGCGCTATCGAAGAAGTCTTGACGGCCAACATTTTTCATCCATTCGAAGACTTCTCTGTATCCCTGCATGCTGTCCACAACAAGAAGTGCTGTTTTTTTCTCATCATCCAAAAATTCATAAACAAAATCACATCTTTCGCGCGATGGCAGCTCAAACTTCGAAGAAGGCTTGATTAAGGGGTAGCTGACCGTCCGCGGAATCTTTAGCGAGTAATCTTTTTCCATTCCGTCTGGAAATTTCAGTCTCACTTCGATCTTATTTTTATCTTTCCATTCAGGGATGAGATGCTCAAGAAAATTTCTCTGATAGAGAACTCCCAAATTCGCAAGGTTTCTTAGAATCTGATACACATTCTCAGATCCGATCCTCTCTTTCTGTCTCCTCACGATCTCTTGCCAGGGAACACCTTCAACGGATACCAAAATTGTCCCGATCAAGTTTTTATTCTTTTCTTCAGCGACTGCAGCCACATATACGTTTTCCTCGACGACCCTAAAAAAAAGAGGAATCCCTCCAGGAGACTTATAATTAAATATATAAGGATCTCTTAGCCAAGTGTGTGAATCCCCGATCTTGGCAATAAAAGGACGTAGTAAACGATAGAACTCTGCTTTGTCTAAACCCTCATCAGGACAAGAATGGAGGAGATGATAAAGCCTCCTGTGATAGGCAATTTTTCCTCCCCCATTTATGTAAGGATCAGGGTGGACTGTCTCAATGAAATGTGATAATTGACGGATGTCCTGGATGAGAAGATCGCGGCTGATTTTTTTACCCTCCAATTGGCATGACAATAAACTCGGAAGCGAAAGGAATAAGACAAGTCCTTTATATTTCATTTTAAGAACTCCTTTCTTGATCTATTCTTTTTAATAGCTTAGGGTAATGTGGGATTTCAAACAAGCAGCCGCCGTTTTTCCTTTAAAATGCCTCTAAATTCAGCCAAAATAGGATAGTGACGTTTCCTGTTTCATGCTAATCTGTTTAATGGTACGTGGAAATGGAGAAAATGTTCTATTTTGCGAAATGGGACTATTTCCCAAAACAATAATATTTTCCCCTTTTGCCAATAGAGTTTATTCGCTTCTCATATAAGATGCGCATTCCTGAATGGAAGAATTTTTTCTCCAGCGACATCAAAAGGCTTTATACGGGCTTTTTAGAGAATTATCCTGTTCAATCGGAGATCCAACTATTATTCAATAGCGGACTCAGCACATCCCCGCCGTCCGGCTTCTTCATATTCCGTCAAAAAGCAATCAAAGCCCTCATTATCTCAGAGAAAATGATATTCATAAATCGAATGTACTATTTGTGACTTCCGGTCTGATTCTGTTATATTTAAAAGTAGCAGAATAGGAGTGCATAAGGGAGCAAAAAATTTTGCATTCATGTGTGTACATAAGGAATTTGTTTTTAAGTCATCGCTAAAAATAGCCAATGCGTAAAGCTTTATATCTAAAAATCGTATTTATTACAGCATCACTGGTCTTCATTCCTTCCCTCCTCCCCTGGATGCAGGAATCCGAAAATGCTCCCCCACGCATTGAAATCACTGAAGTGAAGATGCTGGGAAGTTATAGAGAGATTCGGTCGGATTCAGATGTAAGAGAGGTAATAGAGTATCCTGAAGTCCTAAAAATTACTTGGAAGGATAATTTCTTTATCATAGAGTTCAATGTTATCGGGAGTAAGGAACCGAAGCTCAATCAATATGCTTATAAGATCACCGGACAAGGTGAAGAATGGATCCACATAGGAAATAAGAATTTTGTCACACTCGAGAATCTAAAAGCTGGAAAATACGAATTCAGAGTCAAGGGTGCCAATAGCGAAGGCATTTGGAGCGAAGAGAATGCATCTTTGGAGATAATCTTGATTCCTGCATTCTGGAAAACACCGGTGTTTAAAGGCATAATTGTTTTATTAATAGTTATTCTGTTTTTTATCTTTTTTAGACGATTGAGAAAGCTTTATAAATCCCCAATTTCGGCAGAGGTTGATGTGGGGCAAATTGCCAGCAGATATAAATTAACGAATAGAGAGAACGATATACTGGAACTCCTTCTCAAAGGAAAGAGCATACAAAGCATGGCTCAGGAGCTGTATATTTCAGAGAGCACCGTCCAGAAGCATATCTACAGTGTGTACAAGAAGCTGAAAATCAGCAATCGCATGCAGCTTTTGAATTTAGCCAGGTATTTCAAGATAAAATAAACCGCCATGTTTTAATCCTCATTGACTTTTAGGCACCAGTCCCATTTTTTAAAATAGAACATTTTCTCCATTTAAAAATCAATGAATCAACATAATTTAAATAGAGAGATTAAAGGACGTGCTGATTCACATTATTCAGCCTTTCCAGACTCGGCCATGACGGCGGTAGCTTACCCTAATTCTGATTCTGTCAATTCTGTTTTTTTCTACTTGGTTTGTAAATTTTTTCCGGTTTTCCTACTTATCGTCAATGAGATTACGGATCATGATGAAGAATTTTGTTCGATTGTTCACTTTGAATTTTTGAAAAATATTATAGATATGATTTCTCACGGTTTTGACAGAAATATAAAGTTTGTCCGCAATCTCCTTGTTGCCCCTTCCTTCTATCATTAAAGCAGATATTTCTTGCTCTCTATTTGTGAGGCCATATTCATCAAATAAGTGCTTAAAGTTGAGATTCTCAGCTTGTCCAAAAACCGATTGCCTGAAATGTCTACTCAAATATTCTTTCAAATAGAAGAGCGGAGGGATGTTGATGAGGAGATACATGAAAGGAGTGAAATAAAAAACAAAGTTATTCCCGGTAAAATCAATCTCGGGCCGGAATATATAATAGATGGCAAAACCGATAAAGTAGAGAAAGCAGAGTGTCCTGATAAAAGGTATTTCCTTTTTATACTTAAGGCGAAATGTTATGACAAAGACAAGAACAATGACACCGAATCGAATAAGGCCAGAAAGGACACGAACAATCATATAGATGAAAGTTAAAATCGACTGTCTTTCATCTCCAATCGATTGTTGGAGCGCATAGATCATCCAAAGAGCAAGAAGGAGATAGGCTGAGAAAAAGGCAATAACAACTCCTCTAGGAATCTTTTCAAGCACAAGATTCAAAAAAAAGGCAGCAAAGAAATAGATCAAAATTATCAATATTGGATAAGAAAACAGAATGAATAGCCAATAAATCGTTGACGGCCCACTCAGTGGATTATCCTTGAGGATGAGCAAAAGCAGGTCGGGAATGATAAATACGATAAACCAGTACACATGAAGAGCAATAAGATAATAGAAATAAATTGAAAGATATTTTGGTCGATACTTTCTTTGAAGGTTGTAGGCGATAAATATTACACTGATGGCTCCGATGGTCAAGGCTATATAATAAACGAGTGTAAACACCCCGATATCAATAATCATCTGCTCTGATTACTCTTTTATGTGATCTTCCTACCCTACACTAAATATCCTAAGATAAAGTAACCAACAAGTCCAACCCCTAGATTGAACCAAAAGTCCGTCCAATCATTTCTCTCGGAACTGATTTAACCAGAAAGGCAGAACTTCAAAAATAAGAAATGCAATAAAGATGCAGAGAATAAAACGCCTCTTGTATTTCACAGGGAGCCTGGTGCTGTTTTTCATTTTAGTCTACTTCTGGTATTCAGACTCTTTATCTCTGGTCCAGATCAGAACCGAAGCCAATAAAGATGTCTTGGGTTATTGGAGGGAATTGACTGTTCATCAGGAAAATGAATACGACAGATCATTAGTAAAGATCGACCAAAATGCAAAAGGAAAGCTTCGAGCATTCTATGTGGATCTCAGACCCAGTTGCCTGCTAAGGAAAAACATAAAAGAAATAGAGTACAAAAACGGAATCTTATCTTGCGTATTTCCTGACTGGGGGAACGGCCGGACAATTTTCAAGGGAAGATTAAATCAGGATAAAAACAAAATCGAGGAAATGACCGATTCTGAATACAAAAAGGTATGGATGCGGCTGAGAGACCCGGATATAATCTTGTCTTTGCGCCGCCTTGAATCAGCCTTCAGGATTTCGAAAAAAACCACCTACCGCTATCAGGTGCCGGACAAGACGGGAGATGGCTGGCTGTGTGCGGCATTGGATGAACTGGAAATCGAGAGCCATCTCATCACCGATATGATCATTCGTATTCTAAAAGGAAAGTATGATGATATTCACAATATAATCATCATCAAGGACGGAAAGATTGCACTTGAGGAGTATTTTCAGGAAAACGGTAAATTTCACGGCCCGCCCGTAACGCTATGGTACCGCGACAGAAAGCACCTCCTGGCTTCCGCAACAAAAAGCATCACATCCATACTGGTCGGAATCGCTAAGAGTGAGGGGCATATCACAGATTTGGAGGCACCTGTTCTTAATTTCTTTCCTGAATTCGATCATCTAAAAAATCAAGAAAAAAAGAATATTAAACTTAAACACCTGATAACCATGACCGCGGGGCTTGAGTGGCAGCAGGGAATCAAAGATCCGGGCGATGTTTCAAAGATGTGGCAAACCGATGACATAGCCCGCTTTTATCTGGAGAAACCCCTGGTTCAAACTCCAGGTGAGAAATACACATATTCGAATGCCAATACCACTCTGCTGGGTATCATAATAGAGAAGGCAAGTGGTATGGATGTTGAAGCATTCAGTAAAAGGCACCTTTTTTCTCCTCTGAATATTTCCAATTATTATTGGGCAAGATATCCCGATGGCTCTGTCGATGCGGATGGAGGGCTGGCTCTGCGTCCACGCGATATGGCTAAGCTCGGGCAGTTGTTTTTAAATGAGGGGATTTGGAAAGGAGAACAAATTGTTTCCGCGGAGTGGATCAGGAACTCCACAGGGAAACAGGTGAAGAGGACTGACAATCTGTGGTACGGATTCATGTGGTGGAGACGAACTTTTAACGTCCATGAAAAGCCGGTCGATTCCTATTACGCCTTCGGATGGGGTGGTCAATACATCTTTGTTGTCCCAGAATTCAATATGGTTATCGTCTCCAATGCCCTTAATTTCTCTTATAAACCAGAAAGGTTTTTATTGAATATTATTGAAGAATTCATCTTGCCCGCATTCATGTGAGAATCGGTCGGCCATGAGTCCAATCAATGTTATCCTGTGACAAAATAGAGGAGCTCCTAACTAAGGGAATTATTGAGCTGTCCGAATTTAGCTGTTATCATAATATAAGGGCTTTCGGAAAAAGAAAATTATTATCTTTAAAGAGAATATACATTGAAGACAAAAAATAGAGTTTTTTCAATCTTTCCTCTCATCATAGTAATAGCCTGTCTTATCTCCTGCGAGAAGCAGAGAACCGAATGGAAAGGATCCATCGAGGAAATAGATGGAATTCCTGTGGTTAAAAATCCCAAGGAACCGCTGTTTGGAGAAGATGTTTTTATCCTGGAGGAGGAACTGTCCATCGGAGAAGCAGAGGGAAGAGAGGAATACATGTTTTCTGAAATCGTTGCTCTTGCAGCAGATGCTGAAGAGAGGATCTATGTTCTCGATTATGAAGAGTGCACTGTAAAGGTCTTTGATAGAAGCGGGCGGTTTATACAATCTTTCGGAAGGCAAGGCCAGGGTCCGGGAGAGCTATATTTACCCAGAACAGTATCCATCACCAGCGAAAATGAAATAGCGGTTCATGATAATCGAGGCATATCCTTTTTCTCAATGGAAGGAGAGTTCCAAAGGAGCCTCTCGACTGCGAAATACCTGTTATCATCATCTCGTTTAGATAATGAGGGAAACATCCTCGGTGTTGAAATTGTCAGGGATGAAGAGAATCCGAGATACGAACTGAAGAAGTTCGACTCCGGTATGAATTATCACCATTCTTTTGATTCTTCGCCTCTGTCCAACTTTAGACGTGATGGCTTTAATCCCTTTTTCCCGATTTTCAGGTGGACCGTCATAAACGGGAATCAAATTGTCTTCGGCTACATGGGGGAATACGCGCTGAAGGTTTTTGATCCTGAAGGGAATCTGATCCGAAAAATTTCGAAAGAATACACGCCCGTCAAAGTGACTCAAAAGGACGTTGACGAGAGGCTGGAAGGTGAAGAACTGCCCCCTCAAATACTAGAAAAAATGGTTGTACCTGAATACCACTGTCCGATTCAGAGGATAAGTGCCGATGATGAAGGCCGGATTTTTGTAATGACATATGAAAGAGCCCCGGATGGATCAGGATATTATTACGACATATTCGATGCTGAAGGCAGGTTCATTATCAAGGTCCCGTTGAAGAACCGTCCCCTTATGATGGAGAGAGGCAAGCTTTTTACAGTAGAAGAAGATGAAGAGGGATATCAACATGTTAAGAGATACAGGATTAACTGGAGAATCTAGAATAAATGTTGGTTGTTTCTCATTAATCTGACTCTTTTTTAAAAAATTCCTCTGGGAGAATACTCATGGATTCGTTAAAGTTATCGTCCAGGCAGTCGCGGAGAGGCTTTCTAAAAAATACAATCATCGCGGGAACTCTTTCTTATCTTGAATATAACGGTTTATTCCCACGACCTAGACCAAAGGAGAGAACACGGAAATCGCCGGATATTTTCTACAAGTATAAGACAATGTCTGTTTCTCACTTTAAAGAACTGCAGGAAGATATCGACAGATTAAGAAATAAGGGCAAACTCAGCAGGCATAAGATTTTCAGAAGTTACATCGACGAATTGAAGTTCGAGATTCCTGATAATTTCCCCGATGCAAAATCAATCATCATCATCAGCAAATTCACCAGATTAATGTATGTTAATTTTCATCTCAATGGTAAAACGCATGAAGTGATGATACCTCCTCAGTATTATTCCGATGGGATATCAAGCGAAGATTTGACGAAAATTATCCATAAAGAAATCATCAAAAAGCCTGGGCATAGAGTGGAGAGGGCAGACAAGCTCCACTTAAAACTGTTGGCTGTCAGAAGCGGACTCGGCAAATACGGTAGGAATAACCTCTGTTTCGTGGATGGTATGGGCAACTTTATCACCCTTGTCGCTTTTTTTACAGATTTTGAGTTTGAAGAGGACCACTGGCACGAGCTCGCTTTGTTGGATGCTTGCAGGAATTGTGTCATTTGTTATGGAATCTGTCCGACAAACTGCATAACAAAAGAGAATTTTGTCATTGATGTTGGGAGATGTATTACTCTGTTCAATGAAGTCAAAGGCAAGTTTCCAAGGTGGATACTTCCAAGCATGCATAATGCATTGGTGGGTTGCATGAAATGTCAATTGCGTTGTCCGGAAAATGAAGGCATTGCCGGATTTTCAGGCCGGCTGGAAGATATTACAGAGGAGGAGACCCTGAAGATTTTGCGAGGAAAACCTGATGAAGGACTGCTGAATTCTCTGAGTCGAAAACTCCTCAAGTTCGTCCCGGCGAGCTCAAAAGAGTATTTTCCGATCTTCACCAGAAATTTACGCGCTCTGATCAGACCAGGGTTATCCATAATCAAAAAACTTGACTTTTGAAAATTTTCACACACAACATCCTGAAAAGCTCTTTGAAATATGGAAAAAGGGAGCCGGCTCTTCTGCTCTTCTGCGCAATTGAGACGAGTTACCTGGCCTTCCACTGTAGCGAAAGACCTCTCTTCACAACGTGTTGATTTATGTCGAAAAAAATCCCATAAGGAGATTCAAATGAAGGTAAAAATTTACAGCATTCTTCTAACATGTTTTTTTCCCCTTTTATTTTTAATTGCCTTTGGCCAGGTATCCGAAGATCCTCCGGTTGAATTTAAAAAATTATCCGACAGATTATATTTGATCAGCGGAGGATTGGGCGCAAATTCCGGAGCCTTCATCGGAGATAACGGCGTATTAATAATAGAAGGGAAAGCGGATGAGAAATCGGTAGACCAGGTATTGGATGGCCTGAAAAAAATCACAAACAAACCTATCCTTTATCTCGTTAACACCCATTATGACCTTGATCACTGCTGGGGAAACCAGTTTTATCCCGAGTCGGTCATTAAAATTGCCCATGAAAACCTGAGAAAAGACCTCTATCATCCGAAAGGCAGATATAAGGAGCACAGAGATCATCCTGAATTTAAAAAACATCTGCCCTCTATCACATTCCGGGATAAAATGGATATTTTATTGGGAGCCCAAAAGGTCGAGCTCTGGTATTTTGGCAGAGGACATTCCACGGGTGATATCGTTGTCTACTTTCCGGAAGAACAAACGGCCTTCGTCGGTGACCAGGTTTTCCTGGGAATGACTCCGGGCGTCTATTCGGCAATCGGAGGGGATACATTCGAACATGTGAAAACCTTGAATAAAATGATGGACACGCTCGAAGCGGAGCAGTTCATTAGCGGTCACTACGATTCTATTCTCAGCAGAACCGATATTTGGACTTATATCGATGGCGTGAGGAAAAAGCAGGAAAAGGTAAGAGAGCTGCTGGACCAGGGGCATTCCCTTGAGGAAGTGAAGAATAAATTTCCGGAAAATGATCGTTATCTTATCGAATCCATGTATTCTGAAATAAAAAGCAAGAGATCAAAGAATTTTTAATGCTGAAGGATATCGTGTTAGATAAATTTAGAAAGATACACACCTGCAATCACGATGCGAGAAAATGCGGAAAATCAGATAGGCCGTTCACAATTAAATAACCGTGGAGGTAAAAATGAATCGGATTTTTATTGTTCTTCTGTGTTTGATTACCGGTTTCTTCATTGTTTCGTGTGCAGCACAACAAACAGATGATACTCGCCTGGAAGATATTGCGCGATATAGGACCGGTATGGCCTATGGATTGGTAATAAAAGATGGTTACGCTTATATTACAACCAACAGCGACCTCATCATCATTGATATTGCGAATCCGAAGACACCCCGAAGGGTGGGAAGGCTAAAAATAGGAACACCTTCGTTTGATTTGAAGGTAGTTGACCAAAAAGCTTTTCTGGCTGCAACTGATAAAGGATTAATCATTGTCGATGTTTCAAATCCGGGAAATCCGACAATAATCGGACGATTTCATGATGGTGGAGAGGTGCGCAGAGTTGGGATCATAGACCGATATTGTATAACGTCGGATTTTGAAAACGGTCTGAATATACTGGATATCAGCAATGTATCAAAACCCGTAAAAATAGGGAACCTGAAATACGACCGAATAAGAAATTTTATTGCCACAAATAATCTGGTTTTTCTTGTTGATGTTGGTAAAGGATTGAAAGTAGTGGACATTTCAGACAAAACAAACCCTGTGGAAGTGACTTTAGTCGATGAAACAGAAGGAGCCGCATCTGTCGAAATTGACGGGAACCGCTTATTTCTGGGTTTTTTTAATGGTTTGACAAAGATATTTGATATTGCAGACCCGAGATCGCCTAATTTATTGACGACAATTAAATGTCCCGATGAGGTGTTAGGCCTGGTCGCGGCTGATAATTATCTCTTTATTAATTATAAAGGCGTACTGATTAAAGATATTTCCAATCTGAATGAGATTATCGATGTCGGACACTACAATCGTACGAAAGGGGCTCACGGCATCGTTTATCAGGATGGGTATGTATATTATGTAAAAAATGAATTAACGATTTTTAAGATTAATAAATAATAATCTATAATAAAAATTGAAGAAAAAGATTTCTTTTATTCCAAACAGGCGTCCTGGACTTTGATATTCAGCCGTTATGAGAAAGGAAAGGTTAATCATGTGCAGTTGTCTCTCATCAGAGAGGCCTCGACGGTCATTAAAAGAAAGATAAAACGCTGTTAAAGGAGAACCCATGAGACGCGACGTGATGCTTCTTTTATTGACGTCTGCACTTTTGATGTTGTTCACCAGCTGTCGAACGCAGGATGATTTTCCTGTTCTAAAGGGTCCCTACCTAGGCCAAAAACTACCAGGCACAAGACCCGAAATGTTTGCGCCAGATAT
>Ga0180437_10010186_pt1 | contig 11508 bp, 9 predicted proteins | sample SS_ome_4_FD_132410 | JGI IMG/M metagenome (GOLD analysis project Ga0180437, IMG submission 132410) | Hypersaline lake sediment archaeal communities from the Salton Sea, California, USA - SS_3_D_1 metaG | ecosystem: Environmental > Aquatic > Non-marine Saline and Alkaline > Hypersaline > Sediment... | reverse complement strand
GCGTCTCCAGCGCGCGGCGAACCCGATCGTGGTGAAACATGCTGGCATTGGTGATCAGCACCAGTTTCACGTCCGTCAGGCCGCGGCGGCGGCGAACTTCCGCACACACCTCGACGACTTCCCCGAAGACGGCACACAGCGTCGGCTCGCCGTCGCCGCTCAGCGCGATGTCGCGGAGCCGCCGCAACGGCTCGGGCGTGTCGACGAACTTCGTTTCCCGGTAGATCCGACCGGAGGCGACCAGTTCGATCATCTGCTCCAACTCGTCGCGGAGCCGGTCCAGTTCGATGGGGCCTCGCTGGCCCGGTTCGCGGCGATCGACCTGGCAGTAGATGCAGTTGAAGTTGCAGAGCTTGTCCCGGCTGAGATTCACGCCGATGGAGATCCCGCCCGAACGCCGGCTCAGCACCGGATAGACGTAGCGATTGGCTTGGAAGCTGCGCTGGTGCGCCCCGAACAGCGAGCGGCCGGAGTCGCGCGGAGAAGGCTTCTTCATGCTTGCTCGGTGGGGCCGCCTTGTCGGACGAAAGCGCCGTGCGATGTGGCGTCCACGGCGCACACCGCTGGTGCATTCGTTCCGGTCGAAGCTGCCATTACGCCCGGCGCAGCACCGTGAATTCGTCCATCGTGACCATGGTCAATTCGCCATCGGGGAGTTCCAGCAAGATCACGTCGCTTGAGACCTCGTCGTCGTGGTTCCGCTGGAAGTGCAATCCGTGACGGCTCCGCTCGGTTCGGACCACCGACCCGTTGGTCTTCGTGGTCCAACTCTCCTGGCCGACCGTGACGGTGTGCTCTACCTCGATGCGATCACCGGGCTTCAACTCGTCGAACAGCTCACGTATTCCGCTATGGCTGGTAGACATGGGACTCAATCATCCTATTTGGTCCATACCATTACTATTGTGCCATAGCATGCATCCATCGCAAGAGCGATTCGCCCCGAAATTACGGGCGAACCGTGTTTTCAGCGGGGTTTTCACAAAACCCGGCAAATTCACCCGGGAAAACCTACCGATCGAAATCAGAGGCGTCGCTCCGGTTTTTGCCCAGCTTGCCTAAACTTCCTTGGCGTCGATCCACGACATCAGCCGCCGCAATTGCAGGCCGACCTGCTCGACGCTGTGGTTGCGGTCCTGGCGACGCAACGCCTTGAAGCGCGGGGCGTTGGCCTTGTTTTCGAGGATCCACTCGCGGGCGAAGCTGCCGTCCTGAATCTCGGCCAGAATCCGCTTCATCTCGGCCTTGGTTTCTTTGGAGACGATTCGCGGGCCGCGGGTGTAGTCGCCGTATTCGGCCGTGTTCGAGACGCTGTAGCGCATGTAGTTCATGCCGCCCTGATACATCAGGTCGACGATCAGCTTGACCTCGTGCATGCACTCGAAATAGGCCATCTCGGGCTGATACCCGGCTTCGACCAGCGTTTCGTAGCCGGCCTTGATCAGGGCGGTCAAACCGCCGCAGAGGACCACCTGCTCGCCGAACAGGTCGGTTTCGGTCTCTTCGGCAAAGGTGGTTTCGATCACGCCGGCCCGCGTGCCGCCGATTCCCTTGGCGTAGGCCAGCCCCAGCTTGAGCGTCTCGTCGTCGGCCCCGTCGCCCAGGGCGATCAAGCAGGGCACTCCGCCGCCGCCTTCAAATTCCGAGCGGACCAGATGGCCGGGGCCCTTCGGGGCCACCAGGGCGGTTGCCACGCCCGCGGGCACGTCGAACTGGCCGAAATGGACGTTGAACCCGTGCGAACAGATCAACACGTTGCCCGGCGAGAGGTTGTCGCGAACCTGGCTGCGAAAGACGTCGGCCTGAATTTCGTCGGGCAGGAGGATCGTCACCATGTCGCCCTGCTGGGTGGCCTCTTCGGTCGAAAGGGGCTTGAAGCCGTCCTTGACCGCCAACTCGTAGTTGGCTGTGCCCGGCAACTCGGCCACCACCACGTTCAAACCGCTGTCGCGAAGGTTCTGGGCATGGGCATGGCCCTGCGAACCATATCCCAGGATGGCAAGCGTCTTGTCTTTCAGAAGTGCCAGATCGGCGTCTTTGTCGTAATAGATTTTGGCGGGCATGATGGTTGCTCCTGGGGAGTTGTGATGTTGGATTGGGATTTCAAATTGGGGATCGGAAATTTCAACTTCGACGGCCAAGGGGCTCCAAAGCCCGGCATCAACGCAAGACACCGCAGAATCCATCCCGCCTGCTGCCTACTGCCTACCGCCTACTGCTCACTGCCTCGGCTGCCGCGGACCATCGCGATGCGTCCGGAGCGGACCAGCTCGAGGATGCCGAAGGGCCGCATCATTTCGACGAAGGCCTCGATCTTCTTCTCCTGGCCGGAGATTTCGACCATCACCATTTCGGGCGCCACGTCGACGATCCGGCCGCGGAAGATATCGACCAGCTCGCGGATTTCGCTGCGGCGGCCGGCGGGGGCGGCGATCTTCATCAGCATCAGGTCCCGCTCGACGTAGTCTTGCGCGCTGATGTCGTCCACGCGGACCACCGTGACGACTTTTTCCAGTTGCTTGCGGACCTGTTCCAGCACGCTGTCGTCGCCGACGATCACGAAGGTCATCCGGGACAACTGGGGGTCCTCCGTCTCCCCCACCGCGAGGCTGTCGATGTTGTAGCCGCGCGAGGCCAACATGCCCGAAATGTGGGACAGGACACCCGGGACGTTCTGGACCAACGCCGATAGTACGTGACGCATCAGGGACTCTCCGACAAGGCGAAACCGTTATGATACCCCCCGCTAAAGCATCGGACAAGGGGCCGGCGGGAAGGTTCGGAGCACGGGGGGGACGAGCGGGGGGCCGCTAATCCCGGCTGCCGCTGGTAGCGAGCATGATGTAATACAGCAGCGTGAGGATCGCCTGAAGTGTCGCGGCCACGTAGGTCATCGCCGCCGCACTGAGGACCTTGTTGACGTGGACCAACTCCTGCTGGTTGACGATCCCCAGTTGCACCAACTCGGCCTTGGCCCGGCTGCTGGCGTTGAACTCGACCGGCAAATTGACCACCTGGAAGAAGACGAAACAGACGAACAGGCCGATCCCCAACCAGACCAGCAGGGGCGCCTGGAGGATCAGGCCAAAGAACAGCATCCAGATGCCGGCTCCGCTGCCGAAGCCGGCTGCGGGCACGGCCAGGTTGCGAATCACCAGAGGGGCGTAGGCGCGAGCATCTTGAATCGCGTGCCCCGCCTCGTGGGCGGCGATTCCCACTGCGGCCAGCGAACGGCTCTGGTAGACCTCCGGACTCAGGCGTAACACCTTGTGGCGGGGGTCGTAGTGGTCGCTCAGTCGGCCGGGCACCTGCTCGATGTCGACGTTTTGCAGTCCCGCCCCGTTGAGAATATGGCGCGCGGCCGCCGCGCCGCTCAACGGGGCCGCTAGCCGTTGGGCTTTGGCGTAGGCCGATTTCACCCAGATCTGGGCCAACAATCCTAGAAGAAATGCCGGGCCAACCAGGATCCAGAATAACGGGCTATACAAACCAATCATCGCTTGACTCCTGTCCGCGCCGCCACCTGAACTGCATAACCGGGCAACGGGTTATTCGTCGGGAAATCTACGATCTTGCGCTTGACTTGCGTGGGCGGCTGTGCCGGCAAGCGCCTGCAAAGTCGTGCTTACCTTCTTACACCATCACCGCTACTCTCTGGTGTATTGTATGCCGTCGGGCAATGCTTGCCTGCTCGAAGTAGCCGGTTCTTATCAGAACAGAATGTGCGGCACAAGGGCTTCAACAGTCCCCCCGGGACTACGGCCGGGACGACACCGTCGGGTGCAGTTGCCGGCGCCGCCGGTCGCTGTGCCGGCCGTCCACTTGGAGCTTGCGACTGCGGCCCACGGGGCCGGGCAGGGCATCGGGAGCCACGGCGGGCTGGGCGGGCTGCTCGACGGGCTCGGGCAAGGAGACCACAAAGGCGGTCCCGACCTGGCATTCGGGGTCGATGTAGACCTCCCCCCCATAATGGTCTACGATCCGCTTGACAATCGCCAGCCCCATGCCGGAGCCTTCCGTTTCGGTCGAAGCCAGCCGCCGCCCCGGCAGGAAGACCTCCCGGCGATACTGCCGGTCCATCCCCGGTCCGTTGTCGTGGATTTGAAACGCCATGGCCCGGCCTTGCTCGTCGGCCGCCGGTTGCTCCGGCCAGAACGGCCCGATGGTGATCCGGGGGAACGTGGGATCACATCCGTGGTGGGCGGCGTTGCGCACCAGATTGGTGACGATCTGCTTGAGCCGGTCCCGGTTGCACCAGACGGCCGGCAACGGCTCCGCCACGTCCATTTCGATTTCGCGCCGGGCCAAGAGTTCCCGCTGCTCGAACAACACGTCGTCGACCACCTGGGCGAGGTCCACGCGCTCCGGTTCCATCTCGACGCCGCCGGTTTGCCCGAGCCAGGCAAGATCGTTCAGGAACCGTTTCGATTGCTGCAGACACGCCTCCACGTGGGCGACCTGTCCGCGGAGCTGATCCAGCAATCGGCCCTCTTGCCCCGTACCGCCAAGTGATCGCTTCAAGGTGGAGAAAGAGTTCTCCAAGAGCATGAAGTTGGCACTCATGTCGTGCGACAAGGTGCGGACGAGGAGATCGAATTCCTCGCGTGTGTTGGTCGTTTCCATGGTACCAGTCCACCCATACTTCAACGCTTCCAGCGAGTTCTGCCGGCGACTTCGGTCGTCCAGGCAGGGGGCATTCCCGGGGTGACGATTCTCGGACCAAAGTAACTGTAGCACGCCCTGGGTACCACCGGGCAGTGATTCGGCCGTATTGTGGCGATGGACGGATGCTGCCGCGGTCCCGCCCCCGATCTGCCTCATAACCCGCGGAAACGTTGTAGATCGACCCGCTGAAGCAGGGCTTCCGTGCCCCTCCCGAATCGGAACATCCGTCAAAACCGGCTGGCGGCGGCGGCCCGTTGAACCCGGGCCCGCGGTAGGGTCTAATGGATTTCCATCGCGGAAAGCGGCGTTTCGGCCCATGGGTCGTTTAGCCGCCGACGGTACGTCGGCGTGGGTAGGCGCGATCGTCGCCGTACCGGCGACGGCTAAACGATGTGACATTCGCTTTCTGAGGGTCAATAAACATGCGTGCAAAGCATCGCTTCTCGCAACAGAGACCCGGAATACCGACCCCAAAGAACAACAAGAACACCCCGTCGGGAGACAATCCATGTCCCATCGCATCCTCTGCCCGATTCTCCTGGGCACCGTTGTGGCCACGGCGGTCGCAGCCCGAGCGGCCGATCGCCCTGCGTCCGGCGCGGCGCCGAACTTCCTGATCGTCATCGCCGACGACGCCACCTGCAGCGATCTGCCGCTCTACGGCGGGCGGAACGTGCAGACGCCGCACATCGACCGGCTGGCGTCGCAGGGGATGATGTTCACCCACGCCTACCTCACCATGTCGATGTGCCAGCCCTGCCGCACCGAGATGTATACCGGCCTGTACCCGATGCGCAACGGGGCGTGCTGGAACCACTCGGCCGCCCGGCCCGGCACCAAGAGCATCTGCCACCACTTGGGCGAGCTGGGCTATCGCGTCGGCATCGCCGGCAAGGTCCACGTGACGCCCCGCGGCAGCTTTCCCTTCGAGATGGTCGACGGGTTCGAGCGGGGCTGCGTTTCCAAGACGGCCAGGCACGAGTGCAGCGGCATCCGCAAGTTCATGGCCCGCGACTCGCAACAGCCCTTCTGCCTGGTGGTCGCCCTGGTGGTGCCGCACGTCGTGTGGACGGTGGGCGATCCGAGCCACTTCGACCGGCAGCAACTCGCGCTGCCGCCCCACCTGGTCGACACGAAGCAAACCCGCGAAGACTTTGCCAGGTATCTGGCCGAGATCGAAGTGCTCGACCAACAAGTCGGCGACGTGCTGAGCGCGCTGGAAGCGACGGGCCAGGCGGACCGCACGATGGTGATCTTCACTTCCGAGCAGGGGGCCCAGTTTCCTGGCTGCAAGTGGACCAACTGGGAATTGGGCGTCCACACCGGTTTTCTGGTCCGCTGGCCCGGCAAGGTACGCCCCGGCAGCCGCACCGACGCGATGATCCAATATGCCGACGTGTTGCCCACACTGCTGGACGCCGCCGGCGGCGATCCGTCGTCGGGCGGATTCGACGGATCGAGCTTTCTGCCCGTCTTGTTGGGCCGGAAGTCCGAGCACCGCCGCTACGCCTACGCGATGCACAACAACGTGCCCGAGGGCCCGCCGTATCCGATCCGCTCGGTGCGCGACCGCCACTTCCGCTATATCCGCAACCTGACTCCGGAAGCGACGTACATCGAGAAGCACGTGATGGGCGTGGTCGAGCACAACCCGTACTGGGTTACGTGGCTCTTCGCCTCGGAGGCCGACCCGCACGCCTACGCCATGGTGCACCGCTACATGCACCGGCCGGCCGAGGAGCTGTACCACACCAGCGAAGACCCGTTCGAGCAGCGCAACCTGGCCGACGATCCGCAATATGCCGAGGTCAAGGCCCGGCTCCGCGCCGAGTTGGATCGGTGGATGCAACAGCAGGGCGACCCGGGGGCGAAACTCGACACGCACGCGGCCCTGCAGGCCTGCCGCCGCGCCGCGAACCGGGCCAAGGCAAAAGCGGCGCAATAACGCATTGCTGGGGTAGACATTCGTCGAACCCGTCTGCAACCGTTTGTAGTGGCCACATTCATGCGGCCTTTCGAGGGATTTTGCCTGGCTGCCCCGATGAATCGGGGCACTACGAACGGGTTCGACGAATGCTTACCTGCTGGGTTCGCGGCTCGCGGAGGAACCGCTTTTGGGCTTGGTCCGAAGTCGTCGGCCGCACTTGTACGACGGTTCTCCGTGGCGTAAGCTTCCAGCTTGCGGGAGATAGTGCCATCGCAAGCTGGAAGCTCACGCCACTTGTTTCTTGAACGGTGCTTAGCGGACCGGGATCGTCAAGTCGACCCGCGTGCCCACGTTGCCCTTCAGCCGCAACAGAACGACGCGCACGGGATGGCCCGTCTCGAGCCGTTCCAGCAGCAGCCCCAGGTGGTCCAGGTCGCGGGGATGGACCTGCCCGATCCGCGCCAGCACGTCGCCCGGCCGGGGTGGGTTGTCGAGCTTGCCGTAAAGGCCGCGGTCCACCGCCGCGATCACCACGCCGCGCTCGAACCGTAGTCCGGTCGCCCGGGCTTTGGCTTCGTCCAAGGGCACCGCGGTGAGGCCGAGCTTGCGTTTCAGCAGGGCGGCCCCGTCGGGTTTGACGCGGGGATCCAACTGAAGCGAGCCCTGATGCAGCTTCCCGTTGCGGAGCACCCGAAACGGGAGCTTCTGCCCCGCTTGGCTGCCGACCAGGGCGAGGTGCAGATCGGCGCCGCTGGCCAAGGGCGCCTCGGCCAGTCGCACCAGCACGTCGCCGGCTCGCAGGCCGGCCCGGGCCGCGGGCGAGATGGCCGCCACGCTCATCACCCGGCACGGCTCGGCGGCGTTGACTTTCAGCCCCGTGGCGAAGCCGTAACGCCGCTCGACGTCCAACAGCCCGGGCAGGACCTTCCGGATCGTTTCGACGCTGACGGCGAATCCGATCCGCTGCGATTCGGGCCGCACGGCCGTGGTGATGCCGATGACCTGCCCGAGGACGTTGAACCAGGGCCCTCCCGAGCTGCCCGGGTTGATCCCGGCGTCGGTCTGCAGCAGCCCGTCCAGCACGAAGTCCTGCCGCTGTTGGGGCCGCGTGGCCCGATGCGTGGCGCTGAGCACGCCGGTGGTGCACGTGTGCATCAGGCCGTGCGGGTTGCTGATCACGATCACGGTTTCGCCGATCAACAGGTCGCCGCCGGCGGCCAGTTGCACCGGCACGAGGCGGTGCTTGGGTGCGATCTTCAGCAGCGCCAGGTCATAGTCGCGCTCGAACCCGATCAGTTCGGCCCGATATGCCGTCTGGTTGCTGAAGGTCACCAGGTGGGCGATCACCTTCTCTACGGCGTGGGCGCTGGTGACGATATATCCGGAATGATGCACCACGAAGCCGCTGCCGATGCTGATCACCTTGCGGTCTTTCTCGGGCACGCGGAAGAATTCCTCGATCGACGGCCCGTCGCCTTGAAGCGTCGCCCCGGTCAGATAGACGACCGAATTTCGCCAGCGCTGGAAGACCTCGACGACCGGGGTACGTCGGGGATCCGGGCGAGCGGCCGTTTCCCAGCCCGTTTGTGCACTCGCATATCCAGCCGCGCCGCAGGCCAGCAGCCATAACCCGATCCGGCCGAAGTCTCGTATACGCATTCGCACGGCGCGTTCTTGCCCCAAACTGGTAATATCCAAGGAGTATGTTGCTGGTGACGCCCTAAGAACTCGGACGTGAATAACTTGGGGACTGTCCCGATTTTCCCGCAGGGAAAATGGGACTGTCCCCTTCGGAATCCGGAAAGTTGTTTCTGTGCGAGTTCTAAGACGTATTGCCGGGACGAGATTCTCGGCTGATCTTCCTAATCAACCCGTCAAAGGTGTACAATATGCGAACCCGCCCCATTTTGGAAACGCTTGCGATGAAAGGGGGCGAAAACTTGGCCAGCATCTTCTTCATGTCGGGCATAGCTCGGACGAAGGCGTCAGCCATTTCCTGGCCAGAGAAGTTACCTGAGGTCAAGACAAAGGACGCGGTCCCCGCACGTAAGAGGCCGACAACCTCAAGAAAGTTGTGCCTCATCCTTTTGTCTTTTGTCAAAATCACCCACCCTTTGCGGCCCACCACCGGAAGCCAATCCGTATCTCTCGCATCAGGGGCAAAGTGGTCCGTCTTTAACTCCACGTTTACCCCGCAGGCACGAATAGCGTCGGGAACCACGTGCAAACCAAGACATTTGTCTATAAAGAACGTGAGTTCACGCCGCGTCTTGGAGACTGAGTTCGCACCGGAGCCCTTCTTCGATTTCGAGCCGCTCGCAAGCATAGTCGTCAGCCAAGCTATCCACGGAATCCCCGGCCTTATACCGCTCTGCGATAACTGCGGTTTCGACGCGGCACACGCGCAACACCGGGCGGCCAAACGAAAAACGCGGGTCAATCAACACGCTGCGGGGGCTATCGATGTCGTTGGCGCGAGTGAACGGATATAGGCATGAAACCACATTATCTTCCCACTCCAATCTCTTGAGATGCGCTTCCACGACCTTCTTCATAACGATTTGGCCGTCTGCGGACACGTCAATCAGCTTTCCCAGTCGCTCCACGAGCAGACCGGCACCGTCTGTCTGGAATTGCTGCTCAATTAGGGGCCTTTTTACACCAAACTCTCTCTTGAGGTAATTCAGCGCTAATCGAATGTGCTTAAGTCTGATCTTGTGTTCCCTGCGAAAAGCGCGGAGCACATGCGCTTCAACGAGATTGAAGAAGGACAGCAGATTGGCGTCGCGCCGCGGCAGTTTAATCAATCGCTGAAACAATCGCGTTTCACCGCTCTCCGTGGGGTACTTCCTGCCAAGCACCCACGACCGAAGCGTGGCGTGGGGAATGGTCAAGTAATGGGCGGCCTCTGGAATGCTGTAGATCGGCATTTCCCGAGGGTCGTCACAGTGAAGCACTGCGTTAATATCGAAAATGCTCTTGGTTACCATCATGTGAACCTCTAGGCATGTTACCCGTCCATGATAGCATGACGCAACTGATTCACAACAGCAGGTTGGCGCCCTCGTGGGTTCTTTCTTCTGCGGAGAGCGGCCCACGTTTTGGTGGTGCAGCAGTCTTGTACCCTGCCGGAGGGGGCCGTGCGCTCGGGGATGAGATCGCGACCCCCCTCTCTCCGCTAACGCTGCCGTCTCTTGGCAGCGCGTAGCAAAATGCTCCTTGCCCAGGTAACCGGCCTCACGCCGTCGGTCTCCGCTGCTGACCGGAGCAGGTCCTTTTCCTTTTCAGTCAGCGGTATCTTCATGCTGGCCGTCCTGCGTTCTTCCGGTTGCTTTGGGGGGCGCCCTCTCATGGCGCTTAATTGTACCCATAAAAAACCCCTTGTCAAGACCCGTTCTGGCCCTTGGCCGATTGATTATCATGGGTACAATCAATAGCCGGAAGTTGGACTCGAGCATGTACACGAGAAACCGAATCCTTGCGAATTCAGCTACGCGTCACTTTGGCCGCCGTTTGGTTGAAGAGTTGCCATTGAGGGACGTTTCCTACGCCAGCGGCGCCAACTCCGTTTCGAGATGGCTGCTGGCGGCCAGGGCGACGTCGATGTCCTCGGGCGGCGAAAGCAGCGTGTTCAGCCAGGCGAGATACTTCTCCAGGCCCGCTTGCGGCCAGCGGTGGCGGTCGATGCGGGCCACTTCCATCAGGCCCTCGGTCAAGTGGGTGCATCGGGTGACCTGGTCCAGCGGGATGACCATCGAGGCCGACTTGATGGTGTGCAGGGTGCGGGCGATCTCGCGGAAGAGTTCGTCCCCGTGATCGCCCTGCCGCGACCGGTCGAGCAACTCGCGGAGATGAGTGGTCCGCTCGATCAACTCGTGCTGGAAAGTCCGCCACAATTTCTCGTCGACGCCCCGGGGACAAGGAACCTCGCCGTACGGCTCGGCGCCCGCCTCCTGCGTTTCGGCTTGCGGCTCGTCGGGCGTAAAGGCGGGCGGTCCGGCCGAAGGTTCGGGCGGCGTCGGCTCGACCGGAGTTTGGGCCGCGCTGGTCACCTCGCGCAACGCCGCGGCACGGTTCTCCCGCTGGGCGGTCGAAATCAGCTCGTCCGCCAGGCGAACCACCTCCGTCAGTTCCGGCTTGGAGACCTGGGCGTCGGCCCCCACGGCGTTTCCCTTCTTGCGATTGTCGGGCGTAACGATCGAAGAATACAACAGCACCGGCAGTTGCTTCAGATCCGCGTGTTCCTTGATCCGTTTGGTCAGGTGGAAGCCGTCGACTTGCGGCATCTCCACGTCGGAGATCACCAGGTCGCAGACGTCCTCCACCCGCCCGGTGCCGGCCAGGGTCCGGTCGATCCATTCCCAGGCCTCCGCCCCGTTGTCGAAAAAGCAGAGCTGCGTATAGCCGCTGGCCCGCAGCGTGTTGCCGATGGCCTCGCGCACCGTGGGCGAATCCTCGGCCAGCAGGATCTTGAGCTTCTCTCGCGGCAATCCCAGCGGGTTGTCCACCGCGTCGGTGCGGAAGTACTGCTCGGTGACGTCGTCGAGGATCATCTCGAAGTCGAGCATCACGATCAGCCGGTCCTCGCAGCGGGCCAACGCGGTGACCGGGGTATGCGCCAGCGCTTCCAGCCCGGGAACCGAGAGGATGTTCTCCCAGCTCAAGCGATGGATCCGCTCCACGTCGTCGACCAGGAAGGCCGTCTGCTGCTGGTTGAAGTCGGTCAGGATCATGTTCGACTCGGGGTTCTCGCGGGTCGACTCGATTCCCAGGTGATCCAGCAGCGAGACGCAGGGGGTCTGCCCGGATTTCATGGCGGCGTTAATTCCTGGCTGGGTCGGCAGTTAGCCAGTAGTTTTGCCACAGACGGCTGTTCTCCAGGCAGGCCAGGGCCATGACGGCCTCGGCGTTGGGGC
>Ga0180437_10010185_pt1 | contig 11509 bp, 12 predicted proteins | sample SS_ome_4_FD_132410 | JGI IMG/M metagenome (GOLD analysis project Ga0180437, IMG submission 132410) | Hypersaline lake sediment archaeal communities from the Salton Sea, California, USA - SS_3_D_1 metaG | ecosystem: Environmental > Aquatic > Non-marine Saline and Alkaline > Hypersaline >... | reverse complement strand
TTCCTGAGAAGAGCTTCACCGCTCAGGATACCTTTTGAAAGACCGAACAATGCAAACTCTAGTGCAAGTAGAATTGTGCTTTTCCCGCTTCCTATGTCACCGGCGAGCAAAACATTGCCTTCTGGAAACTGAACAGTCTCATTTAGGTAGGAACGGATGTTCTCAAGTTTTATTGAGTTGATGATCATACTTCCTGGGATGTTATTTTCATATATAAATAAGATGTAGTCCCAAAAGAGGGGATAATACGTAAGTTTTATAAAAGAGATGAAAAGTTCAAGATGTGTTCGTAAAAATGACAGGAAAAACCTATGAAAAACCCAGCATAATAAAAATAGACAGCATAGAGCAGCTAGTCCAAAAAATCCCAAGGATAAAAGAAGCACTGGCAGAGCGGGATTTAGAAGTCGCAAGAGCAATCTGTTCTTTGCTTGGTCATGAGATTAACAATCCATTGACTTCTGTGATAGGATATTCAAATCTTCTTGAAGGCGGTCCAACAGAAGACCGCAAAGTTAAGAATTATTCTTCTATCATTGCTCACAGCGCAAAACGGGCAGGAGATATTTTACATAGGTTCGGCAAGATAAAGCGAGTAGTTATAGGAAAAAATGGATTACTGGATCTTAATTGGAGCACTAAAGAGTATAGTGAACCAAAGACTGCAATAGTTGTGGAGGATGATGCTTCCCTTAGAGCAGTCATAGGAGATGTACTTACTATGAAAGGCTTTAAAGTATTGGATTTCAGGGACCCTGAAGAAGCGCACATCAATTTTAAAAGCACACCTTCCAGCATTTTGGTGACAGACATCAATCTAAGAACAGAGCAGACAGGTCTTGATCTTATACGGGACATTTATTTGACAACCAAAAAAAGGAATTATCTTATGCCTGCTGTTCTTGTAGCAAGCAGTTCACTCGGCAACAAGGTTCCTAACAACGGCAGATGCTACGATGAAGTCTTGCAAGAACTTGCCACAAGCTATAAATTCTTTTATTCTCCTGTAGAAAAACCAATAAAGCTGGATAATCTAAGACAAAGAGCGGATCTTGCTGAAAATTATCAAGCAAGCATGAGAAGTTTGACCTATCTTGATCAACTATGCTAGATGTTGTCTTTTATTATTATCTTTCCTTTTGAAGCCTTTATCACATATTCTTTTTCTGACTCGAATCCGCTGAGGTCTGTGGAGATCTTTGGCAACAAAATTCTTTCGCCCCTGAACTCAAGATTGGATATGATTTCCTGCTGGGCAAACTTTGATTCGTCCAACTCTTTTATCATCTGGCCGTAACTGCCGTTCTGTGTCTTATCCTTGAACGCTCTTGCTTTCTCGTACAATGCCTTTGCAACTTTTTCTGCAACATTCTGCTTCAAAACTTTGGTTATCCCCTGCAATCCAGGCGAAAGATTTACTTCGATCACCAAAGGACCTTTTGTAGGACTGACAACCAAGTCAACTGCGCACACATCTGCACCTATTGCTCTTGCAGCGTCGATCGCGATCTTTTGTTCTACAGCATCCAGGTAATATGGCTCTCCTGTACCGCCTGCGTGAAAGTTCGCCCTGCTCTCGCTTTTTTCAGCCTTTCTTTTGTATGACGCCACAACCTTGTCACCAGCGACTATCGCTCTTATGTCTGTTCCTCCTGTCTCTACGTATTCCTGTATGATGAAGGGCTGGTTCATGACCATCAATGCATCGCACATGCTGCTCGCGCTCGCATAACTTTCTGCGTACAAGACGCCTTTTCCGTGCGTGCCATGCGGAACTTTGATAATGATGGGATAATTTACTTTCTTCAGAATCTGTTTTGCAGCTGCTGATGTTGCTGCGATGTAAGCTTCAGGCATAGGAATGTTCTTTTTCTGAAAATGCAATTGCGTCAAAAATTTATTGTGACCTATTGTGAAAGAGTGGGGCTTCAATGGCATGTAGATGCTCTCTTTTAATGCAGATGTCAATGATGTCAGCACTGAAGCATACCTGAAGCTTCCTCTTGCATATATGCAGTCATAGTTCTTCAAGGTTTTGCCACGATAGAACACTTCAAAATCTTTATTCCCAAGAATGACCTCTATGTCCTTGAGATTTAGATGATCAACTTCTGTGAAATACTTCTTCATGTCCTCGTATATATTTCTGCTAGATTCACTGTTCAGACTTATGACTGCTGCCTTCATTATCTGTTTTTTTATCATTTTTTCGGATCTATCAAAAAATCTCCTTTCTTCAGAATGTTTCTTCCTATCAACACTTTGTAATTCATGTGCTCTCTTGTCGCAAGCGTAAAAAGACCAGTGAATGTCTTATTCTTGATCTTGACCTTTGCCTTTATCACAGGCCTCACGCCCTTGCCAGACGCGCTCCTTATCTTGCTCGTCTTCACTATCGGGCCTAATTGAAGTTCGCTCGCAAGACTTACATCAATACTGCTCTTTGACGCGCCAGTATCGATTCTTGCGACTGCCTTTTTGCTCTTATCGTCACCGTATACAATAACATTCTCCAAAGGTCCAAGTACAATCTTTTCAGTCATTTCCCCCTCGACAATTAATGAGAATCACCTATATTTAAACCTTTTCAAACAATTCAGCGACTTTTTCCTGGCCGATTGTGAGTACGAAATTGGCCAATTGAGGGCCTCTTTCCTTCTTTATCAGCACAAGATAAGCTGCCTTGAAAAGCTCTGCAGGCTCCAGTTCTGCATATCTTGCGATATTGTAGAACTCATCATGCAGTTCCTGTATCTCTTTGTATTCTTTTGCTTTCAATGAAGTGCTTATCTGCTTCAATGCTTTCTTCTGCTTGTCACTTAGCAGGATGACAATGTCTTTTGCGACTTCATCCTTTAATTGGAACCTATACTGTTCTGGTGCAAATTCTTCCACCCATCTCTTTGCAAATTTGATTCTTTCTTTTACATACTCAAGCTCTTCTTCTGTAGCACCTTTTGGTATGTGTCCTGATTTTTTCAACAATTCTATTGCATTGTCTTCTGTGAGCGCGATCTGTATGACAATCGCACAGTGCGTGAATGCAATCTGTATAGGCATCTTTTCAGGAATCTTTCCTATGTGCGAAAGTTCATAGATTCTTTTCTGCATTGCGATGTCTTTCTCATTCATCTTTTCTATATTTACATTATAATATGCCTGTTCTGTCTTGTCATAACGATCGTAAAGCAGGACCAGGTCATTCGCACCAAAAGGATCGAACTCGACCACAGCATTAGGTCTGCTTTTAGTCAACAGATATCTTAACATTTGTGCAGGTGCATATTCTGTTATGTCTGTGAATGCAACACCTCTTCCTTTGCTGGTGGACATCTTTTTTCCTCCTATCTGGAAGAATTCATACCCTTTTCCTGTCCTATAGCCGTTGCTAGGATATGGAGGAGGATACTTGAAAACATCTACACTTATCCTGCACGCGCAAGTCCTGCTTCCACCTTTTGTGAAATGATCTTTTCCAGCCAATTCTACAATGACTCCTTTTGCAGGCCATTTCGCAGCCCACTCCACTTTCCATGGAAACTTACCGCCGCCATTGAACGGACTTCTTTTTCCTTTGTGACCGCAGCCTTTTGCCCACGTCACGAAATCCGGACGGCATTCGTACTCGACCATCTGTTCTTCTGGCAGCCATTTTGTCGCGATTGTCGTGCCGATCTTTCCGCAGTTCTCACAGATGGGATTGAATGGCAGCCTGTTCGCGCCAACAGTATCTGCACCGTACAAGTCACGGTATATCTGTTTTATCTGTTCTGCATTGTCCAGTGCAATCTTTATTGTCTCATTGAAAGTTCCTTTTTTGTATTCTTCTCCTGTGCTTTCTGTGTCGCATTCTATGCCGAATTCTTCAAACTTCTTTACACAGTCCATGAAATACTTCTCTGAAAATGTCTTGTAGTTAGGGTCAGGACTAGGCATGTCCATGAACGGCATTCCAAGATACTGTTCATAATCTTTTGGCAGATCGACATTCATCTTATCGAACGGATCTATATCGTCATTCGACAGAACAAAACGAGCATTAACTCCTTTGTCCCTCAAAGCTTTTGCAATAATGTCGTGGACAATCCAGCCCCTGCCGCTTCCTATGTGGATCTTGCCGCTCGGTGTTTTCTCATCATAGACAAAATAACCGTTCATCTCCACTATTGCTTTTAGTTTTGGATCCCTGTTGACTCGCTCGATGACTTCTTCTGCGATCGCGTCTGCCCAATGCAGTGCACTCTTTTTCAAACCTTTGCCTGATAATTTCTTTTTGTCATGCTTCTCTTGTTTCCTGTCTATTTCTTTTTTCTTTACTTCCAGTTCTTTTTCTTCTGCACTCTCTTGTTCTTCCACACCGAAACCTTCCTCGTGCAGTTCTCCTGTCTCTAAGTCAAGCACATTGTGTTTCTCGTCTAAAATAAATGATTTCAACTGTCCTCCAACAGCATCTTTCATTAGATCGTTAAGTTCTGCTATTGCCTCTTCTATGTGTTCTTTTCCTAGCAATGATTCTGCATAGACAATAACATTCTTTGAATCCTCTGTAAGTTTAGATTTCTCGCACTCTCTCCAGTTCCATCTCCTGCACAATACTTCCTTGTCGTCCATGTAGACCACTTCGTTTTCTTTCGGATTCTTCTCTTCAAGAGTGCTTATCTCTACATATTTCTCGTCGCCTTTTGCCTGCATCAGTTTGATGTTTCCTTCTACTTTATCAAGGTCGTCAGCACCGATCGGCAAAAGTTTGTCAATAGAAACAAAATTATACAAATCCACCAATGGATTTATCTCTGGCAGATTGTCGCCTGCCAATATCCTTATCAATAATGCTTCGATACTGCACTTGTACTTTTTTGGTTTTGCACCGAACCAGCTGTACGCCAGACGCCATGGCTTGATGTTAGGATGTTCTGCAAGCTCTGGTTTTGTCAATTTACTTCTCAGTTCAAGTTCTTTTTGTCTTATTTTCTTGATGATCTCGTCGGACTTTCCACTATTATCTATGCCTGTCGCTAGTATGATCCCCAAGTGCAAGTCAGGGAATTGTTTGAACAATGATTTTGCAATCAACAGCTTTCTTCCCATAACATTCTCGAGAATAAGGGAGGTTTTTAAGCTTTTCTCTAAAATCAAGCAAAAACAATAAAAACAATCAACAAATAAACATCTGTATGACATACTATAATGAAATCGCATCTGGTTACAATGAACTGCACGGCGAAGAGCAGAGAAAAAAGATGCAGATAATCGAACAGATATTAGAAAAACTAAAACCGAAAAAACAAGAGATTCTCGACGTGGGATGCGGCACAGGGTTGAGCACGCCTGAAGGCGCGACAGGTGTAGATCCTAACATTGAACTGCTAAAACAACATCCAGGCTACAAAGAAGGCAGAGCAATCTTAGCAAAAGCAGAACAACTTCCTTTCAAAGACGAGCAGTTTGATGTTGTCATTTCTTTGACAGCAATACACAACTTTGACGATATAGAAAAAGGTCTGCAGGAAATAAAACGCGTCGGCAGAAGATACATTCTTAGTGTGTTGAAGAAAGCGAATACTTTTGACAAGATAAAACAATTGATAACAACAATGTTTGATGTGAAAGAAACAATCGAAGAAGATAAGGATGTTATCTTCGTCTGCTACTAGCATAGCACGCTTCGCTTTATTCTATTTCTGACTGTGTTTACGAGTCTTTGTTAATAGTTTGTATTATTTTTTGCTACGCTTGGTGCTATGCTAACAATTAAAGAAATCAATAAACATAAACTTTCTTTTTCTGTTTTTCCTCGAGCAATTTTATCTTGGCTTCCAGTTCTTTTATCTTGAACTCCATGTCTCTCTGGTTCCTGTCAAGGTAGAATATCCATTCATGCACTCCTTTCTTTAATTCGTCCATGTCTTTCTTTGCTTTTCTGAAAGCGCCGATGACTCTTCTCTTGAAATTTTCTACTCCGAACCCAAACATGTCCTTTACCTCCTCATAATGCTCGTGTAAAACATCGTTCATAAGCACTTCTATTGAGGGTGCTTTTTAAAGGTTATGGGCGGAAATATCTGCGATAAAACTTTTGTTTTTTGATTAAAATATTTAGCTAAAATAGGAAATAAAACCTTTAATCAATAATTAAAAAGTATAATTCAAATTACAATTAAAAAGTATCAGCAAAGATTAAAGGTTTTTGACAATTATTTTCTATATTGAAAATAAATGTTGCAAAAAAAAGAAAAAGATGAAAATTTCAGCCGACATAGCTCAGGCTTTTCTTTTCTTTTGTCTTTCCTGCCTTGACAGCTTTCTGTATCAGAGCCTTTATCTTCTGCTCGAACTCTTCTGCACTCTTCAGCAGAGGTTTTACGTCGATATTCAGCTTCAGATATCCATTCAATACCTCGACGATCTTTGCAGCTGCCTTGCTGTCCGGCAGTTTGGAATGCGTCTCTGCAAACACGCATGAAAGAGGTATCTTTGACTTCAGCATCAATGCGCCTGTGACTCCCATGATGATGCCTTCTTTCAGCTCTTCGAGACCCATTGTCTTGAACCTCTTTTTGCTCGATTCATTGTTGCAGAAATAATATCCTTTTGCCTGCTTTGCCTGCGCAAGCAAAGGAGCACCGACACTCTCGACGCTGATTATCTCTGAAATACCGAGCTGTTTTGCCTTGCTCAGCAACAGATCAGCAATCTTGTTCTCTGCTCCTGGAATGCCGCTTATGACGTGCAGAATGAGCAGATTTTGCTTTTCAGCATAGAATAAACCTATAGGTCTTACTAATTTATTGTCGTGAACAGCGACTAAAGGAGGCACTTCAGGGCCAACTATAGCTCCTACAGGCTTTGCTTTCAGTTTTTCAATCAAGAATTCAGTAGCAATTGTTCCTACCAAGCCAAGTCCAGGGAAACCCTCTATCAGCTTAGGCTTGCCTTTCAGTTTTTTATCAAGAATAATCTCCATGTGATCACCTCTTACGCCTGTATATTGCGCGACGGTATATAAACCTTTTGGATTACGAAAGTTTTAAATATTCACCGCAATGGACTTCCCATAGAGGGTAGTTGGGGCAAATGCAATTATACAAATACGATAAAATCATAGGTATCGAAGACAGTATTGTCAAGAAATTAAGAAAAGGAAAGACAATTGCTGCCAAGATTCTGATCTTAAGATATAACATGATCCTGAACAGGTTGAGGGCTGACGAGCCTACTGAAATTCCATTGTACAGGATCAAAGGCTATACAAACATCACAGATAACAGCTATATTCTGGACTATAAGCTGGAATGCGGCTTCTGCGGCAAGGAATGCGGTAAGTTCAGCACTTCTGAATCTTTCACAGACAAGGTCAGGAACATCAGATGCTGTGAAAGTGAAATCTGCAAACTAAAGACAAAGAGATATCTGTATTTCAAGAACGGGTGGATAGTGCCTGAAAGCAAGCAGAAGGGTCTGCTCAAATGGCTTTCTGGGAGCATCTCAGGCCTTGTATCGAGTGTTTCAAACCTGTTCTAGAGGTTTAATATGGGCAAGGAATTTGAATCTATGAATATCGGAAAGAGGATTTTCGGCTTATACATAATCAAGAAAAGAGGCATGTTTGAATCAATATACCAGCTTACACCATATAGTACTGCGATACTCGATCTTTTACAAGGCACAGAAGCCTTTGACGGCACAAAGACCAGCCCTGGCAATGCAATGACAAGGAAAGAAGCAGAGGAAAGACTGGCCAAGGCCATAGGAGATGATGACGGTAGAGTAAAGAATCCAACAGACTTGCTCAGGATCAGGCTCAACATGGCGCCTTCAAGCATAGAGTATAGGGGCAGGGTGTGCGGGATACATAATCCAGAGCTAATGACACACCTAGACCTTTACCAAGAGATGGAGTTGGCCATCAAAAGGCTGCACAAGACAGGCAGATTGACAGATGACTTCAATGCCCTGGCAGTAATCTATGAAAGAGACACAAGCACTATCCAGCAGAACAGGACAAAAAGCGGAAGGATACGGCTGAAAGATTTCAAGCCAGTGCCAGAGCCAAGGGTCTGTCTGGAAAAAAGGTGCGAGATCCACAAGGTTCGGCTCAAACTTTTCAGGCCGATCTATGAATTCTATGTGCCAAGATTCGAGAAATGGTGAATTCTTATACTAGAGAGCTTAATTCGCTTGAATTCTTTGCTTATCAAATCCGATTGCTTTATTTATATGTTATAAGGCGGATTCTCAGAATCACAATAATTATATACAAGTTCGCACAATGTATATTGTGCGAACAAAGAGGTGCAAAAGATCAAAAAAGCAGACATTGTCAAAAAAATCGGGACCGAACTGAAGATCCAGGGCAAGTCAGAGCGGACTGTGAGAAACTATGTCTACTATAATCTGGACTTTCTGAAATTTATTGGCAAACAACCAAAGCAGGTGACCACTGATGACATCAAATCATACCTTGCCTTCCGGCTGACAGACAAGGGCAATGATCCTGCCACTGTTGCTTTGGCCAGGAGTGCTCTACGATTCTTCTATGATGAGGTCCTGAAAAGGAAGATCACAGCAGACATCAAGACCCCAAAGAAGCAGAGGAAGCTGCCAGAAGTACTCACAAAGCAGGAAGTCAGAGATTTGATTAAAAATACAGATAATCTGCGAGACAAGCTCTTGATCGAGTTCATGTACAGCTCTGGCCTGAGAGTGGCTGAGTGTGTAGGTCTGAAGAAGAAAGATCTGAATATACCAGACAAGACAGGCCTGATCAGGAGGGGCAAGGGCGGAAAGGACAGATTCTTCATATTGTCTGACAAATTGATACAGGACTTGAACGATTACATCCCCGCTGTCGATAAGACCAAGGCAGACTACCTGTTCCCAGGTAGGAAGAGCAATAGCAGCATATCTGTACGACACGCTCAGAAGATTGTGCACAAGGCAGCTTCTGAGGCAGGCATCAAGAAGAAGGTATATTGCCACCTTTTGAGGCATGCTTTTGCCACCCACCTTCTAGAGTCAGGCACTGATATCCGTCTTATACAAGAGCTATTGGCGCATTCTAACCTGCAGACAACGCAATTCTATACCACAGTCAGCACAAAACAGTTGAAGAAAGTGAGAAGTCCTCTGGATGTGTTGTAGTTATTTCTTAGTCTTTTTCTTCTGATTTTCCAGGCATTTTGCCTTGGTAATATGCCCTTTTCACAACCTTTCTCCAATCTTCGTCTTGCCTGTATGTCAAGACAATCGGCTTTTTTCCTTCTTCATGGAAGCCTATCCTAAAGGTTTTTCCGACTGGTTTCTTTGTGTAACCTCTGACAAGAGCTGCGTAATAATAATATCTTGGTTTTCCGATAGCGTCGAAAACCTGCTCTCCAGACTCGTAACCCAGATACTCGCCTTTTAGACGGAGATTGTTCAAATCCCGTATGATCAGCATTACAACCACAACAGCTGTCGACAATAAAATCGTGAAGATTATCGAGTGCAAACTCAACTCTTTAATGAAGAACACGCAGAAAATAATGATTCCTGTCAAGATATACATTACAATCCATTCCCCTGGCAAAATCTTTTCCTTTGCAATCTCTCCTGTCTGCTGGTCCAGAACCTCTATGTCTTTTAGCTTGTTGAAAGCCCCCTCTATAAATTCTTTATGCGCAAACTTCTTAGGTTTAAGCTTGCTGATGTAATTGTATAGCTTCTTTATAGTTTCTTCAAAGAAAGTAACTTTTTGATAGTCCCATATCTCATAATCGTACGCCACACAGAATCTCTCGTCGATGATGTCTGCAATATCTTTCTTTACTTTCGGACCGAGAACACTCAAGGTATTGAACAAACTCATCCACAACGCGTCTACATGGCTAAGGACTTCTCTTAACTTATCGTATCTTTTATCCTGTCTGCTGATGATAAAGCCTGCCAGGATCGCGAATAGAAACGTACTTACTGTGAGCACCACCTTGATGAAATCAGTTGATACGCCAGAAGGAAGTGTAAATGCAAGTACTGTGAATATGACTGCTAAGAAAACACCTCCTTTGTACGCAGAAATATAACCTATCCTCGATAAAAATGCCATGTGTAAACCTCTTTTTTGTTTTTAGAGTGCTTTTTTGTATATAAATGTTGGTTTTATTTTATTTATTTTCTATATGGAAAAGAATTTGTTTCCGTTATGTTTCTATTTTTAATTTTTGATTAAATATTTTAATCTCTTTTACTATCGTAATTTTTAATCTTTTATTAGAACTTTTAATTTGTTTTGTTGTTACTATTTTTGATTTTTGCTTAAATATTTTAATTGTATTTGCGATTAAATATTTTAATTTTTTATCAAATTATTTTTATGTGAATTTTTGCTTGATTTCATTCAATGATTGTCTGGTCAAAACAATCAAGAGTCAGCGTCTTTTGGATGTCCAAGATGTTGTTTTTCGCCTGCAGTTCCTTGAATGCGGGGTCGAGGATGAAGTAAGTTTTTTTGTTTATCAGATGTTTTGTGATAGGCACTCCCTTCTCGATCAGACCGGCGATGCAGTAACGGACAAATGTGTCTGACCGTCGGAGATTTGCAGTCAGTTCCTTGTAATCTAGCGCTTTGTTTGTCTGATAAAACACCATGAAGACTTCCTGTTCTTGTTTGCTGATCTTTATCTTTTTTGTTTTTTGAGAAATATTTTCGTCGCCAAGCAGCATCTTTTCAATAACTTTAATCTTGTTTTCAAGAAACTTCATCCTTTTGTCAAGCTCCATCAGGTAACTGTAGTTCACTTCTATTTCGTTTGTGTTTTCATTGATCGCTGTCAAGTGTTCGTCAAGCTCATGACGCAACTCTTTTGTGAATTCCTTGAAGCTGCCGCTAGTTAGCAATTCCATTAATATTACCCCCAAAAATTACTTTTTCTAAAACTAGATGTTGCTTATAAACTTTTTGATTTTTAGATGTTACTGTCTGGAAGAGAAAAACCACAATATCGTCGCAAAAATACATTCAGTATAGAATACTGTAACCTGTTTTAGGGTTTTGTTCATGCATAAATTAATTAAATGAGCTGTATCTAAGACTGCTGAAAATGGACAAGACAAGGCTTAAGATACAATTGTCAAAATTAAAGGGTTTTGAAGAGCCAAAGCCTGAATTGGAGCAGTACGTGACTCCTGGAGACGTGGCTGCAGATGTTCTATGGAATGCGTTCATGCAGGACGACATAGAAGGAAAAAGAATCCTTGATCCTTGCTGCGGCACTGGTGTCCTGGGCATAGGCGCGCTCTTATTGGGTGCAAAGTTCGTTTATTTCAACGATTATGACGTCGACGCAATCAAGATATTGAAGAAAAATCTTTCTTTATTTCCAGAGTTCGAAGGCAAATACAGGATACTGAAAGAACAGGTTCCTGACGCTGATATCGAGAGGATAGACGTCATCATCCAGAATCCGCCGTTCGGCACAAAGATAAAGCATGCAGACAGGATGTTTTTGGAATTCGGTTTCAAGCTGGCGCC
>Ga0180437_10010181_pt1 | contig 11513 bp, 5 predicted proteins | sample SS_ome_4_FD_132410 | JGI IMG/M metagenome (GOLD analysis project Ga0180437, IMG submission 132410) | Hypersaline lake sediment archaeal communities from the Salton Sea, California, USA - SS_3_D_1 metaG | ecosystem: Environmental > Aquatic > Non-marine Saline and Alkaline > Hypersaline > Sediment... | reverse complement strand
CATGTTCCGCGCCATCACGCGGTAGTAATAGGTGACCCCGGCGGTCAGGCCGCCGAACGTGTGCGACAGTCCGGACGTCCATCCGCTGTTGCCGACCGGCGAGCTGAAATCTTTGTCGTCGTCGCACTCGGCGTAGTATTCGTCGAATCCGGCCGAGGCGGCCCAGTAGATCGTGTTGCTGCCGCCGGCAGTCGTCTCGGGTTCGGGAGCGAGAACGGGGGCCACCAACGGCATCTGCGTGGAGAACTCGACGTTCGACCACGCGCTGTCGATCATCACGTCGTCGGTGGTCCGCCACTCGACCGCCCAGTCGTTCAGCGTCGGGGTCACGCGTGAGTCGGACGTGGTGAGCTTGGCCTGCAGCTGAATCGCCGGCGCCGTAATCCCCAGGCCGCTCAGGTCGGCTCCCGACGGAACTTCCTGCTCCAACGGCAAGCCGGTGCTTGCGTCCAGCACGTCGACCGTCAACGAGGTACCATCCGGCGCGGCGGCATCGAATGTGAGTGTACCCCAGTGATGGAAGGGCGAAGGTGCGATAACGGCCGAGGTGAGACTTCCCTCGGGAGCATAATCTGCAACGCCGTAGGTACGGAAGTTGTCCCAAGACGCCCAGACCTTGTCGGTGTCGAAGCTGCCTTCCGGATGATCCGTCAACGCTTCCAGCCGGATCTCGAGTTCCTTCAGACCGGAGAGCGTCGAGACGTCGATCGACTGGTCCCGGTAGTCGCCGTACGCCGGTGCGTTCCAGACTGCCTCGCCGCCGACGCGGACGGAGACCTGGTACGTGCCCTCGGCTACGCCGTTGGTGTCGAAATTCACGTCGAACTTGACCAGGCCCAGGTCGGTCAGGTCGACGTTCTGCGTCAACCGCAGGTAGTCGCCCGCCGCAAAGTCCTCCTCCCATGAATTGGCGCAATACAGCGTGGTGGAGCCCTCGGTGACCCAACCGCCGGGATAATGGAGTCCCGGCTGCGCGGGCAGGCGGTACGAGAAATACGGGTTGTTCTTTTCGGCAACCCAGTCGCCCGCGACTTCGAAGCTCGGATTGGCGATCCGCCCGGTCATCTCGTCGCCGCTGCCGTAATCGGCCAGCACGACGCTGTCCGGCACGTCCGCCGTGCTGACTTCCGCCGCCACGTTGCCCGGATCCTCGAAATCGGCCTGGCTCGTCTGGACCCACGTGCCGCCCTCGCCGGGGATCACCTCGCGGGCCTTCACGCGATAGTAATACGTCTGGTCGACCGAGAGGTTTTCGAGCGTGAGCGCATTGGCGGGAATACAGATGCCGCCTTGGGGCGGGGCGAAGTCGGCATCCGTGTCGTATTCGACGCAGTATTGATCGGCCCCGGATACCGTCGACCAGTAGATCGTGTTGCTGGTGCCGGGCGTGGTCGGCGGCTCGGCTTCCAGAACCGGCGCCTCCAGGTCCTTGGAGTTTTCCACCGAGCCCGCTAGAAGACTCAACAGCATCCGATTCTCCAACGGCTCCAGCCGAAGCGACCGCGCGGATCGACGCCGGCTGGCGCCGCGCCAAGCGGGGCGGTGAATTGCGGCCTGCCCTGCGGCGGTGCGCGCGGTAAAACGGTTCAGTGTCTCGGCCAACTTTCCCATTGCCGTTTCTCCCTTTCGGAGCCTCTTCTCGTCTGGATTGCCAACAATTCCGCTCGATATCTCCGCTCGATGTCCCGGTCAAGCCACTACAATCGCTACTATAGGTCTATCCTACTTGTTTCTGCCAAAAACACAAGCGCCTTGGTGGTATTCATTGCCCCCATAAATCGGTATTCGAGACGCCGTTTCTTCGTTTAGCAGCCGCCGGTACGGCTTCGCCGTTTAGCAGCCGCCGGTACGGCGGCTTCGGCAGACGAGCGTACTTCTCGCCCGGCCGCCGTGCCGGCGAGCGCTAAACGCGCCAGCGTCAGCGAACGGGTTGCCCTCCACAACCCGTGTGGTCTACAATCGGGCGTTTCTGGCGGCTTACGGGCCCCTTCTCGGCAGGGAAAGCGCCCGGCGGCTGGCGGTCGGGACCAACTTTGACGAGGCGGCCGCCTGGTGGCCACCATCAGCAGCATCGAGCGGTCATCAAACCGGGATAGCATGGACGAACCACAACTCGACGTGATCGCGGTCGGGGCCCATCCGGACGACGTGGAAATCGCCTGCGGCGGGACCGTGGCCAAGCTGGCGCGGCAGGGATATCGCGTGGGCATCGTCGATCTGAGCGACGGCGAGCCGACCCCCGGCTCCCCCGGCCCGGAAGTCCGCCTGGCCGAAGCCGCCCGGGCCGCGGAGATCCTCGGCGCGACAACCCGGGTGACGCTAGATCTGCCCAACCGCCAGTTGTTCGACTCGCTGGAAGCCCGGCTGGCGCTGGCCAAGGAGCTGCGGAGGTACCGCCCTCGGCTCGTGCTGGGGCTTGGCGGCAAGACCCCCATGGCGTCGCCGGACCATTATCAGGCCTCGTTGATCACCGAAGGGGCCGTCTTCTACAGCCGCTTGAGCAAGTGGGACGAGAAGTTCGACGGCCTGCCGCTCCACGTGGTCGAGAAGCACCTGCAGTTCTTCCTGGCCTATCGCACGCTGGCCCCGGTGGCCGCCGGCGGTCTGGTGGTCGACATCAGCGAGACGCTCGAAGAGAAGCTGGCGGCCATCGCCGCCTACCAGACCCAGTTTCCGCCCGCCCGGTCCCACGTGCTGAAGCGCTTCCGCATCTTCGCCCAACAGCAGGGCATGGCGGCCGGATTCGCCGCCGGCGAGGTGCTGGCCAGCCCCACGGCCCTAGGCACCCGCGACCTGATGGGGCTGCTCTTCGGTCCCGGCCCGTAGCACCAGCCGCTACCGGCCAAGGGATGCTTCACGGCTCGTTCTCTTTTTGCGGCTTGCTCCGCGCCCGCCGCGGCTTCGGATCGCGGATCTTCACGTCGTCGCGGAGGTCTTCGACCAGATACCGCACGAAATCGACTAAACCTCGCAACACGAGAAAGACCAGGTAGAGGGCGATCAGGATGAAGCAGATTCCGACCCACGACATGGCAAACAAGGTGGCAAACATCTTGCGTCCCTCCGAACTCGCGCGCGGCGCGAAAAGAGGTAAGATCCCTGTGCTTGTTCAATGACGGGCGTGCCGTCGGTCGCCTCGAACCTCGCTTCCGTTGAGTGCCTTCTCCCTTGGCCACATTTTACCAAACGGGCACCAAAGCGCCAATCTCTCGTTCGGGGGGTGGCGGGTCGCGGCGGCGTTTGCAGATATCTCTGGTAGGAGCCCGCCCCGAGACGGGCTGCCAAACGCATTCACCCCTCGCTGCGGTGGCGTGATTGAAAACTCGCAAGGAGACTACCTGGGGACAGTCCCGATTTTCGCGAAGCGAAAATCGGGACTGTCCCCCTCGGCACACTCGTCTGGCTCCCGCGGCAACTTCCATCATCGCAATCAACCTGGAGGGCACCATGAAACAGAGCATGATTTCGTTGGCAATGCTGACGCTGGCCGCCGGCGCAACCCCCGCGGCCGTGATCGATCCCGTGCCGCTCGGTGCGTTGGACGCGTGGAACGTGCAGCCCCGGCGGCTGACCGACAACGACTACGAAGACTACAGCCCCGACGCCTCCGGCTCCAGCGTGGTATGGGAGGGCATCGAGGACGACGACTTTGCCGTCTTCCTGTTCGACGGGAACAGCACCATCCGACTCAGCGACCAGCAACTGGAGAGCCGCTATCCCCGACTCTCCGGATCGAACGTCGCCTGGCGCGCCATAGTGGAGCCCGAGTTCGATACCGAGATCTTCTTCTACGACGGCACCACCGTCACCCAGCTGACCGACAACGACTACGACGACCACCGCCCGAGCATCTCCGGCTCCCATGTGGCCTGGTGGGGCTACCAGCACGGCGACGGCGAGATCTTCCTGTTCGACGGCGACCAGATCACGCAACTGACCGACAACGACTACCGCGACTATCGGCCCCGCGTGTCGGGCGGCCGGGTCGCATGGCTGGGCCGACCCGACGGACGCGACTCCGACAACGAGGTGTATTACTACGACGGGCAAGAGACAAAACGCCTGACCGACAACGCGTTCGACGACGGCGCATTGCGGATCAGCGGCTCGACGGTGGTGTGGCACGGACTCGCCGACGACGGCGGGTTCGACATGGAGGTCTTCATGTACGACGGCAGCCGCGTGGTCCAACTGACCGACAACGACACCGACGATTGGAGCCCCGACGCCTCCGGCTCGCGCGTGGCCTGGATCGGCTACGCCGAGGACGGTTACGACATCGAGATCTTCCTCTACGACGGCCAGGAGACGATCCAGCTTACCGACAACGAGTACAGCGACTTCGACGTGGACCTTTCCGGCTCGCGGGCGGCCTGGCTCGGTTACGACGGCCAGGACGTCGAGGTCTTCGTGTTCGACGGATATGCCACGCACCAACTGACCGACAACACGTACGACGACTACGACGTCGACATCTCGGGCGTGCACGTGGTCTGGTACGCCTATCCCGACGGCTGGGATCGTGGCGGAGAGATCTTCACCGCCGTAATTCCCGAGCCCTCCGTGGTCGCCTGGCTGTCGACGTTGCTGGTGATGGCCGCAGCCTTAGGAGGGTTCAAGGTTCGAGGAAGGAAGAGGTGACAGGGTGAGGGGGTGAGGGGGTGAGGGGGTGACGGGGTGAGTTGGATCCGCGCCGGCGTGTACTTGGTTCCCGATCCCTGACTTTCAACGTGGCTGCTGCCTACAGTCAAAGCAAGGTGCGGTAGGTGAAGTTGGTAGGTTGTGCTTCAGCACAACGCCTCGCGAAATCGCCAAAACCACAGGGAGATATGCTGAAGCATAACCTACGGACTGCACCACAGCCGCCAGCCGTACGGTCAGCTTACCACGAACTGCGATCCAACCGGAAGATGTGCGGCCGGATATCGGCCTCGAACTGCGGTGGCCAGAGGAGGACGGCCACCTTGTGGAGCGGGGCGTACTCCAAGGCCACTTCGTGAACCGTGTACTGGGGCGTTTCTACCTCCAGCGGCACCCAGCGGTTCTCTTCACACAGGTAGACCCGCGTCCAGATCGGGTCGTCCTTGGCCGAGGGCCCATAGGCCAGCACGGCGTCCTGATCGGGTACGTAGACCGCTTCGCGGGTGCTTACGCCGCCGGCCGGCTGCCGGGGATTCTCGACCCAGCGACGGTCCTTCATCGAAAAGAACCACATCACCGGCTGACCGGTTCGGCGGTCGTGGCTGAGGAAGATCAGCCGATCGCGCCGCTGGTCGTAGACGATCGTCATGTGTTCGCGCTGGTACGGTCGGTCCGGCCCGAGCAGCTTGATCTCCTCCCATCCCCAGGTGTCCGGCCGGGCGGCTTCCCCGACGAACCGGTACATCCGCCCGCTGTCTTCCCAGGTGCGGTCCTGGTCGTGCTGATAGACGACGACTCCCTTGGGCGTGGGTACGGCGATGGGCGAAACGCTTCCGCCCCCGGGAAACGGCTGCGGAATCGGCTCCAGCCACTCTTGACCCACCGGGTCGTACAGCCAGGTGTGTTTCACCACGGCGTCCGCTTCACGATCGTACCACGCGGATCCACCCGCGTCGGTGAACACGCACAGCTTGCGCACCGGGTCGTAGGCGCAAGTGTGCCGCATATGGCGGGCCCACGGCTGGTTGAAGAAGGTCCGCGCGGCCGGCCGCCGGGCCCAGCGGTCGAAGGGATCGGGGGTGAAGGCCGGCGTGCGGTCGATGGTGAAGCGGTTGGCGGCCACGTCGTAAAAGGCCATGTCCGTGCCCTGGTAACCGCTGTGCCCGCCGCCCCATTTCATGGCCACGCCGCGATCCGTGTCGAACACGGCCGATCCCCAAGTGCGGCCCTTGGCCGACTTCGGCGGTTTGACCTCGACCCAACGGTTGACGGGCAGATCGGTCAGGCGCTTGGCGTGGGCTTCCCGGTCGGCCGGCGGTTGGTCGGCGTACCACGCCCGCGTGCGCTGCGTCTTGTAGGCAAACGTGCCGGGCGCAACGCCTTCGACCCCAGCGGCCGGCGGCGCCTCGGGATCGTACCGGAAGCGATACGTCACCTGGCTGTGATCGTAACTCGAGGTAACCACCAGGATCACCTCGTCCGTGCCGGGAATACTCTCCATGCAGCACCACTGATGTCCTTGGATCTCCGGGGGCTTGGCGTCAACGGGAGTCCAGGTGTTGTCGCCTGCGTTGTACACCCAGACCTGGTTTGAAAGCTTCGTCGCGACGCGGTAATCCGCAACGGCCCGGCCGCCGACCAGGAGGATCTTGCCCGATTGGTCCAGCGCCGCCATGGCGTGACCATGTCGTGGGTAAGGGCTTTGCGGCGGGCGGCGCTGCTCCCACTTCTGCCTGCGCACGTCGAACACCCACGTGTCCGCCAGCCCGCGGTCCTGGCCGTCGCCGCCGAACAGCACGATCACCTCGTGCTGCTTGTCGTAGACCATCCGCGAGTTGCATCGGGCCGGCGGTTCGACGTCCAGCTCGAGCGGGCGCCAGCGGTCGCTGGTGACGTCCAGCGCCCAGGTATGCGGACGGCCGTCGGGCCGGTCGACGCCGCCGCCGCCAAACAGGATCACTTGCTTGTTCACCGGATCGTAGCACAGCGATCCCCACAACAGTAGCGCCGGCGGTTGCGCCTTCTCCCGCTTATCGTGGATCAGTTTCCACTCCCGGCGGACCGGTTCGTAGCTGTAGGTCATCGAACCGACGTAAAACAGCAGACGCCCGTTGTGGCCGTCCCAGCACACCTGATAGAAGCTGCTGGTAGGCCGAGGCATCGGCGCGCCGTCTCGCTGGTAGAACTCGCCCGCCGTCGCGCAGATGTTCCAGTCCGGCCACTGCTTGGGCTTGCCCGACCAGGCGGTCTGTCGATCCGGCGGCAGCGCGTCGATCCAACGATTCTCCTCGATCGGGAAATGCCGCGTTTCGTGCGTGCGGATGGGACGCTGGTGCGTCTGCGTGCCCCACGAGACCAAAGCCCGGACCGGCGGTGCATAGATCACCTGGCTGAAATGGTGGCCGCCCACCTCGCTGCGCGCCACTTCGACGAACCGGCCGGCCGGCAGCTCCGCCGACCTGCCCGAAGACCCGCCGACTACCCAAGCGGCAGTTGCCGCCAACAAGAACGCAATGCGTGAGGTCATGGCTGGAACCTCCAGAAGTAGATGTGGTTATTCTGCCAAACGTGCGGGCACCGTCAGGCTGGTCTTGGCGTCGCCGACCGTCAATTCAAGCTGCCCGGGCCCGCTGATCCGATACGATGTCCTCGGCGGATCGGTCTGTTCGGCATCGGTGGCGGTCAACACGTGCAAGAAGACCGTTTCGGTGGCGTCGTTTCCCGGATCGATCTGCACGACGTGCCGCCCGTAGTCGCGATGGTACGAGTTCCCGTCAACGGGCCCCAGCGGCTTGCCTGCCGGATCGAACGCCTCCGCTTTTCCATCACCGTGCAGCATGAGTCGATAGTCGCGGGGAAGCAGCGTCCGGCAGAACAAGCGGCCCTCCGGGTTCTCGGGTTGCAACGCCGGTTCGGCCCAAGCCGTCTCCGGCGCTCGGTTGGTGAGAGTCAACGTGCGGTCGCCGATTTCGGGACGGTTCGCAGAGTGCAACTGCCACTGCCGCCGGATTTCCGGTTTCGCCGTTTCGACCACGTCCAGCACGACCAGATGCTTCCCGCCCAGCCAGACGAATTCCCGGATCCATCGCTTGCACTTCGTCTCGGCGTTGGTTTTCGTCAGGTCGGCCCGGCATCGGGCCTCGCCCGGACGGACCTGCCAGTCGGTGATCCGGGCCACGTCCAAGCGGTTCCGTTCGCGGATCTCCAGCCACTGGGCCCACGTCTTGTGGTCCGACTTCAGCCCCCGCCGGCTGCTCTGATCGCCCCGGTCATCGGGGATCGCCGGATCGGTGAAGAGGACCACGTTGGCCGAGATGCAATTGCGATGGTACTGGTCGGGCGGCGAATCGTAGCTGGCGTAGCGGCCCCCGCGCGCGGCCAGCGGCGCGTACTTGAAGACCTGAAACTCCCCGGCCGCCACGCCGCCGTGGACGTTCATCGGATCGCCCATGCGGAAGAAGACGTGCGTGGCTTTGTCCGGCTGGTTCTCCTCGGGCCACTCGCTGCGGAAGAACCCATAGCCGCAGCTCTCGCGGCCGAACAGCTCGGCCGGCGGAAGATCCGTCAGCGGTTTCGAGGCCAGCGACGTATCGCGGAAGATCAAGTTGTGGCCGTACTCGGGATGGTAGAGTGCGGATCCGAACCGGCCGGTCCAGCGCCGCGACCATGCCCGGCCGTAGCCGTTGCGCGTCACGTAACTGGCGACGTCCAGTCCCTGGCAGAACTGGTCGTGCGACTGCCAGTTGCCCCGGTACTGGTCGTTGATGTGGGTGAAGGCGAACCCGGGACGCATGTACCAGAGATAGAACCGCACGATGCCGTCGAGCCAATCTCCCTGCTGGGTGCGGATCCAATCGGCCGGATTTCGATCGGTGGCCGACCACCAGGCGGCGCAGATGCTGGGCAGGTCGACGTAGGTGTAGTAAAGCGTGTAGGTCGCCCCGGTGGCCGCCCCGTCGACCCACTGGTAGGCCTTGAAGAACTCGCCCGGCCCGAACTCGCGGAACGTTTGCCGATAGCTCTCGGCCTTATCGCTCACGCCGTCCAGCGCCAGCCCGGCCACGCACAGGCCGGCCAGGGCGCCGGGCGTGCGGCTGTAGAAGAACGGGGCCCGTCCGCCGCGCACGTGGGCCGTGGCCTCATCGGCTCCCTGCTCGATCTTCTCAATGGTCGCCCGGCGCGTGGGCTCGTCGAGGTCCCGGTAGAGCCAGTCGAACAGCGCCGCCAGGCGGACCAGCTTCAATCCGCGATCGCTCCAACTCCCGCCGTCGGCGTCCATTCTCTTCAGCCCTGCGACGGCCGCGTCCAGGTCTTCCCGCTCCCCTTCGATCAGCCACAACAGGCCGCGTCCCATGGGCCTGGCCCGCCACTTCCCGCGCACGCCGGCGAACTCCGGCTCTTGCAGTCGGGCCCGCAACTTCTCGATCGTCAACCCCTCGAAGGAGTCGTTGCGGAGGAAGATTCGCGGCCGGACGTCCAGCACGTTCGCCTCGAAGGGGTCCTCCTCGACGGCATGGGCGATCACCGCCGGCAGAAACCACAGCACGGCCAAGGCAACTCGCAGATTCATCGCTATTCTCCTGACTGCAAAGAGGATCGTGACGCGGCGGTGCGCATCCGTCGACGTCTTCATTTTCCGCCTTTTCCACGCTTCTCGTTGTCCCTACGGAGACACTTTCCGCAGGTCGTAGCAGACGACGCGTCCCTCTTCGTTCCGCTCCAGCAGGAAACCGGCCACGACCGGATGCTCCATGTTGACTTCGTAGCCGTTGGTGAACTCGTTTTTATCCAGCGAGCCGGGCAGCTTCGCGATCCGCCCGCCGGAGACGCTCCAGAACACCCAGGGGTGCCTGCCACCGTGCCGCGGGCCGTGGGCGGCGTCCCAGCGGGAGACGATCCGCTCGCCCAGCAGGTACCAGAGACCGCCGATCTTCTCCGACTCGTCGCCCTGGTTGGTGTGCTGGGCCACGATTCGGCCCGTGTCCTGGCGAAGGACCAGAAACCGGCCCGGTACTTCCCGGCCCGAACCGTCGGTATACAGGTAGGCCAGGCCGTCGCGCATGGTGTAGCGGTAGCGGGCCTCGGTGTCCATCCAGCAGGCGATTCCGTTTCTGGGCTCAAAAGGCATCTTCCAGGCGAGCGTTGCTTCGGTGGGTGTGATCCGGTAGGCGCCGAAGAACCCGGAAATCCGCTCGCCGTCCTTGGCTTTACCCGATTTCGGGTTGACGTTTACCAGCACGTGCGTGGCGGACGGCGAGAGCGTGAAGTAGCTGCCCCCCAGCCCGTCGACCTTCCAAAGCTCCTGGCCGTCGCGGGGCTCCAGCAGCCGCATTTCGCCGGAGGTGTTGGCTGTAAGGATATAGTCGCGGCCGCCGTGGCGCCAGATGCTTGGGGTGACCAGGTGGGAGCCGACCCCCGCCGCTTCCCATCGCGTCTTGCCCGTCGCCGCGTCCAGACCGCGAAGCGTGCCCTTGACGAACAACGGCACGACCAGCGTATCGCCGGCGACCGTCAGCGAGGTGTGCCATGCCGGGCTGGCCGGATAGGAAAACTCGCGTCGGGCCAGGCCGGCCAGGATCTGCTCGCGCCGCTCGGCCAGCCGCTGGTGCATTTCGCCGATGTCGGTCTGCCAGAGTCGCTTGCCGGTATCCGCGTCGTAGGCGAATACGCGTCCGGTGGAGCCCATGGCGAAGACCCGGCCGTCGCGGTAAACGGGGGCGACCTGGAAGCCGGCCCGCTTGCCCCCGCCGGTCAAGATGCCGCCCGGCTCGGCGGCCAACCAGAGCGTGTGGCCGGTGTGGAAGTCCATGGCCACCACGATGTCCTCGGCGTCGACGCGGACCTTGGCCGGCGTGCCGTCGGGAAAGTCGCACTCGAAGTATCGACCGGTCGGTCGCAGCGAGGCGGCGAACACCTTGCCGCCGGCCGCGATCACGCCCGCCCAGTTTCCGGGATGGCGACCGGCGTCCGGGCCGAGGTATTTCAGTACGTTCACCCCGGACTGGAAGCTCTTGTGGAACGGCGTGCCCTGCTTGCCGATCCCCAGGTCGGCATTCTCGCTGACCCAAGCGATGGTGGCCTGGGAGAGGTCGTCGACCAGCGGCACGTCGGTTCGCACCGGCAAGAACGTCCCGTACGGCCCGGCCAGCGACGGCCAGCCGATCTGCACGGCCCGGGTTTGGGGATAGACGCGATCCGGGTCGGGCCGTGTCGCGTCGGCGTCTCGGGCGACGTCCCCGCGAAGCTGATCCGGCGACAGAATCCGCCCCTGCAGCCGACCGCGCAACGCCTTCTGCACGCCGTAGCGGCCCGTGAACTTGCCCTCCGCCCGACCGTCCTTGATCTCGGCGTCGACCCGGTACTCGCACTCCACGGCCCGGCCGCCCGGCGGATAGGCTTCCGAGGGACGAATCGTGACGGTCGCCACGCCGGCCACCGCGTTGCCGTCCAGGCGCAACTCCGACGCGTCCACCTCGTGGAACTCGCTGTTGCCGCCCCGGGCGATGCCGCCCGTGAAGCGATCGGCCCGGCGCTCCAAATAGAGCGTCAACGGCCTTGTTCCTTCGATCCCGCGGTCGAGCACGAGCACCAGCACGCCGCCGTCGCCCGGGTCGCCCAGGCCGCGGACCTCACCGGTCAGACCGTGGGTTCCCCAGCGGTTGCCGTCCTTGGTCGTGTCGTAGGTGCCCTGCAGGAAGTTGCTGCGGATCGGTACATCGACGGCGAACGTGAACGTGCCCGGCGACGCGTCGCCCGCCAGCACGGTGGCGCGAACGCTGCCGCTGAGCCGACCGTCGCGGACGTGCAGGTTTCCCCCTTCGAGCTTGCCGCGGTTTTCCGGTTTCCTGCCGAAGCGGAATACCCCGCCGGTG
>Ga0180437_10010180_pt1 | contig 11513 bp, 10 predicted proteins | sample SS_ome_4_FD_132410 | JGI IMG/M metagenome (GOLD analysis project Ga0180437, IMG submission 132410) | Hypersaline lake sediment archaeal communities from the Salton Sea, California, USA - SS_3_D_1 metaG | ecosystem: Environmental > Aquatic > Non-marine Saline and Alkaline > Hypersaline >... | reverse complement strand
TGCAAAGCCTCTGCCATTCGCATTGTGCCAATTAGCTTCGGTATTTCCGAGGAAATGTTTCCCAGACAAGGGCTTCCATCGGTAGCTACGTGAGGGTGAGGACAGTCTGCATTCGGATGCTCATCGAGAGGTTCAAACCGGATATTACCTTCTGCATTGATACGAATACTGTAGCTTCCCACGGGAAACTGCCAGTCGTTATAATCAATAGTGACCGGGCCGGTAACAGCAACCAGTTCTCCATCCGACTGAGGTTCAATGGATGTAAATTGACCGGATGCCATAAGCTCGATCAAGGAATGTGCCTGCCTGCGATATAATCGGGGCTTTTTTATCTGCTGGAGCTTTTTTAGGAATTTGATTTCCTTTTCCAGCACCGGCTTTTGCCGCTCAAAGGTGCAAATCGTCACATAGGCATACCTTGCTCGTTCCTCGAACTCCTTGAAGCTCTTTTCAGTTTGCTCAAGCTTTTTTTCTGTAGATACGGCAAAAAGGTTACATAAACCCTCTGTCATTTTGCGTCTCTGCTCCAAGAGCTTAGCTGTCATTCTAAAATCCAAAAGCTCAATGGATTGCTCAACAATGTAAGCTAAAAGCTTTCTTGCAGCTTCGTTTTCTGTTGCTGTCAGTTCGATTGGAATGACTATCCGGTTGTGATCGACATAGGCTATGGGAATGCCGTCCTCGTCTGTGACTGGCTTTTCATCGGGTAGGTCCAGGTCGATATCGACCAGAACCTGCTCGTCTGAAAGCTCATAGGTTTTGCCGTTTACTCTAAGTGAGCTTATCTTGCTTGTCCTTTGCTTGCTGTCAGCTACTGCCATACATACACAAACAGTATTTTCTGAATAGCCCTCGTAATCTGAGAGCTTCCGAAAGACCGCGGGCTTGTCTGTCTTGTAGGCTAAGTAGTGAAGGATGTTTCTGATTTCGTTCTTTGACATGGCCAGTGTTGGCCATAAATCTATCGTTATTTGCATTACATTATTTGTCTGTATCATTTCTGGGTCTCCAAAAAATAAGGGCCGGAAATTTGAACCGGCCCTTTGGTTGACATTGCAGTTTTTTCAGGAAAACTTTAGCTTTTCCCTCCTTCGACCTTGGGTACAATCAGAATGGTTGCACCGGTGGTAACCGGTGTATCCAAGGTGGCGGCAGAGCCGTTGACTCTTAAGTTGCCTAAAGCTTCGATACTGCCGTAGGTGTTCTCGGCAGCTTTTAGAAGCGAGCCATCTTTTCCGATTACCTTGCCGCTGTCTGGATGTGAAAACACATCCCGGATGGTTCCGTTTTCCTGTACCTCGATGCTTACCGGTTCTCCGGTCAGTCTGAAAATCTCTACTTTCATTCTTGTTCCTTTCTTTTAAATGGGGTTAATAAAACTCTTCTAAAAACACTTCTTGCGGACTCCTTTCCTTTTTGTGTGCACACTTTGAACTTAACAAACAGGTTACTTGCGGGATTCTTCGATTGACCTGAATAACTCAGGGGCTATTTTCTCCAGGGTCTTTGGCTGCCAATAAAGGTCCCTTTCGATGGGAAGTCCCATCGGGCCTCTGACACTTTCAAGCTCTGTGAGACTAAAATAACCGAGCTCTTTTTCGTGACCGTCCACCAGACCGAAGAAGGTATCTTTGCCGTCAAACTCGGTGGCCCAAAACGTCCAGTTAGAATCAGGTGTAAAGAACTTCACGTAAGCTATGGCCTTGCTGCCCAGCTTTTCCTGGGAATAAAGGGCGGGAAGCTTTTCTCTGATCTTTTTGGTCAATAGCTTCATTTTAAGCTTACCTTCTCTCTGATTCTTCCAGCAGGCTTTCGATCATCCTGCTGGCTTCGATCTTGGTCACATCTTCCAGTGAGCTTACGTGCAAAAGCTCTTTTAGCCTTTCGTGGGCTTTTTCAGGCTCCAGGCCGCGTTCTGCCAGAATCCTGAACAGATACCGTTTCTGAGCTTCGGTCATATCGGAATCGCCGTTTGGGTAATTGCCTTGGGGCTTGTCCCTTGAATAATCCTGCCTGTCTGATTCCTTTGTGTGCAGATACAAATCCAACAGGTGCTCTCCATTAGCTGTCCTTACTTCGATACATCTAACATTCTTTGCCATTTTCAGATCCTCCAAATATAGGGTTTTTAATGTTCTGTCTTTACTTTAGCTCAAGGGCAAACAGCAACAAGCCGGGCAAACTTGCCAATTATGACAATTTCGCCGGGCTTTTATTTAGAGTAGAGTGAATTTAGGATTGAGATATGACTGAAAACAACAAAGAAAAAGTCACAACCTTTGCTGTGACAAATTACAGGGATATTCGCAAAAGATTCGGCATCAAGGAAAAGAACCGCCGGGGTCATATGTATATCATCGGAAAAACCGGTACCGGAAAATCCACCCTGATAGAAAACATGGTGATTTCAGATATTAAGGATGGTAACGGCCTTGCCCTGATTGACCCTCACGGAGATTTGGCTGAAGATGTGTTGAATCACATTCCAAAGGAAAGAAAAGATGATGTGATTTATTTTAACCCTGCCGATTTCAAGCATCCCATAGCCTTTAATCCCTTGGAACAAGTAAACCAGGAATATCATCACCTGGTGGCCTCAGGGCTGATTTCTGTGTTCAAGAAGGTCTGGTCTGACTACTGGGGGCCGAGGCTGGAGCATATCCTGCGGTTTTCCATCCTGACGCTGCTGGAAAGGCCTGGCAGCACGCTTTTGGATCTGCCCAGGCTTTTGACAAATAAGAACTTCCGGGAGCAGACATTGAAACACGTTACCCACCAGCAGGTTCGGGAATTTTGGTTATATGAGTTCAACAAGTATAATGCAGTCTTGAGATCACAGGCGGTCTCCCCCATTTTAAACAAGGTCGGCCAGTTTCTGGCAACGATTCCGCTGAGAAACATTGTCGGTCAAAAGAAAAACACCTTCCGTTTCAGGAAGGTGATGGATGAAGGACAGATTTTTATCGCCAACCTGTCCAAGGGGAAAATCGGTGAAGACAACTGCGCTCTGCTGGGAGCTATGCTGGTAACTAGAATCCAGCTAGCTGCTCTGAGTCGAGCCAATGTCCCGGAAAGCAAAAGAAAAAGCTTCTATCTCTATGTTGACGAAATGCACAATTTCGTAACCCTTTCTTTTGCTGATATTTTATCTGAGGCCCGAAAATACGGATTGAATCTGACACTTTCCCATCAGTACATCGAGCAACTTGATGAGAAAATACGCTCAGCCATTTTCGGAAACGTGGGTACGATTATTTGCTTTCGGGTGGGCGCTGAAGACGCCAGATATCTGGCCAAAGAGTTCTCCCCGGTTTTTTCAGAGTCTGACTTGGTCAACCAGCCTAATTACCATATCTGCATAAAGCTGCTAATCGATGGCAAGACATCAAGGCCGTTTAGTGCGACTACGTTAAAATCATTTAGCTAAAACAAAAGCAAAATTTAACTATTGAAAGAACTTCCAACCTCATTTATATAGTATTGTCCGATTTCAGTAATAAATCTAAATAGATTACTATGAGTTACTTTTACTTTAAAATTAATCTCCCCATTCTCTCGCTCATTCCAAAAAGCATAGAGACCTTCTTGATTCATATCAAAGTTGGCATGAGCAACAGAATTTCTCATACATCTTATAAAATCCCACGCTTCATAACCATGTCCCACTTCAAATTCAAATATATTTCTTGAATTAAATTGGAATTGTGTCCCTTGATTTCGTTGATTCTCCCACATTTCTCTCGGTACAACCAAGAGCATGTACAACAGTGAAATTGAAACCCCCTGATTTTTGAGAGGGAAATCGATACCGTTTAAATATTCACCTCTAAAGGAATCATAGAAACCACGAATATCTTGTCTATCTTGGTTTTCTAATGATTCAGCAAACTTAAAGAGAAACATGCCATTATACCAGGCCCATTTTGGTATTTCCTCTCGCATAATAATATTCCTTTTACTACTCAAAAATTTTTAACTTTCAAAGGGTAACAATACCATGAAATTTAATTGTAAACCAGCCGAATTACCACATCTGTATCAAACTGATGATAGACGGGAAAACATCGAGACCTTTCAGTGCATATACACTTGGGCCGAGCATATGAGGGAGTGTAAAAATTACTCTTGCAATAATCCTAAGAGGTTTTCCTTTGTAAGCAATTTGACATCCTCGGGACGCTCCAAAAAAGGCTGGACATCCTCTAAGACCCTTGCCCACTTTAGCATATCAATCTTTTCTCGAAGAAGAGACCGCCAGTTGTCCTGCGTGACTTCAGGGCCTTTCCAATCGGTTTGCACAAGAGCGTTGTTAAGCAGTTCGATATTCGGCTGTGGCCAGCTTCTATCCGAAAGATACCAGATAAGATCGTAGATATCCCTGCCTTTGACATACCTGCGTGCCAGAACCGCGTGCAGCTTACCGGCAAGCAATGATGCCTTGTCGTGGTGCCTTAGATTCAACGTAACATGTCTTCTTACTATAGTAGATTCGCACCTGGCACCGGCAGGTGGGTTTGTGTCAATTTCTACCTTGATAGACAGGGTTTCAGACTGGTGTGCTGAAAGCCCCAACTCGAACAACAAGCCTCCAAACTTTACAAAGGCGGACTTGACGGTCTTTGTATCATTTACCTTGATACTGATATCATAATCTTCAGCCTGAAATGTTTTTCTGGCATTCAAAAGAATGTCACGCAAATTATCTTCCATCTCTGGCTTGGCCAGGGCAAAGTCCAAGTCTTCCGAAAAACGAGGCATCGAATGAAGAAACCGCAGGGCAGTGCCTCCCTGAAAGAGCCAAGTGTTGAACACCCCCTTATCCTGAAAAGATTGCAGCAGCCGTGCCTGTAAATATTCCCTGACCAGGCACCTGCCCAGAACAGGATTTTCAACACCGTTTAGAATCTGTCTTAAAAACTCTTTCATAATTCCTCGCCTTTTTCTTCTTCAGCCAGTTTTACAATGATTTCAGCAGCCCGGCAAAGCTTCGGGCTTTGACTTTTTTCTGCCAGGGCCAAGATTCTATCCGTATCAATTTGCTCGAAGTTCTGCAATCGAAGCTCGGCTAAAAAGTCATAATTGTCGGAACCAGCGGTCAGGTACACCAAATCAAGCAGGGCCTTTTCAGGAGTTGCTACAAATGCCTTCTGGCCCGAACCGAGTTCTGTCTGTTTATAGCTGTGAAACCAGTCGTTCTTGATATGGCGAAATACGAACCGGCCCAGGGGAGTTTCTACCTGTTCCGGCCTCTTGGTGGTAACGCTTGTTACGGCAGGGACGTATTCGGGAATCATTCCGTAGTACGCCAGCGCAGATTGTGTGCTTACATAGGATGCTTTTTTCATCGCATTTGCCAGCACAAAGGGGTGTGGAGGGACCTTCCTGTATGGCGCGGCCAGCGTGTACAAGCCCTTTTTAAGCTGTACCAATTTGCCTGCCCGGGCCCAGCGGCTAAGCTGGCGGCGCAGCTCTGCCAGGCTTTCGTCACTCGCTGCCAGAAAACCCGTCCGGAAGACCGGCTCATCCCCAACTTTATGTAATAGCTCTTCCCATTTCATTGCGATATATTACCGTATATGGCAATCTGCTGCAATGAATTTATCGGCTTTTTTCTTGTTTTGTTCATTAAAATCCGCTTGATTAAGCAAGAATTCTGCCTTGGATTAGGATTCTAACCTACCAGGAGAGTAGTTTTTAGAACGATAACAAATGTGCGCACACAATCGTACGTTATCCAGTATCATACCATCCCGAAGAGAAAATTTGAGGCGAAAGAGGGAACAGAACCTAGCAACTTAAAATCCATCGCTTAATATAGCGTATAAATAGTGTTCATTGTAAAGCTTGCTCGGGTTGTACTTTCACACAAAAATTCCTCTAATAATCGCGATAATCGTGTTGTAGCGGAAATAATGCTATAACGTACTTGAATTGCATTTAAAGCAAAAGATTCGCTAAAAAGCCAAGTAAGATTACTTGTGGGACCGTCACAAGAGGCAGCCATATGGCGGTTTTCTTTCCTAAGTTATGCCAAAGCAGGCCAATTTCAGTGTAGTCTGTTACTACACCGGCCATAAGAAAAACAAAGCTATTGCCTAATGCTCCGGTCTGCTTGAATATCTCAAAAGCCATGGGTGCAGAGCCTTCGGAACACACCTCTATAACAGTTGCAAAAATCAATGTAACAAATAAACCCAGCATGCTCGGGCCCATATAATTAGTAAAGAAATCGGATGGTATATAAGCACCGGCAACACTTGCCAGGCCTACACCTATCAGGATCCACCAAAGTATCATATTACTTAAAGACACTATACCCTTCCAAATGCCTTTGATATCTGATTTAATGAATTCAGAGGTAAACCTATATTGACGAATGCGGTCTTTCAAATCACCAGTAACTGAAAAATTTTTGTCAACCATAATCGCATTCTTATTTTCCTCGATGAGATTTTTTCTTTCCAAAACTTGGAAGATAAAACCAGTGACAAGAGCTATAAGGATGGCGGAAAGCAGTATAAACAGTGCTTTCAAGCCGAAAAAGCTCAAGAGCATTATTGTCACGGTCATATTTGCCCAGGGACTTGCGAGAAGAAAAGAAACCACTGATGAATTGGATGCGCCTTTCTTGTGAAGTTGTATTGATAAAGCCAGAATTCCATGCGAGCAGAAACTCATAAAGAAACCGAGTATCACCGAGTAAAAAATTGTGCGTTTTTTAGGCCTTGCCAGTATGATGGATATATACTCTCTGGGCACGTAATTATCTATTATCCCTCCCAGAAACAGACCTAACAATACCGCCCACCATATCTTTTTTGCATACATTACCAGTGATTCTCGAAATGGCAGAAGAAGCGGAAATATGTAAGACGACAAAATAATTATAATCAAAACCGAAGAAACAATGATTGTTTTGTTTTTGTAGAAAGAAGTTTTCGGGGAAATCTGACACGAAGCGATTTCATCAGCGGGGATATTGTTTTCTGATGCAAATTTTTCCAAACATCGCGAGCTGCAAAAATAGTATGTCTGCCCATTAAAGACAAGCCTGGTAGCAGTCTTTTCATTAACTTTCATTCCACAAACAGGGTCTTTTTGCATTCAGCTAAGCGACCTTTCTTTTCAATTCTGATTCTTTAACCAGACTATATAAAACAGGTACGACCAGAACCGTTAGAATTTGAATGGTCATACCACCGAAGGATGGTATCGCCATCGGCACCATAATATCCGAACCACGTCCTGTTGATGTTAGTACAGGAATTAATGCCAGTATGGTTGTCGCTGTTGTCATAAGGGCAGGACGAATTCTCCTCTGGGCCGCTTTAATTACCTCTTGGCGGATTTGCTCTTTTTCTGTTATTTGGCTGTCTTTAAACCTTTGCTCCATATATGTACAAATGATAACTCCGTTATCCGAGGCAATTCCGAAGAGTGCCAAAAAGCCGACCCATATTGCAACGCTCATATTGATGGGATGAATCTGGAAAAGTTCCCTCATAGAAATCCCAAAAAGACTGAAATTTAAGAACCAGTCCTGACCATAGCACCATATCATTAAAAATCCTCCTGCCCAGGCAACAATAATTCCTGAGAAAACAAGAAGGCAGGTTATGGCAGATTTGAACTGGAAATACAGAATCATAAAAATGATAAACAATGCCAGCGGCACCACTATCATCAGAGTTTTTTGTGCACGTACCTGATTTTCATAACTGCCGGCAAAGCTGTAGCTGACACCTTCCGCTATATTCAGTTGACCTGCTTCAATTTTTTCTTTTATAAACTTTTGACATTGACGAACGACGTCTACTTCGGCAAAACCTTCTTTTTTGTCGAAGAGTACATAACCGGTAAGGAAAGTGTCTTCACTTTTTATCGCTTGAGGACCTCTTACATATTTAATGTCTGCTAATTGAATAAGCGGTATCTGCGCTCCATCTGCAGCAGGTACAAGAATTTTTTCCATGGACTCTATGGTATCGCGAAGCTCCCTCATATAACGTACTCGTACAGGATAACGTTCTCGGCCTTCAACTGTGGTTGTAATTCTTCTGCCTCCGAGGGCAACTTCTATGACATCCTGTATCTTGCGAATACTTATGCCATATCTTGCGATTGCTTGACGGTTAATATCGATTTCCAGATATGGCTTTCCGACAATTCTGTCGGCTATTACTGCGGAAGGCTCGACAGAAGGAACTTCTTTTAGGAGTTTTTCAAATTCAAGCCCCACTTTTTCTATAGTTTCCAGGTCTGGGCCTTTTATTTTTATACCCATAGGTGCACGCATACCGCTTTGGAGCATAACCAATCTGGCAGCAATAGGCTGTAATTTAGGTGCGCTTGTTGTGCCCGGAATTTGGCCTGCTTCTACTATTTTCTCCCAGATATCGTCCGGGCTTTTAATATGGTCTCGCCATTGTCTGTAAGGCCTGCCGTTTTCATCCGGTACAAGATTACCGTCTTCGTCATGCACGAAAGCATTCTTTTTTTTGTCATATTTGAATCTGAGCCTGTTGCCGGCCTTATCAGTAATATATTCAGGTTTATAATTAATGACTGTCTCGACCATCGAAACGGGGGCAGGGTCCAGAGGAGTTTCAGCCCGGCCTATTTTGCCTACCACAGACTCAATTTCAGGGATTGACTGAAAAGCTACATCCTGTTTCTGGAGCACATCCAAGGCTTCACCGATTGAGGCGTGCGGCATTGTTGTCGGCATATACAGAAAAGAGCCTTCGTCCAGTGGGGGCATAAATTCCTTACCAAGCCCTGACCATATAATTGCACCTAAGACAACAATTACAATTGGTAACGACATAAAGACCAGTTTATGTTCCAGACACCAACTAAGAATCACAGAATAGAAACGCTGGAAGATTTTAAAGAATATAAGCAAGCCACCAATCAGTAAAGCTATGAAGATCAAATTTAGAATTATCCCCTTTGCAGGGCCGAGAGGTAACCAGTGAACAGTTAAGATTATTCCAACGATAAGAATTGCAATAGTATTTGCCAATACAGGCAAACGAGAATTTATTTTTTTAGGCACTTTGTGTTTTAACAAATGGTACAGGCCAATACAGATAATCAGAGCACCTATCCACCATTTAAGAACGATGCCCAAAATAATTCCGCAAACAGCTAAAACAGCACCGAAAATATAACGTGAAATTTGCTTTATGCGGAATTTCCGTGTGAACAGAATGTGAGCTGCTGGTGGAATAATCGTTAAGGCAACTATCACTGAAGCAATTAAGGCAAAGGTTTTTGTAAATGCCAGAGGCTTAAATAATTTGCCTTCGGCTCCTATCATAGTAAAAACCGGCAGAAAGCCTACAACTGTTGTAGATACAGCCGTTAAAACGGCACTTCCAACCTCGCTCGAAGCTCGGAATACAACTTCCAGTCTGTTTTCATCGGGCTTTGCTTCATCAAGATGTCTAATAATATTTTCACAGATAACTATTCCCATATCGACCATAGTACCAATAGCTATAGCGATGCCGGAAAGCGCTACAATGTTTGCATCTACGCTGAGCAGTTTCATCGCGATAAAACATATTAGAACAGCCAAAGGCAGCAACATGCTTATTAGCACTGAGCTTCTAAGGTGCAAAACCAGTACTATTACAACAATAATGGTAACCAGAATTTCTTCTGTAAGTGCAGTTTCGAGTGTTCCCAAGGTTTCGTAAATAAGACCGGTGCGGTCATAAAAAGGGACAATCCTGACCTGTGATACAGTTCCGTCAGAAAGCGTCTTTTCAGGCAGGCCGGTTGAAATCTCTTGGATTTTTGCTTTTACATTATTTATAGCTTCAAGAGGGTTATAGCCATAACGAACGACCACAACACCGCCAACTGCTTCAGCACCGCCTTTGTCGAGTGCTCCTCTTCTTAGGCTGGGCCCAAGCGAGACATGAGCAATGTTTTTGACATATATGGGGACTTTATCTGCGACCTTTGCAACTGTATTTTGAATGTCCGAGAGGTTCTCTATAAAGCCAAGGCCGCGAATTACATACTCTACCCTGTTGATCTCTATTGTTCGGGCACCAACATCTATATTTGAATTCTTAACCGCCCTGAAAACATCATCAAGTCCAACTCCATAGGCCCGCATAGCATCAGGGTCCACGTCTATCTGATATTCTTTGACGAATCCACCTATGGAAGCCACCTCACTGACTCCCTCGGCACCCATTAACCCATAACGAACATACCAGTCTTGAATACTTCGTAATTCATCAAGGTCCCAGCCGCCGGCAGGATTGCCTTTTTTGTCCCTGCCTTCGAGCGTGTACCAGAATATCTGGCCTAGTGCTGTAGCATCAGGTCCTAAAGCAGGCTGAACACCTTTAGGTACAGTACCGGAAGGTAAGGAGTTTAGTTTTTCAAGGATCCTGCTGCGAGACCAATAAAAATCTACATCTTCTTCAAATATTATGTATATGCTCGAAAAACCGAACATCGAGTTGCTTCGAATAGTTTTGACGCCGGGAATACCAAGCAAAGAGACTGTAAGCGGGTATGTTATCTGGTCTTCGACATCCTGGGGTGACCGGCCCGACCATTCGGTAAAAACGATCTGTTGGTTTTCACCAATATCCGGTATGGCATCTACCGGAACAGGATTTCTGGGAAAACCTGCCAGCCTCCAATCGAACGGCGCGACATAAATGCCCCATCCGATGATAAATATCAGAACAAGGCCTACGACAAGCTTGTTCTCGAGACAGAAACGTATGATCTTATTTAACATTTAATCGCCAGCTCTCATTTGCATAGATCGGCTCTTTATTTATTTACTAAACTGGGGCAGCTTAGAGATATACTTTTCCGGGTTCTGCAGGAATTTTTTTTTGCAGGATGGACAGCAGAAATAAACTTTTTTGCCCTTATATTCAACAAAGATATCTTTGTTGATTTTATTTCCTTCCATTACAGGACAGATTGTTTGTTCGATTTCTGCGACGGCGACTTCCTGAGTCTCACTCTGCTGGGTAGGTTCCGACTTCTTTTTACAGCCAGCAACGAAACCTATAGACATTGACAACAATATTGCCAACAGAGTCACTGTTTTTAATTTTGTTCTTTTGGTTCTCATTTTTCTGTCCTTTCAGAATATGGTTAACATTTTATTTTATCGTTAATGATGATGGCTGGACGGCATCGGCTTGCTCATTTGGCCTTGTGGATTCATCATACTTGGCTTAGCCTGTATCTGTAGAGCTGAGTCGATCTTGAAATTACCATTGTTAACGACCATATCACCTTCATCCAAACCTTGTTCAACTATGTAATAATCACCAGCCCTTGGGCCGAGAGTGATTTCTCTGCCTTCGAATACGGGCCTGTTGGGATCGGGAAGCTGGACATACACTACAGACCGCTTGCCGGTTATCAAAGGTGCTGTGGTTGGTATTACAAGCGGTGGTTTTTCGGGAAGCTCTGCTTTCACGTAACCAAGTGATTCAGTCGTTACTAAATCCATGCCGCAT
>Ga0180437_10010179_pt1 | contig 11514 bp, 10 predicted proteins | sample SS_ome_4_FD_132410 | JGI IMG/M metagenome (GOLD analysis project Ga0180437, IMG submission 132410) | Hypersaline lake sediment archaeal communities from the Salton Sea, California, USA - SS_3_D_1 metaG | ecosystem: Environmental > Aquatic > Non-marine Saline and Alkaline > Hypersaline >... | reverse complement strand
TACATAAACTCTATTCTCCCTGAAGGAGTGAAACATGAAAGACAGAGGGATTGCCATTTGTAGTAATTTCACTCTAATGACTCTAGTATTTTATTTAATTCTACAACAGGGAATACCATGTTATGCCCAACAAGCAGAGTCACTTCTCAAACATTCAATAGTGATTGATAATATTGAGTTTGAAAATACAGACTTTTCCGACCTTATGCCTTTAAAGGAAAAAATAAAAAATGCGAGAGTGGTGGTATTAGGCGAGATAACTCATAGCGATGGGTCAACCATGAAGGCCAAAACGCGAATGGTTAAATTCTTACATGAAGAAATGGGATTTGACGTCTTGGCATGGGAAGCAGGTTTTATTGATTGTTGGTTTTTAAATAATGGACTTAGAGCAGATATTCCTCTTAGAGAAGCCAAGAATAACTTAATGAGGGGGGGATGGGATGCAAGCTTCTACATTCAGCCACTCTTCGAATATGTCCGAGAATCATGGAACACAGAAGCCCCTTTGGAGATGGCAGGATTTGATCAGAACCGTCCGCCAAACGGCACAAAAAATTTTAAGAAAATACTAAACGAATTAACAAAGCGATCTCGAGTAATATCTCTATCCGAATCAGAAAATGAGGCAGTCGATGGTCTTTTGAAATGCATATACGGCTATTTGGGGAATGAATACTCGAAGAGCTTTTCCAAAAACAGTTTTATAAAGGCAACAAACGCTCTCAAGTCTATTTATAAGAGATTAGAAAACGATGCCGGAAAATTAGAAACTTCTTTCAGCCCAAGATTCATTCAATTAATCAAATTCTCTTTACAATCTGCGTTAATGCAAGCAGAAGACTGGGATTTGTATAATAATAGAAAGTTTGATGAGCGGAACCTGAGTAGAGATAAGCATATGGCAGAAAGGTTCAACTGGTTGCAAAAGGAATTGTTTCCAAAGCGTAAAATTATAATTTGGGCGGCATCTGCCCATTTGATGAGAAATGCAAACCAGATTGTCTCTCTTAATCCCAAAGTGATTTACACGGGAGCGATACATATGGGACATTATCTATACTTAGATTTGAAAGAGGATCTTTATACAATTGCCTTCACCACGCATCATGGTAATATTGGATCTGTATATCCTGAGGATGATAGAGAAGATCGATTAGAGGCCATCCCAAAACCTTTAGATGGAAGCTATGAAGATATTGCACATAAAACTGGGAAGGCCTATCTCTTTACTGATCTTAAAAATTTACCGGAAGAGCACTGGCTCCAACACAAAGTGGTGGCTTATCCTTTTGGATTAATACCCAACGAAACTCAATGGGGAAACATTATTGATGCGTTTTTCTTTATTGATGAGATGATTCCAGATAGACGGCTTCCTCGGGGAAAATAATAAAATTCAATTGCAAGGTGAATGCTGAGATCAGATTCAAAAAATTGTCAAAGTGACCTGCCCACTTCATATTCCTCTCCTTTCGTCCAGATAAATTATAGCTCAAATCCTGGATCGATATGAGGGGCGCAGGTCACATAAACACTTATTCCCAATTCGATACTGGTTGAAGTACAGACCTGAAAATTGGCTGAAGTTTCTTGCATCTTAAAATCCTAAGGTTATCCAATAACAGTGGACGACGGGAGCATCTATAATACACAGGGATCATTCGTATCGAATGATATCCGCTGGATTGGTGCGAGCTGCTCTGAAAATCTGTGAGCTTATTGTCAGCGAAGCTACAGTCAGGATAATGACTGCTCCTGCAAAAAAGGGAAAAATGCCGATTCTGATTCTGTAAGCGTAATCTCCAAGCCAGGAGGCCATCAGCCAGTACGTTACAGGCGATGCGATGAGGAGAGAGTAGAGAACCAATCGGGAAAACTCCTTAAAAAAGAGAGTGAAGATATTCCTCAATGAAGCGCCGAGAACCTTGCGAATGCCGATTTCTCTGAGCCGTTGTTGCGTGGAAAAAGAGGCTAAGCCAAGAAGTCCCAGACAGGCGATGAAAATGGCTAAGCCTGTAAAGATGCCGAAAAGCTTTCCCAGCCTTTCTTCTGAATGGTAGTGACGGTCGAAATCCGAATCCAGGAATCTGTATTTTATGGGGATAGCAGTCTCAAACTCCAGCCAGACCTTCTGGATTGTTTGGAGAGCCTTGGATATATTGGCGGCGGATACACGAACAGCCGCATTCCAAGTCCATTCCGGTTTGATCCTTAAGACGAGTGGTTCAATTACATGATGCAGAGATTTGAAGTGAAAGTCCTTAACAACTCCAATGACTTGCCCTGTATCCTCATCCCAAACCCGAAAAGGCTTTCCAACGGCCTTCTCCCAGGTGAGGGCTTTAACAGCGGCTTCGTTGAGAATATACGCCCGGGTCACATCAGTTATAATCTTCTCAGAAAAATTTCTTCCCTCGATTATTTCCAGTCCCAGAGTCGGGATAGTCCTGGGATCAACGAACATGGTATAAAAACTCCTTCCTTCCTCATTGTTTTCTCCGCCCGGCCAGATGTAGCCGCTGCTCGTTCTCACCCGGCCTGGAACTGTGGTCAGGGCTACATTCTGGATATCGCTTTGGGTGAGAAGCTTGTTTCGGAAGACTCCGAAATTCTGTTTGATAGATCCACTTAAGGAAACAAGGATCACCTGTTCCTTGTCAAATCCAAGAGGAGTATTTTTCATGAAGTTGACCTGATTGATGACGATAAGCATGGATACAATCAGCAGCATTGAAAGACTGAATTGGATGATGATAAGAGCTTTCCGAAGCGTGGTCCCTCTGGTTCCCTTTGTGACTGATTCCTTTAAAACCAGGGCTGGCTGGTAAGCTGATAGAACAATAGCAGGATAGATGCCCGCCAATATCCCTGCAATGATACCAATGCCGATTAAAATAAGAAAAACGTTGATATCGTTTATTAGATTGAAAGACAGACTCTGGCCAATTAATCCAGCCAATCTTTGGACCAGAACATGAAGGACCAAAAGGGCGATCACCATAGCTGTCAGTGTGGTCAGGACGGATTCCCCGAAGAGCTGGAGAAGAAGCTGTCGACGAGATGATCCTACCACCTTGCGAATGCCGATTTCCCTTGCTCTCAGGGGAGCCAGAGCCGTAGACAGATTGATAAAATTAATGCATGCGATCAGAAGTACAAAGAGCGCGACTCCGGAAAAAATGTGGAGATACTGTTTGTTTCCTGTTGTTGGCAGGTCCCACTTAATTGCGGCATTAAGATGGATATTTTCCAGAGGCTGAAGGTGAAGACTGAATTGATCCGCCCTTTCCTGGCCGAAGTGCCTGGTGATAAAGAAGGGGAACTTTTCTTCGACCCGGCGGTAATCCGTTCCTTCTTTCAAAAGAACATAGGTATAGTAGTTATTAATGGTGAATTCATCCAAGGCGTTCTCACCCATGAAGTTCTTGATAGTAGGGAAGGAGACGACATAGTCAAACTGAATATGGGAGTTGGAGGGGATATTCTCCAGTACGGCGGTGATATTCAAGGGGATGCGGAGGTTTCCTCTTAGATAGGTGATGGTCTTTCCGATCGGATTAACGTTCCCAAACCAGCTCTGGGCAGCATCCTCAGTCAATATCAAAGAATTAGGAGAATCAAATGCGGTATCCGAGTTCCCAATTGTAATGGGAAAATCAAAGACGTTCAGCATTGAGGAATCAGCAAAAATGAAGCCGTTGACCGTCCGGGATTCCTCTTGATACTTGAGATCTGCGGATCCCACGTTTAAAAAAAAGCGCGTTGCCTCCTCAACTTCGGGGAATTCGTTGAGGATCCTTGGAGCATAACCGGAGGCACTGAGGGCAGATTGGATGCCAGGTTCTTCTCTGGATGAATTGAGCAGTCGGTAGATACGGTCCGATTTGCTGTGAAATTGATCGTAGCTCAATTCATGCTGGACGAATATGACGATAAGGAAAGTACAGACGAATCCGACCGCAAGCCCCAAGATGTTGATAGCCGAATAGCCTTTATGTCTTTTCATATTGCGGAAAGCGATTTTTATATAGTTTTTAAGCATGACAAATCTCCAAACAATATTCATCCGGAAGAGTTCAAAGCATAATTTGAGGATTTGGAACCAGAGCCAAACCTTTGCCCTAAAAGGACTGGACTCTTCCACCAGATCGGCATAGACCTCTTCCAGGTCACCGGATCTCTCAAGATAGTAATCCTGGGAATAGAGAAACCTCAGAATCCGCTCAGCCAGTTGAGGGATAGCGGGAGAGATCCTTTTCACTTTCCATTCTCCAAAGAAATCTTAGGGATACCAGCCCATACCTGTTCGTGAGCCTTTTTGAGCTTCTGTAGATTTCGCAGGCCGTCCGGAGTGACTTCGTAATAGAATTTACTTTTCCCACCTCGTTTGGCGGTAGGATCGCCTTTTATTCTCCTGACATATTGTTTTCGGACAAGATTATCTAGGGGCTGATATATAGAAGCAAAAGACCACTTATCGCCCATGTCCTGGTAGATCTGCTTCCGGATGCTCACACCGTAGGCATTGCCTTTGAGCTTAAGGATGGCCAAGAGGATGATCTCTTCATTGCGGGTTATGAATTTTATCATGATTCTCTCCAATTAATATCCGTTATGGATATTAATATAATATATACGCGGTTTTTTGTCAAAATGTTTACAATATTTTTATTAGCTATGGATAAAAATTAAAGGGAATTACACAATGGCAGAACTGGGGACTTAAAATCCCGCGAAAGTGATCCTGCGTGCCGGTTCGAATCCGGCCTCGATCACTTTATTTGAGCTGAGTAATTTGTTATTTTTGAATTTCTTTTAACTTAAGATGGTCCCAGGTAGATATTTCATGAATTTCAGTTTCGAAGAAATCCTTTATAATAAAGTAATTATTGAGAAAATTGAAAAAGACTTCAGAGGCTTTGATACGAATCCCTGTGTCGAAACAAATTGAGATTGCCTGATTTTTGAAATTATGGATGGAGATTTGCAAGTTAAATATTCTGTAACTTATTGGATATAAAGGAAATAATGCCGAAGGGGGGACTCGAACCCCCACGAGCTTAAACGGCTCACATGGCCCTCAACCATGCGTGTCTACCAAATTCCACCACTTCGGCATCGAGGCTTGGAAGGATTATCTAAAAAATTCCCACTGTATATTGAGCGGATTATATTCAGTCTTTCTTTTCAGGAGCTTTCTTTTCTGCCTGAGTGCCTGGCTGTTCTTTTTCCTCTTTCTTCTCTGTCACGGGAGGCTTCTTTTCTTCCGCTTTTTTTTCTGTTTCTGTGACGGCTGGCTTTTCTTGGACCGGTGCTTCTTCACCACTGAGGGCTGATTTTGTTCCTGCTGCAGAGATCATGAAGAGACTCAGCGATGTGACCATAAAAAGTATGGCACAGACTGTTGTGGCTCTGGAGAGGAGGTTTGCAGCTCCTCGAGGGCCAAAGACCGTCTGACTTCCCCCTCCGCCGAAAGCTCCGGCCAGGTCTGCGGCCTTACCTGATTGTAGAAGAACCGCAACGATGAGTACGAAGCACACGATGATATGAATTGTTGTCAGTATAGCACTCACGTCTTCTCCTTGTAAGCTCTTATGGCTTCTTTTGCGATTTGTATGAATGAGTCAGCTTCCAGGGAAGCTCCTCCGACTAATGCTCCGTTTATGTTGTTCTCTTTGAGTAATTCGTATGTGTTATCAGGCTTGACAGAACCGCCGTAGAGGATTATAGCACAGGAGGCTGTCTCATTTCCATATTTTTCTGCCAGTTTCTCTCTGATGAATAGGTGGACCTCCTCGGCCTGGGAGGGTGTGGCTGTGAGTCCTGTCCCTATGGCCCAGATCGGCTCATAAGCGATTATAAGACTCCCCATTTCATCCTTTCCCAGTCCTTCTAATCCGTCATTGATTTGGTCTTCCACTTTTTCTATTGTTTTCCCCTTTTCCCTCTCATCCAGAGATTCTCCGATGCACATGATCGGGATCAGCTCGTGTGACAAGGCTGCCTTGATCTTTTTATTAACGGCTTCGTTTGTTTCACCGAAGTATTGGCGCCTTTCCGAATGTCCGATGACTACATACTCACATCCTGCATCTTTGAGCATCGGAGGAGAGAGTTCACCTGTATAAGCGCCTTTTTCTTCCCAGAACATGTTTTGAGCGCCCAGCTGGACGGGACTCCCTTCGATGGTTTTTTTTACTTCATTCAGTGCGGTGAAGGGAGGAATGACCACGAGCTCTGCCTCTGTCAAATCCGGGCTGGCTTTCTTGAGTGCGCTCACGACTTCGACCGCTTCAGAGATTGTCTTGTGCATCTTCCAGTTTCCTGCGATGAATGGTTTTTTATTGTCGATCGTCATATTATTTCTCCATTAATGCTTCGATTCCCGGAAGGGTCTCTTTGGCTATGAATTCCAAGGAAGCTCCGCCTCCTGTTGAAATGTGAGAGATTTTATCGGCGACTCCGGCTTTATAGACAGCTGCCACCGAGTCTCCGCCGCCAATCACAGAAAGACTTCCGGAGGCAGCCACCACCTCCGCGATTTTCGTTGTCCCCTGAGAGAACTGGTCGATTTCAAACACGCCCATCGGACCATTCCAGAAGATTGTTTTTGCCTCTGATATAATTTCTGAATATTTCTCGACCGTCCCTGGCCCGATATCCAGGGCCATCATCTCTGGGGGGAACGGAAAGGCATCAGCGGTTTGAGGCTTGGCTTTGGCATCGGCTTCGGCAGCGAGGATGTGGTCAGACGGCAGATAGAATTTTATGTTTTCTTCTTTTATCTTATTCAAAAGACCGGAAGCAAGCTCGATCTTATCCTCCTCGACCAGGGAGCGTCCGACATCGTATCCCTGGGCTTTGAAGAATGTGTAGGCCATGGCGCCTCCGATAAGGATATTATCCGCTTTGTTTAGAAGGCTTTCGATAACCGGGATTTTATCCGAAACTTTTGCCCCTCCGAGGATCGCAACAAAAGGTTTGTCAGGAGAATGAACAATCTTGCTTAAATAATCGACTTCTTTTTTGATGAGGAATCCGGCTGCAGATTTTTCCACATACTGGGTAATGGCCACGACCGAAGCGTGAGCCCGGTGACAGGTACCGAAAGCGTCATTGACGTAATAATCGACTTCTTGAGCAAGAGCCTGTGCGAAATTTTCGTCGTTGGCTGTTTCCTCGTTATGAAAGCGGACGTTTTCCAGGAGAAGAACCTGACCTTCCCCAAGCGCCTTCTTTAATTTTGTGACCTCCGCACCGACCACATCCGGCGCGAGAGTCACATCAAGAGAGAGAAGTTCAGAGAGCCTTTTAGCAACAGGCTTGAGGCTGAGCTCGGGAACGAATTTTCCTTTGGGCCGACCCAAATGGGAGGCGATTATGAGTTTGGCTTTTTGTTCGAGAAGGAAATTTATAGTCGGGAGAGCGGCTTTGATCCGTGTATCATCACGGATATTCCTTTCTTCGTCCAGAGGAACGTTGAAGTCAACCCGAAGGAAGACTGTTTTTCCCTTGAGATCCAAATCCTTGAGGGAAAGCATGGCTTTTTTACTTGTACATATACTTGATCAAGTCTCTCATGCGGCAGGAATAGCCCCATTCGTTGTCGTACCAGGCAAGGACTTTGACCATGTTGTTATCGATGATTCGGGTGTAATCACTGTCCACTATGGCGGAGTGAGGATTGGCCATGAAATCAACGGAAACCAGAGGTTCGTCAGTGATCTGGAGGATGCCTTTAAGGCTTCCTTCTGCAGCTTTCTTGAAGGCCGCATTGGCTTGTTCTACTGTCGCGTTCTTTTTTAAGAGAGCTACGAGATCGACCACAGAAACGTTAGCAGTTGGAACTCTTATAGCGATTCCATCTATTTTTCCATTGAGCTCAGGAATGACGATTCCCACCGCCTTGGCGGCTCCGGTTGTTGTGGGGATCTGGGAGACTGCGGCGGCACGGGCCCGACGAAGGTCCTTATGAGGCGCATCGAGCAGTCTCTGGTCACTGGTGTAAGCATGAATAGTGGTCATAAATGCCTTTTCGATTCCGAATTCCTGGTGGAGAACCTTAACCACTGGCGCCAAGCAGTTCGTGGTGCAGGATGCGTTGGAGATGATGAGGTGTTTATCATGGTCATAAGTCTCTTCGTTGACTCCCAAGACGAGTGTGATGTCCGGTTCTGTGGCTGGGGCAGAGATGATGACCTTTTCTGCACCTCCCTGTTCGATATGCTTGAGAGCATCCTGTTTTTTTCTGAACAAGCCAGTCGCTTCGATCACAATAGGGATGCCCATGTCTTTCCAGGGAAGATTTGCCGGATCTTTTTCTGATAAGACTTCTATCTTTTTTCCATCAACGATGATCGTATCCTCTGTCGCTTGAATATCAGCCTCTAAAATCCCGAGAACGGAATCGTACTTCAGAAGATGAGCCAGGGTTTTGGCATCTGTGATATCGTTGACAGCGAGAATTTCGATATCCGGATCTTTGTAGGATACGCGAAGAAAGTTTCTGCCTATTCGACCAAATCCGTTTATTCCGACTTTGTGAGTCATATCATACCTCCTCTTATTATTCCTTTCTCTATTAACATAAAACCTGTTCTAAATCAACGAATTCCGATTATCATTGGGGTTCGCCCTTTAAAACTTCAGTTATTTACAGAAAAAGGGAACCGGCCCCTTTTTTTTAAAAAGAAAAGGGACAGCCCCTATTCTTTTTTAACACGAGGGCTCAAAGAGACAGTCCCTAAAAAAAGGGATCTGTTGCTTATGCCCGCTAATTCCGTAACTCTTTTTGAAATGATATGGAAGTGTAAAATGTCATTGCGAGGAACGAAGTGACGTGGCAATCTCGAAGAGAAAAAATCATATTATTTCGAGAATGAAGATATTCTTTTTACGAGATTGCCACGCTTCGCTCGCAATGACATCAAAAGATGTTTCCAAATTACTGGGCATATCCAATAAGCCCTGAAAAAAGAGGACTGTCTCCTTTTTCTATGGCGAGCGGTAATTTTAACATAAGTAGAGAATCGAATAAGAATTCCTGAAGTTATGGAAGCCTGACACAAAAAAATGGTAAAATCCTGATTAAAAGTGAAAATATCTTTAAGCCTTCAGATAAAGGAGCGGCCATGAAAGTCCTCACCTCAACACAGATGAAAGAGATCGACAGAGTCACTATCGAGGAAATGGGAATATCTGGACCGACACTGATGGAAAATGCGGGTTTGAAGATTTTTCAGAATATTCAGAAAAGATTTCGAGAGTTGAACAAGGAGAAGATTGTCATTGTGGCTGGTAAGGGGAACAACGGAGGGGATGGATTTGTTGTGGCGCGACATTTTTTCAATCATGGCACTGACCCTGAAGTTCTGCTTCTGGCTTCAAAGAATGAAGTGAAGGGCGATGCCGCGCTGAATTTGAAGATTGCCGATGAGATCGGCATAAAGATTCACGAAATCTGCTCTCCCAAAGATTTGAACCTTCAGAAAGGGAAAATTTTAAAGGCAACCTTGCTTATTGATGCTATTTTTGGGACTGGTTTGACCAAGCCGGCGGAAGGATTTTATGTCAAGGTCATCGAGCTCATTAACAAATCCAAAGCCTACACGATTGCAGTGGATATTCCTTCTGGCCTGTCTTCGGATACCTTCCAGATCATCGGACCGTGCGTCAAGGCAGACCTGACGGTGACACTGGCGGCTCCCAAGATTTCCCACGTTTTCCCACCCGCAGAGGAATATGTCGGGGAGTTGGAGGTGGCGGACATCAGCATCCCTTCTTCTTTATTCGATAAAGATGACCTTAAGCTCGAGTTTGTCGAGGAAAAAACTGTTGCGCCTTACTTCAAGAGACGGAAAAGAGATGCTCATAAAGGAACCTATGGACACCTCTTCATACTTTCCGGATCTCTGGGGAAAACGGGCGCAGCAGTGATGGCTGGAAAGGCGGCACTAAAGATGGGAGCCGGCCTGGTGACAGTGGGAACTCCGGAAAGCTGTCTCCCAATCGTGGCGCGTTCCATGGATGAGTTGATGACTGAGCCTTTGCCTGAAACACCCGAAAAAACTCTCTCGTCTGAGGCTTTGGACAGAGTGTTGTCCCTTCTCGAGGGGAAAGATGCTGTCATGATCGGGCCGGGGATATCCACCCATCCTTCCACAGCTGAATTCGTCCTTTCTCTCCTCCCGAAAATCAAGATACCTGTTGTCATTGATGCGGATGCCCTGAATATCCTGGCGTCGAAGCCGGAACTCATAAAATCTTTGCATAAGCCTGCAGTCCTCACGCCCCATCCCGGCGAGTTTGCCCGGTTGCTGAATCTTTCCACCAGGGAGGTCGTGGAGAAGAAATTGGAACTTGTGCCTCAATTCGCCGCAGAGTATGGAGTGTATCTCGTGTTGAAAAGCTACCGGACACTGACTGCCGCACCCGATGGAAAAGTGTATATCAACGCGACTGGAAATCCGGGGATGGCCACTGCGGGCTCCGGGGATGTTTTGAGCGGAATGATGGCTTCCATGATCATCCAGGAGAAGAACCTGCTGGAGGCTGTTCTGGCGGCTGTTTATATCCACGGCTTGAGCGGTGACCTTGGAGTTGAGAAGCTTGGAGAAAAGCCGCTTCTCGCTGGAGACATCATCCGCTACCTGCCCAAGAGCATTAAATTATTGAGCCGTGCCAGTTGATGTTTGAGAATGAAACAAAACAAAACACAGAGAAAAGAATACGTCACACGTTCTGAAGAAGAGACCTTCCGCTTAGCCAAGAAATTATCTCAAGGTTTTAAAGGAACGGAAGTCGTATTTTTAATCGGAGAGCTGGGAAGCGGAAAGACAATCTTTGCCAAGGGATTGGCGGCCGGATTAGGATTAGAGGATTTTCATCAAGTCTGCAGTCCCTCGTATACTCTCTTGAACATCTATCAGGGAAAGCACACCATCTTTCACATAGACCTTTACCGGCTGGGGAAGGACTCTGAGGTCTTGGATCTGGGATGGGAAGATTATCTTGGCCAGGGAGTGCTAATTGTGGAGTGGGCCGAGAAGGTCAAATTCGACCTCGATGCTATTCGGGTAACCTTCCGAATGGGAAAAAAAGAAGAGAGAAGAATAATTATATCGGGGAACGTGTCTTAACGTTTATTTCCCTCCTTTTTTCCGTAAAACAAATTGAAATATAGTGACAGTTTATGTATAAATGCTAATGATTAGGTGAAGTATAAGGAGAGAATAAGATGGATTTTATAAACGAAGCCATTCAGTTCATATGGGGTAATGTTGCGCTGAGATTCCTGGCAATCTTGATCATCACTATCATTGCTGCTTTCCTTCTTAAAGTCATCATGAAAACAGTGTTGAAGCCTCTGACAAAAAAGACAAAAACGAAAATCGATGACATCATTATCAAGAGTCTTGCGTCCATAATTTTCTATGTGATTATTTTGATAGGAATCAAGATCGGACTTTCCCAGTTTCAATTAACGACAAACGTCTTTCAGAACATAGTCAG
>Ga0180437_10010178_pt1 | contig 11515 bp, 9 predicted proteins | sample SS_ome_4_FD_132410 | JGI IMG/M metagenome (GOLD analysis project Ga0180437, IMG submission 132410) | Hypersaline lake sediment archaeal communities from the Salton Sea, California, USA - SS_3_D_1 metaG | ecosystem: Environmental > Aquatic > Non-marine Saline and Alkaline > Hypersaline > Sediment... | reverse complement strand
GCACAAACAAAGGGCACTAAGGTTCTCATTTGTGGAGTGACAGAAACAGTTGAGGAAACACTCAAAGCTACCGGTATCACCTCATTAGTTGGAGAGTAACAAGAGTTCTCGGCTAGTGAAACCATCTTCGAGTCAACAAAACAAGCTATGGAAAGAGCAGATCGAATCGTCAATCAAACGATCCCCAAGGATAGAAAAGCATAAAAATCCAACAAGGAGATCGGCATGAAGTGAAGACCGAGCTTGGAAAGTCGCTAGAATATTGATAGCTTTTTAACAAGGCGGGCTCTCCGAGAAATCTTTGATGTTTTGAAAATTGTGATTTTCAGTCCATAAGTATTCACTGTGTTTGGAATCCTTTACATAAGTGATTCAAAAAGATTGGATCAAACTTTCTGAGCACGAGCAATGAACCCAAAGAGGGGTTTCGAACATCTAAAAAATTTTGTTTTTAGTATGGTTTTGTTGCTTGTATTGACCATTATCATATCCATGCCTATAAGGCTAGCCAAAATTCCCCTGAAAAGGGGATATTTTTATCTACAACGATAGGTTATTGTTGTGGCATGTCCGACGAGAATCCTTTTGAAAATGATTTTCTCTTTCCAAGAGTCCAAAAACAGAACGTTCTACAAGAACAAATCCGGGCGCTTGACCAGTTCCGAAATGTGATGAGCGATGAGGACAGAGAAGCCTTCGATGATCTTCTCCAGAGGACGTATGCTCATTTCTTGATCTCTTATCTTGCCCCAAGACAAACCCCGTTTGAACATCTTCTGTTGACCATGATTCTCGAAATCCATAAGGAAACAGAGAAAATCAAAGCTAAAGTTGAGTGGAAATTGAATGAATAGTGCCTTGCACATAAGTTTCTCTTTATAATCCGATTGCGCATAGCCATAACTTGTAATATGTCTCTTGCATAAAAATGCTAAGCATAACGAGTATCAATAACAAGAATTTATAAATAATTTTATGGTGCACATATTCCCTTACAATGGGCCAGCCCCGTCGAGTACAAAATTCATCGAGTATGGTATCTCAAAGGCAATAGGACTCGTCTCAATATATTGGAGAGAATAGAGTTTTTTGTTTTCTCAATCCAAATATCTATGTGGTATGGCATCGAACATCACTTACTTGACTAAAAGGTGTCAATATTAAACGTTATTCATCCTTCACTGCCCGTTACTTTTAAGCATTTGTCCTCATCGTCAGTTCAGAAGTTCTTAGGAATTCGGAAGGTTGTCTATGGTTGAGAAGAGAAAAATTTAAGCACTTGCTGTTATTGAAACCTCCGAAAGGCATTTATTTCTATAGTAGGTGAAATAGTTTTCCTGGGGTCGGTTTTGCCCCGCACATGGATGAGCGCAAACGTTGATGGGATGGGTTCGGCGATAAGATCGAGCTATAGCAGGCACCATGGAAAGGTCAATATTTCAGGTTGGAGCGTTGTGATGTTGCCAAACTTCGCAGCAACATATACCGAAGATAGATTGCCAACTTCAAGAATTTCAATCCGGTGAAGAAGGTAGATTCATCTGGGAGTAATAGTTGCTTGGCTCTATGTATCGTTATTCGTCAGAGTCCGAATCCTGCTGCCAGAATTCAATCGAACACTTCATTCATGTGTTTAGATTTGGGTTGTAGAAATTCTTCTTTACGAGGAGAATACTTGAGATACAAGCAGGTTAATTCAATATACACTTCCACACCTAAGGACTGTGGAAAAGTGCTTTTATCTCGTTTGGTGTTTTTGGTGTAGCTCCTGTTTGGGTACAGACAAATGACGCAAGACGGTTCGCCAAGACATTGACAAGTCCTGGTTTCAACCCTTTAAGGAAGCCGATTGCTAGGGCAGTTGTAAACGCATCACCAGCACCGACCGTGTCTGTTGAATCTACTTCATAACCTTCATGCGAGAACAAAACTCCTTGTGTAAAGAGATCGCTACCATTTTTCCCTTTTGTCAGTGCAATGACATTTAAGCCAAAACACTCTGAAAGGATCCGAAAAATGGTAATTTGATCGCCCTGAATATTCAGCATTTTTGTTACGACTGATAACTCCTGCTCATTCAACTTAAGGACATTGGCAACCATCAGAGAAGAAATGATGATATCCCTCGAGTAATAATGTTGCCTTAAATTTATATCGAAAATCCGTAGTGAGTTTTCAGGAGTGTTGTGAAGGAAGCTGTGTATTGTTCTCCTAGATAATGCTGACCGTTGCGCCAGAGATCCGAAGGAAACCGCGTCTGTAACGCTAGCAAGTTGAAGGAGTTGAGGAGTTTCCCTAAGATAGTCCCATGCGACGTCTTCATGAATAGTAAAGCTTGGCAACCCATTTTCATCAAGAACTACAGATGCTAGCCCGGTCTTGTGCTTCTTATCAATAGATAAAAATGATTGGTCTATTCCAATTGAATCTAACAGCTTAAGGATTTCATCTCCTAATACATCATTCCCAAGACATGAAGCCACAATTCCTTTCGCACCAAGTTCATGAGCATGATATGCGAAATTTGTTGGAGCCCCCCCCAGTTGTTTTCCTGAAGGAAGAATATCCCAAAGTATCTCGCCAATCCCCACGATAGTTTTGTTTATCAAAGCTATTCCTCGATTAATGCAATTCTACCGGAGATAAGCATTTTTACTTAGAATTTTCTATAATCGGTTCAGCATGGAGATAAGAGGTGTATTTATTTTAAAAATGAGGATTTATATGGTCTCGTTCAACTGCTAGGGCTGGTAGCGGAAAGACTTATGGCTGACGGTTAAGGATATAAGGATGAAGGGGACTAGAGGCGGAGCCGCATCCTTCGTGGGGGATTACATCTACCACTTGGTACTAGACAACACGAGAGTCCTGGAAGCCCATATGCTGGAAATTTTCACTTCGATTGCGGATAAAACTCCTTCAGATTGTAAGGTAGTCATCAAAAAATTTGTCATGGAAAAACGTAAACTTATTAAATGCGCGCTGTAATGGATCAAATGTCGTTGCTGAGTCTACTTTGCTATCGACTGCCACGCCACAGACTAAAATCGTTAGCAGTGCTTGGGATCGAGCAGGGATACGGGATCGTGTAAAGGTCATTCTTGGTGGTGTATTTGTCACAGAAAGCTATGCTCAAGAGATTGGTGTGGAGGGCTATGCTGCAGATGCGAGCAGTTCAGCTAAAATGACATAATAATTATTAGTTTGATATCTTCATCTGATACCTTGTAATAGAGGAAATGAACATGCGATATCTTATTGGTGTAGACACATCAACGACAGCCACAAAAGCTCTGCTTATCAATGAGCAAGGTCAAGTCGTCGCTGTGGCTTCCACACAATACACCTACGAGACTCCCCACATGCTGTGGAGTGAGCAGGATCCTGATCTGTGGTGGCAGGGTACGAGGAAAAGTATCCGAAAACTTCTCGTGGAGTCTGGTATCGAACCGTCAGGCGTCAAAGGGATTGGCTTGACAGGACAGATGCATGGGCTTGTTCTTTTGGATGAGAAAGGACATGTTCTCCGACCTGCGATTTTGTGGAACGACCAGCGCACGGGAGCGGAGTGTGATGAAATCAGGGAGCTTGTGGGAAAGAAAAGACTGATCGAAATCACAGGAAATGATGCTCTCACTGGCTTTACTGCGCCAAAAATCCTTTGGGTGAAAAATCATGAAGCTGAAATCTTTAGACAAGTGCGTCACATCCTCCTGCCCAAGGATTATGTGCGTTTCAAATTGACACAGGCTTATGCCACCGACCGGGCGGGAGGTTCTGGGACCATTCTATTTGACGTGAAGAAGCGTAATTGGTCGCAAGAAGTGCTTGAATCCCTGAGTATCAACCCCGACTGGCTTTCCACGACATTCGAAGGTCCAGAGGTTACGGGAGAGATCTCATCCGAAGCTGCTGAAGCCACCGGATTACCGGCGGGCATCCCTGTCGTTGCAGGAGGTGGCGATCAGGCCGCTCAAGCTGTGGGCGTTGGAGCGGTGAGGCAAGGAATCGTCGCTCTAACCCTAGGAACGTCTGGTGTCGTCTTCACTAGTGTTGATAAGCCGATCATCGAGCCTGAGGGTCGTTTGCATGCTTTCTGTCATGCCGTGCCTAGAAAGTGGCATTTGATGGGGGTCATGTTATCGGCAGGCGGCAGCCTGCGCTGGTTCCGGGACATGTTTGCTCCTGATGTGGACTTCAGCACATTGACTGAGCAGGCAGACTCTATCCCCCTTGGTAGTGAAGGACTCATTTTTTTACCCTATTTGACAGGAGAACGAACACCCCATCCTGACCCATTGGCGCGCGGGGCTTTTGTGGGTCTGACTGTTCGTCACACCCTTGACCATATGGTCAGAGCCGTTCTTGAAGGTGTAGGCTTTGGATTGCGCGACTGTTTTGAATTGATGAAGAAGGCAGGGCTTCCTTCCATACAGGAGGTTCGAATCTCGGGTGGCGGCGCACAGAGCTCTGTTTGGCGGAAAATTCTAGCAGATATCTTCCAGGTGGACCTCATCCGGGTGAATTCAACGGAAGGCGCGGCATATGGGGCGGCATTGCTGGCAGCAGTAGGGGCTGGTGTTTTTTCAGATGTTGAAACAGCTTGCAATGACACAATCCATACTAAAGGAAGGACAAGACCAAGTCTGGCAAGCGAAAGGTATTGCAGAATCTATTCCATCTATCGGGAATTGTATCCCTGTTTGAGTCCGACATTTAACGCCATAGCGTCAATAGAAAATGGAAAGGTTTAAAGTAGTTGAATCTAAGAATCTTGTTTATTTACCTGGTTGATATGAATGCAAATGTCAATACCCCCTTGATCCTGTTCCTAAGTGCTGGATTCGGTAAAGGTTCATCCAGTGATTTGTATCGTAGAACCCGTATCAGCCAGAATTGATGATACATTGTCTATACGGTCTTGCCTGATTGCTGCAAGGCTTCGTTGCCTTATGGTAGTTATAAATTTGATAGAAAATAAACGCAAAAGGTAGATGAATACTTAAAAAGGACATAACTTTTCAGGAGGGAACAAGCATGACAAAACTACAAGCTGCCATTATCGGCGTGGGGTTTGTCGGCAAGGTTCATGCGGAGGCACTACGGAAGTTGGGTATACCTATCTGGGGTGTCCTTGAACGGACCGAGGATTTGAGCGCGAAAGCTGCAGAGAGCCTGGGAGATGTTCGAGCTTATTCGAATGTGGATGAATTGGTGGCGGACGAAGAGGTAGATGTGGTACACATTTGCACACCCAATTATCTCCACCATACCCTCATAAAAGCAGCCCTTCTTCAGGGAAAACATGTGATTTGCGAGAAACCATTGGCCATGAACAGCCAGGAAAGTCTTGAGCTGGTGGAGCTTGCAGAATCTACAGAGAGCGTAGGGGCTGTCTCCTACAATCTGCGCTATTATCCCCTTTGTCAGCAAACGAAAGCGATGATACAGGGCGGTAGGATCGGTGAGCCGAAGTTCATCCATGGTTCCTATCTCCAGGATTGGCTTTTGTACCCTTCTGACTGGAATTGGCGCTTGGAACCGGAGGTCGGTGGGGCGCAACGTGCTATCGCCGACATCGGTACACATTGGCTGGATCTTGCCATGTGGATGACAGGTCTGGAGGTGAGGGAGGTTTGCGGGGATATGGCAACCGTGATCCCTAAACGGAAAAAACCGATTCGCGAAGTCGCAACCTTTGATAGCAAGCTTGAGGTCCATCCATCCTATGAAGAAGTTGGCATTCACACCGAGGATTATGCTTCCATCCTGCTGCGTTTTGATGGGGGAGCGAAGGGCGTATTGACTCTCTCGCAAGTGAGTGCGGGTCGTAAGAACCGTCTGTGGATTCAAGTCGATGGGACAAAAGGGTCTCTTTGTTGGAACTCTGAAAAACCCAATCAGTTATGGGTGGGGAGGAGGGACCAGCCGAACGAGATATTGATGAAAGATCCATCGTTAATGGAACCAGCCGTTCGCAAGTACGCGAGCTATCCTGGCGGTCATGCGGAGGGATATCCGGATACATTTATACAGTTCTTTCAGGAGTTTTATACATATGTAGCTCGCGGCGATCTTGATGCACCGCAGCCATTTCCAACTTTTCAATCTGGCCATGAAGAGGTCCTCCTTTGCGAGGCGATCGCAGAGAGCGCAAACAAAGGGCAGTGGATCAAAATTCATGATTGAGAATAAAGAAACGCAACTTCGAATGCCGATAACCTGCAATCCAACCGGCTATGCTCAACAGCTATTGTTAGATTTCTGGAGAAGCACAGCTGGCAGGTTAAAACTTGGAGACGTGTCCAGTGCAATCAGCGATACCTATTGTTTTTGACACTGACATCGGAACAGACATCGATGATGCACTTGCTCTTCTTCTGGCCCTTGCTTCCTCGGAGGTGAGGGTAATTGGAGTGACAACTGTCGATGGGGATGTAGATCTTCGGGCGCGCATCGCGGCGCGCATTTTAGGTTATGCAGGTAGGTCAGACATTCCGGTTTTCAGAGGCAGGAGAGAGCCCATTGGGCCGGGTCGTATGCCCACAATGCTGGGGCATGAAGGCTGTGGGGTGTTCGTTGGGTCCTATAAGGGTCCAGAAGCACCTGTTCGGGACATGCCCGCGGAGGAGTGGCTGGTTGAGGCTTCTCGCGATGAGCCATTTCATCTGGTCGCTGTTGGTCCTTACACCAATATTGCAGCTGCCCTGGAGCTTGACCCGACTTTTGCAGAACGAGTTTTAAAACTTACCGTGATGGGAGGCATGGTGCGTGGAGAGTCTTATCCGAGGTCGTGGAGAGCACATTTGCTGCGCGAGGGCATTGATTTTGCACATCCTGACCATAATACCGCTTCGGATCCTCAAGCAGCATTGATTCTGGCACGCTCTGGGATTCCCATGACGTGGGTAACCATCAATATGACCCTAGGTGTGCCTCTCAGGAAACAGAGTTTAGAGCGTTTGCGATCCGTTAAGAACCCCTTGAGTGGGGTCATTGTTCGAATGCTTGAGATATGGAGAGATCAATGGTTTCACCTCTTTGAAACCAGTCGTCCGGATCAGATGCCGTTTTCAGAGGATACGGTTGCCTTTCTTCATGATCCGCTTGCACTTTCATCGCTTTTCCCCATTGATTGGTTGAAATTGCAGTCCATGAGACTCAAATTTTGTGTTGAGGATCCATACTTCCACATCCAAGAGGTCGAGGAAGACGAGGATGCTTTCCACGAAGTTTCTGTTGCTGTGAGGGCTGCAGAGTTTGAGGCTTTCTTCCTCGGTCGCCTTCTGAATTTGCTGTATCATGTATGAGTCTCTATCCTTGTTCCGATCTATAATGGATGACCTAAGTCGTGATCACCATTTCGTTGAGGCGGTACACCCGATACCAACTCATAACGTGCTAATTTCAAATCAAAGCGCTGGGAGGCTGAACCATGAGTGACAACATAGATGGAGACATGATACGCGTGGGCGTTATTGGTGTGGGGCAAATTGGAAAAGGTCATGTGGAGCTGTATCAAAAGATCGAGGGTGCAGACGTTGTCGCCATTGCGGATATCGATGAACAAGAGGCAGCGCACGTGTCAGATCGTTATGCCATCCCTCATGTGTACACCGATTTCCGGGAGCTTCTGAAGTTAGAAGAAATTGACGCTGTGGATGTCTGTTTGCACAACAACCTCCACATGCCGGTGACAGTAGCTGCACTTGAGGCCGGGAAGCATGTCTATTGTGAGAAACCCATGGCGGGTTCATACCGTGATGCGGAGAAAATGTATCGAAAGGCAAAGGAAGTGGATCGCAAACTCTCGATCCAACTGTATATTCTTTTCACGAAAGAGGTCAAAGCGGCAAAGGCTGTTGTTGATGAGGGTTTACTGGGGCATATCTATCATGCTCGCGCGGCTGGCTTTCGTCGACGGATGCGGCCCTATGTGGATGGATACGGTAAAGAAGCCTTTGTACAGAAACGCATCGCTGGTGGAGGCGCGGTCTTTGATATGGGGATCTATCCCATCGCGACGGTCTTGTATCTCATGGAGAATCCCAGAGTCCTGCGTATTTCAGGGAAGATCTATCAAGAGACGGAGATGGATCTTGTCCGAAAGGAAATCAGCGGTTATGACGTGGAGGAGTTCGGCGTTGGATTGGTCCGAATGCAAGATGGGGTGACCATGGAGTTGGTTGAATCCTGGGCCATCCACTTAGATCAATTTGATGGCGCTTACCTGCTTGGCTCAGAGGGTGGCTTGCGGGTTGATCCCTTTGGTATCTTCCAGAATCTAGGCGATCTCGAATTGACAAGCTGTGCGGATCTGGAAGCCTTCGATTGGCGCATCCATGCCATCCGTGAAAATGCAGATGCGTACGACAGCCCGCAGCATCATTGGATCGCCGCTCTGCAAGGACGGGTCGAACTTTTGCCAACAGTAGAGATTGCCCTCAATGCCATGTTGATTTCTGAGGGGATCTACCTTTCCGATGAGCTCGGGCGAGAGGTCGCCGTTGAGGAGATCCAAGAGCAATCTGAATCCTTGTCCCTTGAGATTTAGTCATGATCAGCATAATACAATGTTATGTGATAGAGAATTTTTGATCGTGATTGCAAAGAATGGAGGGTACTTTGAAGATCGGGATTTGTTCGTTCAGCTTTTTTCGACTCTTTCTGTCAGGTGAACAAGATATTTTCCAATATTTTGCGACCTGTAAAGAATTGGGTGCGACTCAATTAGATCCCTGGGATGCACACTTTGCTCCCTTGAAAGCATGGGAATTTGGATGGAAGATTTGGGCAGACCCGGAGCGAGTTGAGTTGATGCCCGAGGAGGAGGCTTATCTTAGCAAGGTCAAAGATGCTGCGGATAGGCTCGAATTGCCTATCGGATGCATCTGTGTGGATGGGGCTCACATCTATGAAGCCTCTCCCACGGCCAGCCGAGCGAACCGGGCTGCGGCTTATAAATGGTTGCAGATCGGGGACCTCTTAGGTGCCCAGCAAATACGATTTGATGCTGGGGGGCCACCTGACATGCCCCAGGATGTCTTTGCGTTGATTGTGGAAGGCTATCGGGATCTAGTCTCAAGGGGGCGAAAATTGGGGATTGAGGTTCTGATTGAAAACCATTGGGGAACTTCACAGGTCCCAGAGAACTTGGTTCGGATTCTTGAGGCTGTAGACGGACTAGGCTTTCTCCTGGATACACATAATTGGGCGCCTGACATGAGAGAGAAAGGATGGAGGATGTGTGCGCCCTACGCAACAGGTACGCATATCAAAACCTTCTCCTTCGATGAGGAAGGCTATGAACCCTCCGTAGACATTCCAGAAGCCATGCGCATCCTCATGGAGAGTGGGTATGATGGCTATTGGGGCATTGAAAGTATGCCAATGGATGGGAATGAGGTTGAGGGGGTGAGAAAAACAATCGAACTGATGAAGCACGTTATCGAAGGATAAGAAAACAATTAGGGGGAATTGTCCGCAAAGTTATCGATTCAGAAGCAAATTATGAACATAAGAAAATGATCATCATACTGATGGGCGTATCGGGTAGCGGGAGAACAGCGATCGGTCTGCTTTTATCAAATGTCTTGGGTTGGGAATGTATTGATGCGGATGACCTGCATCCTGAGGCGAATATCAAGAAAATGATAAGAGGGATTGCCTTGACGGATGCGGATCGAGCTCCATGGCTAGAGAAGTTGGGGAGATCATTAAGGATCGTTTACGAAAAGGGCAATCATCCATCCTCGCTTGCTCTGCATTGAAGAAATCGTATCGATTTCGTCTCAAAGGAGATCACGAAGAGGTTCAATTTGTCCATCTGAGCGGGGGTTTTGATCTGATCCGCAGTAGGATGGGAGGTCGGAATGCACATTTCATGAGGAATGATTTGTTGTTAAGCTAGTTTGAGACTCTTGAAAAACTCAGGGAATTTTGGAGATAGATATTTCACAAGATCCCGAGGTGATCGTGGCGAAAATTCTGCATGAATTTGGACTTGAAGGGGGTCGTATTTAAGATAGAAGATATCCGTTAAAGGGATTGTAGTTTTGAGTTGAAGAGAAAGGGGGGAGATTTTCAGGGAATCGATGAAAAACAATCTTTATTATGGCCGACATGAACCTCCTCTGCAGAGGATTAAGCTCCAGGCGGGGCCCTTATCTCTTGTTTATCAAGAAGGGGATTTACGCAATGTCAAACTAGGGGACCAGGAAATTATCCAGCGAATCTATGTTGCAGTTAGGGATGAAAATTGGGGCTCTGTCCCCGCAGTGATGGCGAACTTCTCCCAAGAGGTAAGGGAGGATTCATTTGTCCTTGCATTTGAAGCCCACCATAAACAGGGGCATATCGATTTCACATGGCAGGCCAGCCTCACCGGGGATGAGGATGGCACCATCAGCTTTGTTATGGACGGGGTTGCGCATTCATCCTTTCAGAGCAACAGGATTGGTTTTTGTGTGCTGCATCCTGCAGAACCCTGTATGGGCAAGCCGTGTGAGGTTGAGGGGGTAGATGGTAGCATCGAGAGGAGTGTTTTCCCGGAATTTATCTCGCCCCAACCGCCTTTCACGGATATGCGTGTCTTATCCTATGAAGTTGAGTCCGATTTGAGGGCGGAGGTGCAGCTTTTTGGCGATGTATTCGAGATGGAGGATCAGCGGAACTACGCCGATGCTTCCTATAAAATCTATTCCAGACCCGTCTCAAAACCAACTCCTTTTCAGGTTGGGAGAGGGGAGAAGATCCGGCAGGAGGTGGTCCTTCGTCTTAAAGGTAGCCCTCCATCCCGGTCACAGGCTTTTATCGAACGTCCTTTGACTTTATCCATTGGAGAAACCCCGCTTCATCCTCTGCCTTCCATCGGTCTTCGTTTTCAAATGGAGGACCCGGGCTCGAGGGATGCTTACATCGATAAGCTTCTAGCCCTGCAACTCTCCCACCTGCGGATCGATTTGGTGTTGAGCGACGAAAACGTAGAGACAGGCTTCAAGGAAGCCTGTGTTCTCTCGGCGGCGCTCAGCTCGCCTATGGAGATTATAATTTTTCTTTCGGATCAAGCCGAACTGGAAATCGATATCTTAAAAAGGCTCGTCGAGAAATATCGTCCACAGGTTTGCCGCTGGCTGGTTTTCCACGCCGAACAACTGGTCTCGCCCCCCGAGTTATTCCATAGGATTAGAGAGACACTTTCTTCTCTTACACCACAGGCCGACATCGGGGGAGGTACTAATTACACTTTCGGCCAAGTGAACATGGACCGACCTTCAATAAAGGATTGGGATTTCCTGTCTTTTCCTGTCAGCCCTCAGATTCACACTACGGACATCGGGACTTTGGTGGAGAACCTTCCTGGGATGCGATATTGCGTGGAGAGCGCCAGGGAACTTGTGGGAGCTCTTCCAATCGTGGTGACGCCAGTCAGCCTGAAACCGCACTTCTTAGTCCCACCTTTGGCATCGATGGATGTGGTCCAAACCGACAACATCCCGCCCGACGTAGATCTTCG
>Ga0180437_10010177_pt1 | contig 11516 bp, 10 predicted proteins | sample SS_ome_4_FD_132410 | JGI IMG/M metagenome (GOLD analysis project Ga0180437, IMG submission 132410) | Hypersaline lake sediment archaeal communities from the Salton Sea, California, USA - SS_3_D_1 metaG | ecosystem: Environmental > Aquatic > Non-marine Saline and Alkaline > Hypersaline >... | reverse complement strand
TATTCAGGACGTCGAGCTCGTTGGTGTTTGTACGAGTATCTGCATCATGGACACGGTAGGCGAGCGGGCCAATCGAGATTACAGTGTCACCTTGTCAAGATCAGGTGTGGCCGATTTTGACCTTGAGTTTCATGAATATGCCCTCAAACGTATGGACCGGATATATGGAGCCAAGATCCTATGACAGGCCTTCCTCAAAGGGTCGAACTCCTCACCGATCTATATGAACTTACCATGGCGGCGAGCTATTTTGAAAATCGTATGGCTGAGCCTGCCACGTTTTCGCTCTTCATCAGAAAATATCCACCCCATCGGGCCTACTTCGTAGCCGCAGGCCTTGAAGATATCCTCGAATATATAGCCAACTTTCAGTTTTCAGAAGATGATATCGCTTTTCTGGAGGGTACTGGGATTTTCTCCAAAGACTTTCTCCACTACCTTAAGACCCTTAGGTTTACAGGAAAGATACGGGCCATCCCTGAGGGTGAGATCTTTTTTGGCGACGAACCGATCCTTGAGGTCACAGCCCCCATCATAGAAGCGCAGTTGTTGGAAACACTGGTCATCAATACCATTCAGGTTCAGTCTATGATTGCCACCAAGGCCGCCCGCTGTGTCCATGCAGCAAAAGGTCATGGAGTCGTAGACTTCTCCCTCCGAAGGACCCATGGAGCAGATGCAGGGCTAAAGGTGGCTCGAAGCAGTTATATCACCGGATTTGTGGCTACAAGCAATGTGCTGGCCGGGAAGCTTTATCACATTCCCATTGCAGGGACCATGGCCCACTCCTATGTCAGTTCCTTTGGCAATGAGATTGAAGCATTCAGGGCTTTTGTAAGATCTTTTCCGAAAAAGAGCATTCTCCTCGTCGATACGTACGATACCATAGAAGGGACTAAAAAGGCAGCCATGGTGGGACAGGAGATGGCCAAAAGGGGGGAAAGGCTCCTGGGGATACGTCTGGACAGCGGTGACATGACAAAGCTGAGCCGGGAAGTCAGAAAGATTCTGGACAAGGCGGGTCTTCAGGGGTCACAGATATTTGCAAGTGGCAATTTTGACGAATATAAGATCGAAAAAGCAATAAAGGATGGCGCCAAGATAGACGCCTTTGGCGTTGGAACCAAGATGGGGGTCTGTGCCGATGCGCCCTATTTAGACATTGTCTACAAGCTTGTCCAATACGGTGAGCGATCCATCATGAAACTCAGTACAGGGAAGGTAAATCTGCCCGGTGAGAAGCAGGTCTTCAGAAAGGTCGACAGCCAGGGACTATTCATGGGAGATGTGATCGCTACTGCAGATGAGATTGTGGGAGATGGCCGCCCCCTGCTTGAGCCTGTCATGGAGCGAGGAAAACTCCTGAGGCCCCACCCGTCGTTGGAAGAAATCAGGAAACGATTCAAAGAAAGCTTTCATGCTCTTGACGGGAAGTACAAGGTCCTTAATAAACCATCCTACTATCCAGCAATACCAAGTCCTCATCTAAAGGACCTCCAGACGGCTGCTTCAAGCTAGCGTTGGCCGTAGAAACGTATGGAACTATTCCCCAAAATAATCGCTTTTTTTTGGTTTGGTGCCGCATTTTCTATACTACTGATTATCTATCCCTTTGTATCATATCTTAACAAAAAGCGATTCGAGATTATACGAACTGAGTTTGGCTGCCGAGGTCACAATAAGAATTTCATGGTTGAGAATTACAAACTATTAGATGATGAGAAAATTAAAACAAACCATAATTTCATAGTTAAACAGTTCACATACGTGATTTTAGATGACGTCCAGATTCCTATTGCATCTGGGAATGTTCAGTATATCCTGACATACTGTATATCTAACTACCCTAGTTTCAAAAAATCGTATTTTACTGCTGCAAATAATCCTGAATCGGTTGAGGTTTTAGATAGGTACAAAAGCATTTTTAAAAAAGCACACGGCAATGAAAATGCAGGAGTGTATTGGATCACAAACTTAAGAAAATTAATCCAACTTTTGGAACACAACACTTCAAGGGATGCCCAACCTTTCACTCCAGCAGACAGCTGAGTTTGGCGTGTGTCCTAGGCGTTTCTTAAGAAGTCCAGCTTCGTCCCCATCAACCATATGAAATAACGGCCAAAAGCATGCTCAGGTTTCCAGAAGACGAAAGAATACTGGTTCGGACTTTTTCTGTGCAATGGAAGCCTCGCGATGGGGACATCCGCTTCTCTTGGGCCTCTAACGCCTATTGCTCACATCTTCCACATGCCTTGTGCTGTTCTGTCCTCCAGGGCCTTGAAGCAATGACGAAACCAGCAAGGAGTGTGAGCAAAACCCAGTCCGCACCAATGAAGATAAGGGATGTCCAGGAATATCCACCATAGGGCTTGCTCAGCTCCTGGCACAGGTCTACAACAAGGACCATGCCAAGGACCAGCGGCACAAAGTACTTTATGAGCCTGTCCCACCAGGGGCCCAGTTTGACCGAGGAGATGCTGTCAATATATTTCCTCAGAACCTCCAACTTGAATAGCCATCCAACAAGAATACACTCCAGGATACCCACCACGACCAGCCCGTAATGGGTCAGAAAATGGTCCACAATGTCTAACCAGAAGAGCCCTGCCTGGGTGGTAAAGACGATAGAGGCCAGGAATCCAAGGATGGAAACGGCAGTTACGAGGAGCCCTCTTCTCAGACCGAACTTATCTACCACTGCGGAAGTAAACGCCTCGATGATGGATATGGATGATGATAGCCCAGCTACGACCAGGCAAAAGAAGAATATGGCACCGAAGAGGTTTCCGCCGGGAATAAGGCTCACCGCCTGAGGGTAGGCCACAAAGGCAAGGCCTATGCTCTGAGAAACAATCTCAGACAGGGGCTTTCCCTGAGAGGTGGCCATGAATCCCAGCACGCAGAATACTGCCACGCCGGCAAAAAGAGAGTATCCACTGTTGATGAGGCCGGTAAGGATGGCGTTTCTTGAGATGTTCGCATTCTTCGGCAGGTAGCTTGCATAGGCTATCATGATGCCAAAGCCGAGGCTGAGAGTGAAAAAAATCTGACTATAGGCATCAATCCAGACCTTTGGGCTGGAAAGCTTGGAGAAGTCGGGGGTAAGATAGGCCCTGAAACCGTCCATTGCCCCGTCCAGTGTAAGGGACCAGAAGACAAGGACCGCCGTCAGAAGAAACAAAAGGGGCATGAATATCTTATTCGCAAGCTCTATGCCTTTTCGTACGCCCCTGTAGACGATAAGCCAGTTTAAGAACCAGATAACTGCAAGGGCAGCGAATATGGGGGGCCTGATCGCGCCGATCTCAGATGGTGCTTTGCTCACTGAAAGGAATTCGTTGAAAAAATACGCGTTGGGGTCATTGCCCCAGCCAAGATTGAAAGAGAGCAAGAAGAAGTTGAGGCACCACGCTATCACGACAATGTAGTAAAGGACTACCCCAAACATGACAAATGTCACGGCCCACCACCCGAGCCACTCCCAGTTCCTCCGGATCTTCGCGTAGGCTAGAGGGGCTGATCCTATTCTCTCGTGCCCTATTCCAAACTCCAGTATGAGCAAAGGGATGCCAGCGGTCAACAGCGCAATCACGTAGGGAATAAGAAAGGCCCCGCCGCCGTTGTCATAGGCCATGTAGCTAAACCGCCATATATTGCCAAGGCCGATGGCAGAGCCAACAGCTGCGAGAAGAAACCCGAGCTGGCTTTTCCACTGCTCCCTCTTCATTGCCTTGAAATCTCCATTATCCTCTGCCCCTCATTTTCTTTTCTCCTTGGGGCCATAAGCCAGGTTGCCGATCTGCGGCAGACCCCAGTCCCGCTGTGCAGGGCCTTGGCCAAGGTTTCCATGGAGCAGGCGACCGTAAGCGTTTGACATACAGGCATATAAATAATATACAGTCTCGGGTCAAGGGGAAAGGGAAAACAAAAAGATATCTTATAGGGAGAACAATCGGTTATGACAGCTATTCGGATCGTTGGCACGGGCTCCTGTGTGCCCGAAAAAATCTTGACCAACCATGATTTGGAAAAAATGGTAGATACCACTGATGAATGGATTGTACAACGGACAGGGATTAGAGAGCGTCGCATTGCAGACCCCGACAAAAACACGTCGGACCTGGCCAAAGAGGCCTCGATGAGAGCACTGGAGCAGGCGGGTATGATACCTGAAGAGCTTGACCTGATCATCTTGGCCACGATCACGCCGGACACCTGCTGTCCTGCTTCCTCAAATTGGCTCCAAGGCAAGCTGGGCGCCAAGAACGCTGTGAGTTTCGACGTGACAGCAGCCTGTACAGGCTTCGTGTTCGGCCTCTCCATCGCTGAGCAGTACCTGAAAAGCGGTCAATTTAAAACCGCCCTAGTCGTGGGGGCGGAAGTCCTGAGTCGGTCCACGAACTGGAAAGACCGCACCAGTTGTATCCTTTGGTCGGATGCGGCCGGGGCCGTGGTCTTGAGCAGATCCGAACAAGGGGCGGCCCTTAGGTCGACCCACATCCACTCTGATGGATTGGCTGGAGACAGCCTGCTCCTGCCCGGTGGAGGCTCCTCGACGACCCCCATTACCCCCGACAGCGCAGAAAAAGGAGTTCATCTTCTTAGACTCACAAATGCTAATAGGACCTTCAAGGTGGCGGTAAAACGATTTGCCGAAGCTATTGAAGAGGCGGCTGCACACAACGAGTGGAGCGTATCTGAAATCGACATGATCATTCCCCACCAAGCCAACTTGAGGATTCTCCATGCCTTTACCGAGCGGCTGAAGATCCCCAAAGAGAAGGTATTCGTCAATGTGGACCGATATGGCAACAGCTCTGCGGCGACGGTACCGCTGGCCCTGGACCAGGCGGTGCGCTCCGGGAAGATACAATCGGGAGACAAGGTTATTCTCGCGGCCTTCGGAGGGGGACTAACTTGGGGAAGCGCCTTTGTGCAATGGCACTGACTTCACCCCCTTTGTGGACAGGGGAAAAGGGATTTGGGCAACAGCCCGTTGGGACGCAACCTTTGGTTTGACCCCACAGGCCGGGCCTGCTATGAGACAGATAATCTGGGACCTTGGCAACAGGTTGGGAGTCCATGAAAAGGATAGGCATTGTCGTAAAGGACCAAGAAAAGGCCCTTGAGAAGGCTGCCGAACTGGAAAGTTGGCTGAAAGCAAAAGGGATTGAGGCCCTTTGCCGGAAGAACATCCCTGCACCGATCACGTCTCGCCACGGTTTAGTGGAGAATATTCCAAAGGCAGATGCAGATCTTTCTTGCGTGGTGATTCTAGGTGGTGATGGGACTTTCTTGAGTGCCATCCGGTGGGTTCAGAACACGGGTGTTCCCGTTCTCGGGGTCAATCTCGGGGCCTTTGGGTTTCTCACGGAGACGCCGGTAGAGCGCCTTTTCACTGTTATGGAAACGGTGGTCAACGACCATTTTAGTACTGAGGAAAGGATCCTGCTGGACGCAAAGGTTGTCCGAAATGGCGACCAAGTGGCTTGCCAAACCGTGCTCAACGATGTGGTAGTAAACAAAGAAGCACTGGCACGGATTGCCCATATCCAAACCTATGTTGACGACGACTATTTGACCACCTTCAAGGCGGACGGTCTGGTTGTGGCTACGCCGACAGGCTCCACGGCGTACTCGCTCTCAGCAGGCGGCCCCATTATCCATCCTTCTCTGAAGACGATTATTGTTACCCCCATCTGTCCCTTTACCCTGATCAATCGCCCCCTCATTGTACCGGACACAGTTACCATAAAGATAAAAATCGAAGACAGAGATTCAAACCTCTTTGTCTCATTTGATGGCCAAGTTGGGCTGAACATCACGCACGAAGACACGATCCTCATCGACAAGGCGCCCCACACGATTCACGTGATCAGAACAGCCGGCCAGAGCTACTACGATATGTTAAAAGCGAAGTTGAGATGGAGCGGACGGTAGAGAATAAGGACCGAAGGCCCACAGAAGGGGCTGTTGCATGAAAAAGAACGGCATCTCTGTCGGGGGATCTGAGGGGGAGAAAGATTTTTTCTGAAAATAAAAGAAAATCGCAGTTTCAGGGGAAATCCCTGTTGGCCAACAGGTGGCCAACAGGGAAAAACCTCTTGTAATATTTGGCAAAAGTGGAGGCCAGTCAAAATCCATTAGGCCCAGACAGCTCCTGGAGGCATTCCTTTTTTTTGTTTCTATATTAAAATGTTATACATGGCTGATACCTTGTTCACAAGGCCGGGATAATTCGCCCTCATCGTCTTTGACACAGCCCTTCCAATAGTCTAAAAGCCATTCCACAGAAAGCTTAGTAGTGGGACACATTTTGCTCGGTAATCCCACGCCGGTTTTCCCCCGCCTCAGGTGAAAAACCCAACATGTAGTACTTGACCGTGAATTTGTGTACAATATTTAGTTGACAGTCTATTTTGCCAATGATAAGGAAACAGGCCTGAGCAAGGCTGGATTCTTTGGAGGTCAAAGGCACGTTAGGCCCATCAAGCGCCCGGGAGTCTCGACCCATGCATCACGTATTGGTAATTGACGACGAGGAATCTGTATCCCATGTCCTTCAACTGGGGCTCACCAGGTTCGGTTACGAAGCAAAGACTGCCGCGAGGGGACGGGAGGGGCTTCGCCTGTTTGGTGATGAAGCCTTTGATTTGGTCATCACGGACATCCTCATGCCTGATATGGATGGCTACGAGGTAGCGCGACACATCCGTGGATCTGACAGGCCCAGCACACCCATTATAGCCATTTCAGGGACCCCCTGGCTTCTTAACGATGATGTATTTGACCACGTCCTACCCAAACCCTTTTCGCTGAAAGCCCTTGATGAGGTCGTCAAGAATCTAGTGAATCATACATTGCCCCCCCAGACAAATACTTGTTGTGGGGGATAGTAGCCTAACTCCGGACAATCCTGCCTGGCTTTCCATCTTCGGATGATACTCCCGTCTGGGCCGATCCCACGTGTGACCCTGCCTTCGTCAGGGTCTTTGTCTGAGCGGTAATGTGTCCCCTATTCGAGTAAGGTAAAACAGTGCCCCATGGCGGCCAAAACGATCGAGACAAAAATTCTGTTAATCTGCATTGCCGCCCTGCTGACCACTGAGGTTGCCATCAGCACGGTGTCTTCTCAAGCCCCATGTCCACCCATGCCCATTCTGGGAGCGGCACGGGTGGTGGAAATATGCCTTTTTCTCCTCATTGTTTCGATCTGGGGCAGCGGGGTCTCGTCCATAGGGCTGGATCCAGAAAAGCTCGCTCCTGGTCTGCACAAGGGATTGGTCTGGTCGGCAGCCTTTGGGCTGTTAGCCCTTTTAGCTTTTGGTGTCCTCTATGCGGCCGGCCTAGACCCCTTGGACCTCATAAGAACCCACGTGCCTTCTGACGCCGCCGAGGCCCTTTTGTTCTTTCTAGTAGGCGGGCTAGTAGCCCCTGTTGCAGAAGAAATATTCTTTCGAGGCATTGTCTACGGTTTCTTGAGACGATGGGGAATGCTTTCGGCCCTTTTGGGGAGCACGCTCTTATTCGTCCTAGCTCATGCCATTCGGTCCGGGATCCCTTTGACTCAGATCGTGGGCGGGATTGTCTTTGCCGTGGCCTACGAGATAACAGACAACCTCATGGTCCCCATCACCATCCATGTCTCAGGCAACACGGCTATTTTTGCCCTCTCCTTGTTGGCCTGATGGGCACCGGGGGCTGGGCGGCCTTTTGACCAAGGCCAGACCTTTGCACAACCCATCCTCACTTGGTTCTGTCGGCCTTTTGATCCGCTAGGGCGGACCGCTCATCCCGACGAAGTTGGGAATGGGTACCCCAAGCGCCCACAATGAACATCCGAAAGAGTTATGCAAAGGTCTCAAGGCAAGGGCACTCTTGCAAGACCGGAGATAGGCCTGCACACAGGCTATTTCCTCTTTCCCCCTGCCAAAACCTTTTCCTCGTCGAAATTGAACACCACTGGCACCAGGTAGGTTCGCTTTTCCCTGTTTGGGCCGTGCACAAAGGGGTTCGTGTTGACCCATCTCACAGCCTCCTTGTCTAAGACGCCAAAACCCGATGACGCCACAATCCTCACTTCCTCTACCTCACCAGTTTCCAAGATTTTCACCTCAAGGAGCACCCTTCCTTCGTACCCCCTTCTTTGAGCCACCGTTGGATAGACAGGGCGAGCCCCCTCCCTATATTTCGGCTTGGCATAGGTGGTAATACCTCCTGTCCCCTTGGCCGGCGCACTTTTCCCTTTCCGCAAGGCATCATAACCGTTGTGCCCCTGGACAGGCGACCTTTCGGCCGAAGAGGGGGGGGCAGCCTCACCGGCCGACTCGACGCTCTTTTCAGCAAGACGCTCCACAGGTTCAGGTGTCACGACGCCCTCTCTTCTGACCTCTTCAGCCTTCTTGGCCCCGACCTTGTCCTCTTGCACAGGCGCCTTGGCGGCCAGTCGTTTCTTGGTAGACAGCTTCTTCCTCGGAATAAGGGCTTTCTCTGGCACAGACTTCTGCTTCGGAGACAGGTGGCGCCTTGATACAGGTTCAGAAGGGCTCTTCGCAGGAGGCATGGGAGCCACGACCTTTGGTGGACGTACGATAGACAAAAGGATGGACTTGTGGACACCTCCATGGACAAAACCAGCCCTTGGTGCGACAGCGAGCAAGACCAGCACGTGAATGCCAGCAGCAATAGTGGCCGACACGATAAGGTCCCTTTTCATTTTGATATGAGAAAACATCGCCACGCGCCCTGACCATGGACGATTTACTCGCCTTTCTCCCTCGGCCTTGCTTCCATGGATACGGCCCGAAACCCGGCAAGCCTGACCTTGTCAAGGACATCTACAAAGGCCCTGTATGGAGATTCCCTGTGGCCTGAAATGACGGCGGCCTTATCGGGAAAGGCTTGCCGTTCCCTTTTTAGGCGAGACAAGAGATCACGGCTCGGTGTCCATTCTTTATCCACAAACACATATCCGGTCTCGTCAATCGTGATGTTTACCATTTGTCCCTTTTCAGCTTCTATGGTCTCGGCGGCAGGCAATACCACGGGAATCCCGCGATAAACGACCATGGAAAGCATGGAGTATATGAAGAACACAAGGAGGAGAAAAATGATGTCTATGAGCGCAATCAATTCAATCCTGGCGCCTTTTCGTTTCACCTGCAGCTTCATTATTATTCTTCGTGGTTTCCTTTGTGTACAATTTCTAAAGAGGTGGCATGTTTTTCAATGCGAAGGGCCGCTTCTTCCACCTTGGACATAAAATAGTTGTACGGAAAAAGGGTAAAGATGGCTATCAACAGGCCGGCAGCCGTGGTCAGCAGGGCCTGGGCGATTCCTCCCGTCACTGCCTGTGGATCTTGAATCCCTGCCCGACCAAGCATGTCAAAGGAATGGATGATTCCTATGACGGTGCCGAGTATGCCCAGGAGGGGGGCGGCAGTAATCATGGTGTCCAGCACGGAAAGGTATTGCTTCATCCTCTTGATCTCCTCGGTGGCAGCCATCTCCATGGCCTTGGCAAGGGAGTATTGCCGGTGCACCAGACCGCAGACAAGGATCTTGACCACGTAATCGGCGGTCCCGCGGGTGTTCTTCTTGATTTCCTCGTATTCTCTTCTGCGCGCCAGCTCCAAAACGGTGTCCACCAGGCGATTGTCCGTCTGCCTTCCCCTGCGTATCCAGAAGAGAGTCCTTTCCACGATGACCGTAAGGGAAAGCACGGAACAGGCAAGGAGAGGATACATGACGATACCCCCCTTGTTGAAAAGATCAAATATCATAGTCCAAACTCCTGTCACCTATTTGCCCTTTGCTGTTGCCTGAAGGCATCCTTGTGCCATGGCACCGCGAACCCGAAGCCCGATAAAGGCGTAACTGATCCCGCAAAATAGCAGCAACCACGACCCAAGTCAAACGGCCCGATACCGTTGTAAAGAGGATGAACCGGTGACGCCGCAGCAGCCAGTTTGACAGAATGGGGCTTTCCTGATAAGTTCCCTTGCGTTCTTTCTGCCGAAAAAAGCCTGAGAGCACTTTCTTAGTAACTCAAACGAACGGGAGAAGACCATGTCCAGATTGCTGAGAATAAATACGCGAGAGAAGACCTTCGCCTTTGAAGAGCCAAGGGAAGAGCTGGCCGGCCTGGGTGGCAGGGGCCTGACCTCGAAAATGATATTGGAAGAAGTTCCACCTACCTGTCACCCCTTAAGCAAGGATAACAAACTGGTTATTGCCCCGGGACTGCTGTCCGGGACCGCAGCAGCCAATTCAGGGCGAATCTCGGTGGGGGCCAAGTCACCCCTAACCGGGGGCATCAAGGAGAGCAACTCGGGCGGGCTTGCTTCTCAGAAGCTGGCAAAACTCGGCATCAAGGCCATCGTTCTGGAGGACAAGCCAGAGGATGGTAGGTTTTCCCTTATTGTGATCAACAAGGATTCTGTTGAGATATTGCCTGCAGACGAATATGCAGGTCTTGGCAACGGGAAAACCATGAAGCAATTGTGGGAGAAGTATGGAAAACGTCAAGGTGTCATCAGTATTGGCCCTGCAGGTGAACAACGCTTGACCGCGGCATCAATTCATTTTGCCGACCCCAACGGCAGGCCCGGCCGTGCAGCAGGACGAGGCGGCCTAGGTGCTGTCATGGGGTCCAAAGGGATCAAGGCCATTGTTATCGGTGATGCCGGAGCCGACAGGGTCCCTCTTGCCGATGCCGAGGCCTTCAAAAAGGCCAACAGGCGATGGGTAGAAATCCTTCGATCCCATCCGGTCACAAGTCAAGCCTTGCCAGCCTATGGGACCGCCGTTCTGGTTAACCTCATTAATGAGGCTGGCGCACTTCCTACCAAGAATTTTCGGTCGGGCCGTTTTGAACACGCCCAGGCCATCAGTGGGGAACATATGGCCGAATTGATTGAAGCTCGCGGAGGCAAGACAAAGGAGGGTTGTCACCCAGGATGCGTCATTCAATGCTCGAACGTGTACTGTGACAGTGACGGGAAGGTCCTTACCTCGGGCTTTGAATATGAAACCATCTGGGCCCTGGGCGCCAACACAACGATCAAAGACCTGGACGATGTGGCCAGGCTCGACGCCCTGTGCGACGATATCGGCCTTGACACCATTGAAACGGGCTGCACCTTGGCGGTGGCCATGGAGGGCGGCTTAATCCCCTGGGGAGACGGCAAGGCAGCCATTGATCTGGTTGGCAAAGTCGCCACCGGTGATCCCATTGGAAAAATCATCGGAAATGGCGCTGCCTTTACCGGCCGGGCCTTTGGCGTGGATCGCATTCCCGTGGTGAAGGGACAATCACTCCCGGCCTATGACCCTAGGTCGGTCAAGGGAGTGGGCGTGACCTACTGCACCTCAGCCATGGGGGCCGACCACACAGCGGGCTATGCCGTGGCTCCCAACATTTTGAAGGTTGGCGGCGACATAGACCCATTAAAGAACGAAGGCAATGTGGAAGTGTCGAAGAACCTGCAAGTCGCCACGGCTGCCATAGACAGCAC
>Ga0180437_10010176_pt1 | contig 11517 bp, 5 predicted proteins | sample SS_ome_4_FD_132410 | JGI IMG/M metagenome (GOLD analysis project Ga0180437, IMG submission 132410) | Hypersaline lake sediment archaeal communities from the Salton Sea, California, USA - SS_3_D_1 metaG | ecosystem: Environmental > Aquatic > Non-marine Saline and Alkaline > Hypersaline > Sediment... | reverse complement strand
TGCGGGCATTCCGCCCGGTCTCTATCAGCTACAACTAGCTGTCTACGACACCGAGAGCCTGAGCGGGCTGCAGGTGCGCGATTCCGCTGGATCCTCGCTGGGCACTGAGAAGCGCCTGGCGGAGATCACCATCAGCCCGCCCAGCGTGCCGCGGAGCATCGATGAGGTGGATATCCCGCAGCGTGTCAGCCACGTCTTTGGGCGCAACCTGCAATTGATCGGCTACGGTCTGCCCACCGAGGACGTGAGAGCAGGGGCCACGCTGCGGCTCAGCCTGTACTGGCAGGCGTTGCACAAAATTGATCAGGACTATACGCTGGTGCTGGAGCTGCAGGACGACCGGGAGAAGGCTTGGTGGGCTGGCACCTTTGCCCTGCCCAACGCAGCGTACAGTACCAGCCGGTGGCAGCCCAACGAGATCGTGCACATGCGGATCGATTGGCTGATCGACGCTGCAATGCCTTCGGGCCGTTTTCAGCTCGTAGTCAACCTGCTGGACAGCGACGACGACAAGGTCATCGCGCGCGGCATTGCCATCGCTGGGGTGAACGTGCAGGGCCGTGAGCACGTCTTTGCCCGGCCAACAACCCCTTACCGCCAGCGGGCCGACATCATCGACACGGCGACGCTCGTGGGCTACGACCTGCCCAGCGATCGGGTCTCTGCCGGCAGCAGCGTGCGGCTGACGCTTTTCTGGCGCTCACGAGCGCGCATGCGCATCAGCTACAGCGTGTTCGCCCACCTGTTGGACAGCGAGGATCGCATCTGGGCCCAGCACGACAGTGCGCCCTGCAACGGCGAATGCCCAACGACGAGCTGGCTGGTGGGCGAGTATGTGGGCGACGCCTTTGACATCCAGGTGCCGCCTGAGACACCAAGCGGTGTCTACCGTATCAGTGTGGGCATGTACGATGCCGAGACCATGACCCGCCTGGACGCGATCAATGACAAGGGCGAGCCCTGGCCCGACAACCGAATCATCCTGAACACCACCCTCACCGTGGAGTAGCCAGCGCACCTTGTCCGAAGGTTTCGAGGCACCCTCCTCGCTTACGCCTACCGTCCACATTCGTCGTTATGTAGACAAAATGCCGCGATCGGACAGCGCCTGCACATTTGGCGGCGCTGTGCTCCTGCTCTACAATCACCAAGGAAGGACTATGAGAGACCGCTTCAACGCTCCCTCAAACCGAATTGCGGCCCTTGCTGGGCTGCTGGTGGTGGCGCTGGCCATCGGCCTCACGCTTCCCGTGGGGCGAGCAAAGTCATGGTTCAGCGTGGTGCGGCTGTACCTGCCGCTGGTGCGCCAGGCTCACCATCTGTACCTACCTGCCGGCGTGCCGTCCGCCATGGCAGGTGGACAAGCGGAGCAGCAGGCGCTGTTTGGCCCGGCCCTGCTTGTGGCGGCGGCAAGGGCATCCTCCGGATTCGTCACTCGCACGGGCGAGGCACTGCAGCTCAACGGCCAACCCTACACCTTTGTAGGAGCCAACGTCTCGTACTTGGCCAGCCCCTTCTTCCCCGCGGAGTGCATGGAGGGGGTCATCGCCACGCTGGCCGCGCGCGGGGTACAGGTGATCCGGGTGTGGGCCGAGCCGTGGTGCGACCTGGATCGCGTGGAGGCGATGCTCGACCTGGGCAGCCAGTACGGCGTGCGCTTTATCCTGACGCTGCAGGACTTTTTCGGGCGCACCGACGGCTTCTGGTTCAAGGAAGAGTTCAAGACCAAAGGCCTGCCGCACATTCACAACATTGTGCCGCGCTTTGCCGAGCGGCCTGAGATCCTGATGTGGGAGTTGATGAACGAGCCGACCTGCCCGGCCCAGGATGCCGACCGCGCGTGCTGGGAGGCTCTCTACAACTGGGCACAGGTGACCTCGCAGGAGATCAAGACGCTGGACCCCAACCACCTCGTTGCCGCGGGCACGCAGCACGCTGGCTTTGAGTCACGGGCAGTCGAGACATTCCGCCGCATCCACGCCCTGCCGACCATCGACCTGGTGAGCGTACACGGCCAGGCGGGCAAGCTGGATCAGGGAGAGCGCGAGCAGGAACGGGCCATGGCCCACGAGTTGGGCAAGCCGATCTACTTTGGCGAGGTGTACCGGCGCGGCATGGACGAGGATTGCCGGCTGCTGTCACAGGCGATGCTGGATGAACGGGCCACCGCCATCGCTGGCGACCTCAAGCGGCTTGCGGCGACCGGCATCGATGGCTATCTGCTGTGGCAGTACGCGTACGGCGCGGTCGAGAGGGAGGACGGCAGCACGCAGCACTTTTGCGGCGTGTACGACTATGCTGACGCCGATCCCGTGTGGGATGTTCTGCTGGGAGCCAGGTAGGGGCCAGGTGTGCCCTGTGGCCGGGCAGCGCTAGGCAATTGCGATGATCCTGCTAACAGCGGCAGGACGGCGATGATCCTGCCCCAAAACGGCAGGACAGGTGATCGCCTCCTACAAACACTATGCTCGTAGTGCGCGATTCCATGTCCCGCCATCACTGCGGCGGAGCCGCATCCCCCCATTTTCTGGGCGGGGCCACGTCCCGCCATCGCTGCGGCGGGGTGTCGCGCCAGGCGCAAGTGGCTACGAAAGACGCGCGCACAGAAGGACGAGACGCTTGAGTGAGCAAGCCTTGCCCCCACCGGGGCCGGGTTCGATGACTGCAGCGAAGCGATCGAAGCCAGCACTGGGCTCCTGGGTGCGCCTGGTCTTGAGCTTGGGACTGCTGGCTTTGGTGCTGCGCCAGGTGGGCTGGCAACAGGTGTGGCAGGCGGTGCGCCAGGCGTACTGGCCGTACCTGACCGCGGCTTTGGCGATGTCGCTGGCCGGCATCGTGGTGCGGGCCTACCGCTGGCAGGTTCTGCTCAAGGCACTCGACATGCAGCCTTCGCTGGGCCGATTAACGGCACTGTACTTTGTCGGCACCTTCTTCAACAACTTTCTCCCCACCGGCGTGGGCGGCGATGTGGTGCGCGTATACGAGCTGGCGCAGGAGAGCAAGCGTCCCGCTGCGGCCGTGGGCACCGTGTTGCTGGACCGCGCCAGTGGTCTGCTGGTATTGTTTCTGATCGCGCTGGTGGCACTGGCCTTTAGCTACCCATTGGTCAGCTCGCAGATTGCTGCAGCCATCGTGCTGCTGTGTGTGGCAGGCTGGGGCGGCTCGGTGTTCGTGCTGCAGCGCAGCTGGCTGCAGCGATTGGGGCTGTGGCGCTGGTTGGAGAAGGTCGATCTGCTGCGCAGCGGCTACGAGGTGGTTGCGGCCTGCGGCGGTCGTGCCATCGCGAGCGCGCTGGGCGTCTCGCTGGGCTTGAATGCGCTGCTCATCGCCATGAACGTGCTGATCGCGCGGTCGCTGGGCATAAAGCTCTCGCTATGGTACTACTTGCTGTTCGTGCCCATCATCTCCTTCCTGCTGGTGCTGCCCGTCTCGCTCAGCGGGCTGGGCGTGCGCGAGGGCGGCTACGTGTACCTGTTCGGCCAAGCTGGCGTGCCCGCACACCTGGCCCTGAGCCTATCGCTGATCGTCTATGCTTTCGTCAACCTCGTGCCTGGCGTCATCGGAGCCGGGGTGTATGCATGGCAGGGCCTGCGCGGCCTGCGCCAGACACGGGACTGAACTCCTCCTAGAGAGGCCAAGCCATGGATCTTTCGCTCATCATCCCGGTTTACAACGAGGCGCAGAACCTGCGCCCGCTGTACGAGCAGCTCAAGGCAGCGCTTGATCGCACGGCTGTGGACTATGAGATCATCGCCATCGACGATGGCAGCCGAGACGACAGCTTCGCCATCCTCAAGGAACTGCACGAGCAAGACACGTCACTCAAAGTGATCCGCTTTCGCCGCAATTTCGGCCAAACCGCCGCTTTTGCCGCGGGCTTTGACCTGGCGCAAGGTGATGTAGTCATCACCATGGACGCCGATCTGCAGAACGACCCCGCCGACATCCCGCTGTTGCTAGACAAGATGGCCGAGGGCTATGATGTGGTCAGCGGTTGGCGCGTCGAGCGCAAGGACGCCTTCCTGACCCGTCGACTGCCGTCCATGATCGCCAACTGGCTGATCTCTACCGTGACCGGAGTGCACCTGCACGACTATGGTTGCTCGCTCAAGGCCTACCGCAGGGAAGTGGTCAAAGGCGTGCAGCTATACGGCGAGCTGCACCGCTTCATCCCGGCCCTGAGCAGCTGGATGGGCGTCGAGGTGGCGGAGATCCCGGTTCAACACCACCCGCGGCGCTTTGGATCGTCCAAGTACGGCATCTCGCGGACCATCCGCGTGATCCTCGACCTGATCACGGTGCGCTTTCTGCTGAGCTATTCCACGCGGCCGATCCAGATCTTTGGCGGCTTGGGCGCGCTGAGCTTTGGTGTTGGCGCATTGCTGGGCCTTTACCTGACCTACGTCAAGCTGGTGCTGGGCCAGGAGATTGGCAGCCGCCCACTGCTGCTGCTGGCCGTGCTGCTGATGCTGGTTGGCGTGCAGCTGGTGAGCATGGGCCTGCTCGGGGAGCTGGTGGTGCGCACCTACTACGAGGCGCAAGGCAAGCCCATATACACCGTGCGCGAGGTGCTGGGCGAGGGCAAACAGCCACAGCGGGACTGAACGCCATGCCCATGGGGTGGGACTCCCGCGGCCCTGACGCGTGGGCCGTACGGACTGCCCCAGTCTGCTGCTTTTGACTGCCAACGAGGCGGCGCTATACTTCCATCGCAACCTGCGTTTATGTCCGCAAGCGGAACCCCCGAGCAGGGTCTGGGACATGCTCTCGCGACCGTCTTCTTCGTCAACTTGGCCACGGGCCAGGGGAAAGGGGCAGCGATGTCTGCAGCAGAACGGTCAGAGGTAGCCTCCCGCCACCCACCCAGCCGCCTGGCTGTCAACAGGGTGCGTCACACCATCCTCGCGTTGTGTGGCGCTTCTTTGGTCCTGCTGGTGCTGTGGGCACTGGCTCCGCTTTCGCTGGGCCAGGTGGAGCCCGCCAGCCCCACATATGCCAGCAGTGCCGTCGCCATCACTCCCGACGGAAGCACCCTGCTAGTCGTCAACCCCGACTCCAACTCCGTGACCTTCGTCGACGCCACCACTCAGAGCGCGGTGGCGGAACTCGCCGTCGGAGTCGACCCGCGCAGCGTCGCTATCTCACCGGACGGCTCGTGGGCCTGCGTCACCAACCAGGGCTCGGATACACTTTCGGTGATCGACATCGCATCGCGCCAGGTTATGCGAACGGTGCCAACGGGGGATCGCCCGGTGGGCGTGGTTGTCTCCCCGCTGGATGATATCGTCGCCGTGGCAGAGCTGGGCGACGACCGGGTGCGGCTCCTCGACCCTGAGACATGGGCAACCCGCTCGGTGCTGGTTACACACGACCGGCCGCACGGTGTGGCCTTTACTCCCGACGGGCAGCGTCTGTTGGTCACGCACCTGCTGAGTGGTGATGTCACCGTGCTGCAATTGTCCCCGTCCGCTCTCTACCTGCCGCTGATCGTGCGGGGAGCTGCCACCACGGCCAGCTCGAGTGCCGCAGCGCACACGGCACCCGCCGGAGCGCTGGGCGCCTGGCAGTCGACCCTCTCCACCTGGCCCAATGTCGCGCCCGCCCCTGGAGTGGTCATCAACCACACCGGGACCCGCGCCTATCTGCCGCAGACAATGGCCCATGGCCTGGGCCTGAACACGCAGTTCGACAACTCCGTCTTTCCCAAGGTTTCGGTGCTCAATCTGGAGGAGGGCCGCCATCAGACCTCTGAACACATCTCGCTGCCTGAGACCGACCAGCCAGTCGGGTTGCCCTGGGATATCGCACTGGCCCGCCAGGACACCGAGCTGTGGGTGGTCAACGCAGGCAGCAACGATGTGTCGGTGCTGGACATCAGCGATCCGACCCGGCCACGCCGCACGGCGCACATCCCGGTCGGCGACAACCCGCGGGGCATCACCCTCCACCCCGACGGGCAGACAGCTTACGTCAACAACACCTTGGCTGGCACAATCAGCGTCATCGACACCCAGGCCTACACTGTCACCAAGGTGATCGCCGTGACAGATATCCCCCTGCCACCAGTGCTGCTGCAGGGCAAGCGTCTGTTTCACTCCAGCGCGCGCTCCGACCTGGCGCAGGCACGCTGGATCTCGTGCAACACCTGCCACGTCGAAGGCGAGCACGACGGGCGGAATTGGCTGCTGCAGTACATCGGTGAGCTGCCGCCCGGTGCCACGGCGGTGATCACGCGCAACACCACCAGCCTGCTGGGCATGATCGAGACCTATCCGCTGCGATGGTCGGCGGAGTGGGACGAATCGGCCGACAGCGAGTTCAGCATCCGCTTTGAGCAGTTCGGCAGCGGGCTGATCGAGGGCGAGATGCACCCCACGTTGGGCGCGCCCAACCAGGGGCGCTCCTGGGATCTGGACTGCCTGGCCACATTTATCGACTCGTTGCAGGTGCCGCAGCGCACGCACGAGCTGACGAACGCCGAGCGACGCGGGCGCGCGCTGTTCGAGTCACCGCAGAGCGGCTGCATCGCTTGCCACCCGGCGCCGCTGTACACCGACCTCAAGGCGCACGACGTGGGAACCGCTGCTTCGTACGGTGAGTGGTTCGGTCCAGTGATCGACACGCCCACGCTGCGCTTTCTCTATGACAGCGCACCCTATCTCCACGACGGCAGCGCTACCAATCTGCGCGACGTGCTGACCACGACCAACTTGGACGATCCGCATGGCATGAGCTCCACACTCAGCGAGGCGCAGATCGACGATCTGGTGGCCTTCCTGCTGGCGCTTCCCTACGCCGAGGCACAGCAATCTTTCAGCTACGAGTCGAGCTCGTGCACCGGTCCGCCCACCCGGCAACGGGAACGCATCGAGATTTCAGCCGAGGGGTCCGACATCGTGTTGGTGCATCACGACGCCGTGTACAACTGCTGTGCGCGCGTGGTGGTGTACCTGGAGGATGAGAGGCCCTTGATCAAGTTCATCGAACAGGAAGAGTACCATGACAGCGGGCCATGCCGCTGTCTGTGCACATATGAGTTGGGAGCGCGGTTGCGAAACCTGCCGGCTGGGACGTATCTGGTGCAGGTGTGGAATGCTGCGGACGAGACCCTGCTGGCAGAGCAAACCGTTGTGGTCGAGCCAGTCGCAGAATAGGGCAGACTGGCCCCGCTGAGACATCGCCACGTTGAGGAGGGCGCGCACATGTCAAGATCGATCACACCGAGATTGCCAGTCCTGACCCTGGTGCTGTTGCTAGCACTTGGCGCGCAGAGCCTCTTGGCGCAGGGCGGCGAGACTGCCAGCGCGGCGCTGGCAACCGTCTCGGGCACCATACGCCACGATGGCAGCCCGGTTGCTGGTGTGGGCGTGACGTTGGTCTGGGAATCGGGCGTTCGTGAGCTGACCACCGGTGCCGATGGCCGCTACAGCGCCAGCGGTGTGGCCACAGGCGGTTGGATGAACATTCACGTTCACCCCGCAACGCACATGCGCCTGGCTTGGCGCAACTACAGCGTCGAGAATCTATCCGGCAACTTGGTCAAGGACTTTGACCTGCAGGATGGCTATGTCCTGAGCGGTGAGTTTCGGACGCCGGACGACGAGCTCTTTGCGTCCTCGTTCTGGCTGGAGGTGCCACCACTGAGCGTGCAGGTGCCGCAAGGTGAGTGGACGGGGACATCCGTCGTGGAGGGACGCTTCGAGCTGGTGGTAGTGCCCGACATGTGCAGGTTCCGCGCGGTGACGCCACCCTATTATCTGCCGCGCACCATCCTTGACCTGCGCAGCGCAGACCAGACCGGCGTCGTGGTCACGCTGCTATCCGAGCCTGACCCTCCCTATCCGACCACACCGCCGCTCGCTGACCGCATTACCGTGGGCCCACCCGATGCCGATGGCCTGGCGACCGTGAGCGGCGCCCCCGGCGCGGTGATGCCCTTTTCCGGCGTGGCGATCATCAATCAGAGTTCCACCAACCTGGTGGTGACAAACAGCGATGCGCAGGGCGCTTTCAGCGCCAGGCTCTTTGCCCCGCCTGGCTCTTCGCTGCTTGTCAAGTACGACCCCGAAGGCTCCCGCACCGCTCAGCTGTGGAAGGACGCGCAGCCCGGCGCCAATCCGGGAGACCTGTCCTACCTCAACGCACTGCCAGGCACGATCATCAACGCGGGCACGCTGTCGGCCGGCACCAGCAAACAGCATACATTTTCCAGCGCAGGCAACTTGGCAGGCAGCGGCTATGATTGGGCCGGTTGGTGGTTGAGCGGCACGATCAGCGTACCCACGGGCGGCGCGGGCCCTGGACTGCCCGTGCGTCGCGGCGACCACGTCCGCGTCACCGCGCGTCTGAGCATCACCTCGGCAGCACTGAACTGCACGGGCACGCCCGCGTATACCCCGCGCCTGCACATCATGCTGCGGCACGCGTTCGGCGCCGACGGCTGGGCAGAAAAGGGCTCCATCTGGTTCAACAGCCACCTCTTCACACCGACCGGCCTGCCGATTGAGTATGAGGGCTGGTCCGAGGCGCGCGGTGTGATCACTGCAGAATGTAGTGACCTCACCTGCGCGAGCCAGCATACCGTGGAGTGCTCTGTTGACACCACGTTCACCGTGCCCAGCGATATGCCCGACGGCACGTATCAGGTCATGGCCTGGATTGACCAAGGCGGGGTTCCCCTGACCCCCAATGTTCCGGCGACCGTGATCTGGTACCACGAAGGGGGATTGGCCACGCTGCCGATGCTGAGAGTGGGCTCACCGGCCTTGCCCCGCATCCCATGGGTGCTGCTGGGCAACTATCTGCTCAACGGCCACCGCGGCGTGACCGCTCGCGCCGACGCCGGGCACTATGCCATGCCCACGCGCCCCATCTATCCCCCGCATCGCATTGTCGTGCCGCGGCTCGATGAGCGCAGCGGCAAGCCCATCGCCTACCGGCTGGAGCCTGGCTCCAACTGGCTGTCTTCCACCGACCGCCGCATGCCCTGCGCGCCCACCATCCCGCTGGCGTTTCCTTCAGGCACACTGACGGTGCAGGTCCGGCGCCCTGATGGCCAGGTGGATACCCTTGGCCCTGCGCCAATCCGCCAGTCATCGGTGCGAACGCCGACTACGCCAGGAGGCGACCCCATCGACTCGGGCACGGGTCACATCGGCGACTTGTTCCACTTGACCACTCTAGACGACCGCTTCGCCTACTCCTTCAGCCAGTATGGCGCGCACGTCATGACCCTGAGCGGCGAAGTGAAGGACCTGTACGGCAACACGTACAGCATTGCCGGCACCTATGATGTGGACGTGGCACGCGTGCTCGACCTCGATCCAGCGCAGTTGCCGACCACACCCTACAAGCAGGGTGACGCCTTCGCTCCAGGGCTGCACGTCTACCCGCCCGTGCCCGCCGAGGTGACCGTCAAGCTGGTGCAGATGCCCAATTCGGACCCAGCGCGGGCCACAACGCGGACGATCACCGGCGAGGCCAACCGCTTTGGCTATTTCCAGCCGCCAGCCGGCACGGACATCCGCATGGGCGCTGCAGGCGAGTTCCGCGTTGACTATACCGCCGTCTACACCGCCGCAGACGGCACGTTATGGATGGGAGCACTGACCTGGGGCAGTGTCATCGAGGGCTCCAGCCCGCAGATGGAAGCGCATGGGCGGCGCGGCATGGACTATCACGGCAACGGGCCCATAGACGACATGCCAGCCTGGTTCGAGGTCTTTCAACTGCCGCCAAGCAAGGTGGGCATCGAGAACTACTACCCCTACTTCAGTGGAGACGTCCACTGGGGCAACGAGGACCGCGGGCCCGGCGATTCGATTCACTCGATCGTCACGGTCAAGGACTTGACCGGTTCGCGCCAGACCATCTACAACTTGCTGCGCGCCAACTACCCGCGGGCTCGGGGCGGCTTTCGCTGGCCACCGGACGACACGTCTGCAGCAGGGCTGGAGCAGCGCATTGCCATTGGCGAGGCCCCGCTGTTCATCACCACGTCCAGCGGCCGAGACCCCTCGGTGTACCCACAGGAGATCGACCAGTGGGGCTACTGGTACGGCAGCTCAGAGCGGCCCGATGTGCACGTTCGAGAGCTGATCTCCGAGGACAACATGGGCACCGCCTACTGGCGCTTTGAGGATACCTACGGCTACCAAATCGCAGAGCCGGCCAATGGTGACCAGCCTGGCGACATCAAGTGGGAATTCGGCGGGGCGGTGCTGCGCGCTCCCTCGCGCGGCATCAACGAGTACGCCATCTACAGCTCCTTCTGGGTGCTGCTGCCGCATGGCTGCGACGCGTTTGGCTGCGCGCGCGTCACCCCACCGTTCCAGGATGCCACAGGCGCCAGCATCAACGGCGGGCCGCTGCTGACGATCAAGGGCCAGGATGTCGACATGCTGTTCCTGCCCAAGGGTGTGCGGCCGGGCGACGTGCTGGAGGTAGGCGATGTGGTGGCTTTCAGCGGGCATGTCGGCCCGCCACTGGACAGCCGCGTCTCGGTGACCATCGCCAGCCCCAGCGGGGCACAGCGCTCGCGCACCTGGCACGCCAACAAGATCGGCTGGCTGTACGATCCGACCTTCGATTTCGTCGCCAGCGAGGCCGGGCGCTGGACGGTGGACGTGCAGGTGCTGCACGATCGACCCTACGTCGGCAACGGCGTCATTCCGCAGAGCCACAACACCGGCACCGTGATGGGCACCGAGGGCCGATACGAGTTCTACGTCGTGCCGATCGGTTCAGGCCGCCTGGCGATCACCTCGCCGGGGTCCGGATGGCTGCCCTGGCCGCCGGGGATGCGCGAGGCGTGGGGCAGGATTCAGCCGGTGCAGATCCGCGGCATCGCGCCGGCCGGTACGACAACGGTGCGCTACACGATCCATGACAAGGGGGTGGTGATGGGCCAGGGCAGCGTGACACCTGATGCCAGCGGCAGCTTCGCCCTGACCTACGACGCGCGGGCCCTGCACGAGGATTTCTCGATGGTCAGCCTGACCGCACACGAGGGCATCTGGGAAGGGCTGTCAGACGAGGTCTCCATCAACCTGCTGGCGGAGGGCCCGCAGGGACCGCTGGCCAACACGGTGACGCTGATTGGCGAAGAGGTGTTCATCGGGCGCGATGTCCGCGCGCGCAAGTTCCTGCCAATGGTCGTCAGGGCACATCCGTAGCATAGCCCCTCGTGGGCGTGGAGAACGGGCACCTCGTCCAGGCGAGGCGAACGGCAAGGCTCTGTACTACGGAAACGGGGCATCGTGGTTCACATCCGTAGTATAGCCCCTTGTGGGCGTCGGCAACGGGCACCTCGTCCAGGCGAAGCGGACGGTAGGGCCCTATGCTACGGGACGCGTGACGGCATTCGTAGCATAGCCCCTTGTGGGCGTCAGAAACGGGGACAAGCCCCTATACTACGACATATGGGGCGGCGCTTGTGTCCGCTACATGCCCCTTATGGGCGTCGGTGAGCGTGGGGAGCAACGGATGGTGGTAGATCGACAGCACAGACGCACGCCC
>Ga0180437_10010175_pt1 | contig 11517 bp, 13 predicted proteins | sample SS_ome_4_FD_132410 | JGI IMG/M metagenome (GOLD analysis project Ga0180437, IMG submission 132410) | Hypersaline lake sediment archaeal communities from the Salton Sea, California, USA - SS_3_D_1 metaG | ecosystem: Environmental > Aquatic > Non-marine Saline and Alkaline > Hypersaline >... | reverse complement strand
TCCGCCTGAACTAATAGAGCTAATTAAACGCTATCAAAGGTCTCGCGGCACCTGCTCGACTAGCGCCCAGGCAATGCGACCAACACCACTGCGGCCGGCGCCTTGCGAGGCGTGCAGCGACCCCTTAGGCCCGCAGACCGAGTCCTGTGCTACTCCTTTTCAAGTTAAAACCAGCGGCGACTGGTGCGTCGAAGACCTTGCCCCTTGCGAAAGCGACTATACAATGGTCTACAACTGGGGCGGCACTGTGGTTGTTGACTTTACAGAAACTAAAGTCCCCTTTGCCGGCTATGGCAACAGTCCCAGCGATGAAATCGACACGGAAATATCCCCTTCAGCCAGCAAGTATTTGGCCGACTACTTTACCGGCACTCTTTTTTATGGTGACGAGGAAATCGATACCTCTGACCCTGTCAAATACAGCCAGGAAATCTTTAGAAAAGCCGGTGTTTTTAGAAAACTCGCCCCCCAGGAATTCCAAGACGAACTCAAACACGAAATGATAGGCAGGGCAATGCGGAGCCAAAATGGCTCAGAATTTTATCCTATCAGCAATTATGAAGTTGAAAATCCTAACTCGGACTGCCCGCCAAAAAAGTTAATCGAATTTACCACTGGCTTGGGCAAAAAACCTCTACGCAAAGATTATCTAACATACAAACAATATTTAACCGCTGTTGATGCTTGGGAACAAAAAGATAGAGGCTGCTGGGCTGCCCTTTGGCCGGCTGTGCCGATGTTCTCCCTGGATGACGCTCCCGGCCAAATCGCCATCACCGCCCATTCGCCGGGTAGTGTCAGCCCTTCAACCTACCAAGCCACTTTCCCACATTTAGCGAGGCTTTACGAATCATCCGACAAGCTCCACGAGCTTCTAACCCCAATCATCACTGAAAAAATGGAGGAAAAGGCCGAAGTGCCGGAAAAAATCGAAGTACAAAAATGTACCACAAAATCCGGCGGCGAAGGCTTAATCACCGCCAAAATCCTCAAAATCCCCGGGTTTTCCCAAGCCACCACCCCCGGAACCAGAACCACCCCCGGGGTGGAGGAATCCCGAGTCAGACTCGGGAGGATCACCCCGGGGGTGAGTGCCTTCTCAGGAGGAAAAACCCTCCTCGCCTCCGCCAAAAATTCTCCTTTGGAGAACCTCCTCGCCCAAGCTGATAAAAATCCTTTTGGCATTGACTTCTCTGCCGGACTAAGCCCTACTGACATCCCCAATCAATGGCGAGTTAATTACCAGTGGACCGGCTACACCACCAGAGAAGGTGTTGACTTTGTCCACCCAACATACCAAATATTAGTCAATGGAGAGGTCGCCACCGAACTCCATCTACAATTTCATAATTTCAAAGACAGTCCCACCCTTAATCAAAACATGGGTGGTGTTAGTCCAATTTTCATCACTTTAGAAAAAGGCCAAAGTGTAGAAATTGCGGTTCAAATTGTCGCTGGTAGCCCTTCTGGTACGGGTATTGAGGGCGATCCCAGAACCTATCTTAATGCTGCCCAAACTTGTACCCTCAATGCAGACGGCACCATCACCGGCTGTGGCGTCGGCCAACCGGTAACCGCTCCTGCCCCTCCCGGCCCGGTCTGCCAGTCGCCGGACAAGAAAAAGTCCTGCGACTACCCGGACGCCATCACCGATGCTAACAAAAACGACCCCATCTGTGTCTCCAATTCCAACAATGGCGAGGTAAACGCTTCTCTCACTGTCAACAACTACAAAGCCCTAATCACCAAAGGCCAAGTTGAAGCCGCCATCAGGGAATACAACAAATGCATGGAGGACTGCGGCCCTGAGCCTGGCGAGCCTTCATGCCTAAGCTGTGAAGCTTGCGGCGACGTTGATTTAACACGCTGGATGAGCATCAAAACCCTGATTCCCTGGCTCAAAGAAATCTGGTGGCGCACTACCAATCTACCCTCAAAAGAAGAGCTGGCAGAGAACCTCGACCTTTCAAAATCCGGCCTATTCCATATCTTTACCCCGGCCAACATGAAGCCCTTTGAAGACACTAAGGCAAAAACCCCAATCGCCCGCTATAGCTTTGAAAATGCCTGGGTCGAACCAGAAGGCGGCGGCCAAAGTACCAACCCTTCAAGCGGCTGGCTCTACTATCCATATTTAGGCGGCGTCCAAAAGGCCAAAAAATGCATCTCCGAGCAATACCTCTTGCCCCGCCAATTACAGTTAAACCAAAACCTCTGCCCGCCAATCCTCTCCGGCCAATCAATCCACGACGAAAGTCTTTAATAAATATGCTATTGACAAAAGCATAAAATATGCTTTTACCAAAAGCGCAACTTTTACCTCTGATAAAGCTCAGTATATTAATTCCGAATTAACAAAAACAGGCATTTTCATTAATTCCAAATTAACACACCGCTTTTCCCAAACCATTGCATCCCCTAACCCTCTATGTTAAATTATGACTATGATGAAAAGAAAGAAGAAGACCATGAAACAAGTTCTTGCCAGCCCTCGCTATCGGGGAAAACACGTTATTGTTGCCAAGGGCAAAATCTTTACTGCCAAAACCGGAGAAAAGGCCTCTCAAATCCTAAGCCAAATCCGTCAAAAATATCCCCAAGTCACTCCTGAAATAACCTATATCCCTAAAGCCGATGCTTTAATCCTATGGCTCTAAAATTTTCTTTTAAAAAAGAAAAATCTCCCATCTTAGGCACTATTTATCGTCCAGTCGCTCAAGTTTCTATCTGGTCTGAAAAAGGAAAATATTGGAGCAAAATCTGGATGATTATCGACACCGGCGCCGACTATACTCTCTTACCTCGTTATTTAGCTAACGACCTTAAAGTGAGTTTAGAAAAAGACTGCAAAATCTTTCCTACTCAAGGAATCGGCGGCACTGAAAAAGTCTATTTCTTGCCAAAAATCAAAGCCAAACTGGGAAAATGGAGAAGAACTATTCCAATCGGCTTTTTAGAAAGAGACGAAATCCCGCCACTCATGGGCCGCCATTTATTTTTTGAAACATTTGAAGCTCTATTTTCCACAAACCACACTGTCAGTTTTTATGAAAAAAGAAAGAATTGAAAGACAACTATAGTTTATGCTACATTTAGCTTAACAGCTTAAATGCGAATAAGTTACAAATATCGTCCGAATAAATCCGAATAATTGGACATTGGAAATTTTAACATTTAAAATTTCATTAGAAATTAGGAATTAGATATTAGAAATTTTTATGAAAAAATTGCTCTCCATCCCTTTACTGCTTCCCATAACCATAGCCATATCTATAGCCATATTCTGCTTTGCAGAACCCGCCCACGCCCGACTTGAACAAGGCGCAGGAGGCGTCCTACTCATCGAACACCCAGCCGCTCAAACCAAACAAATAATTGACAATATTCTTGTACAATCATTTGCCAATGACGAAACGGGCCTAGAAACAACCGCACGCGGACTTGGCGTCAACTTTGCAAATACTATTGGTAATCTAATGCTCGACAGGGCTGCTGCTCAAGCAACTGGCACCCTTACAGGAGCTATTCCGGCAACAAATAAAATGATTGCCGGCACTATTAGCAATCCTCCAGTTTACACCGGCACCTATATTGCTAACGTTGTAAACAACATGGGCATTGTCACCCCAGCCTATGCTCAAAATGAAGGAACCGGCTGGACTGCCCTGACTGCAGTCTTAGAAATTTGGAAAGCTTTTAGAAATATTGCCTATCTTGGCTTTGTCATTATTTTCGTAATTGTTGGTTTTATGATTATGTTTCGGGCACAAATAAACCCGCAAGCTGTTGTCACTATCCAAGCGGCTCTGCCTAAAATCGTCTTCACTCTTTTGCTAGTCACTTTCTCTTATGCTATTGCCTCTTTAATGATTGATTTAATTTATGTCTTAATTTATCTCCTGATTAATGTTTTAGGCGCCTTTAATGTTGTCACTAATCCTTCAGAGTTAATTGACAAACTTTTAAATCAAAACGCCATTGCCTTTATGCATCAACTCTTAAAGCCATGGGACAGTCCGGCCAGCTCGGCTGCCGATGCTGTCGGCGATATTGTCTATAATATTGTTGACGTACCGGTTGTAAAATCAATATTAAACTTCGGCGCTGACGTTCTCTTCTACGTAATCATCTGTGTTGCTATTTTAATTGCCATGTTTAAGCTTTTCTTCCAACTTCTAATGGCTTATATCGGTATTATTTTCTCAGTTATCTTTGCTCCAATTACCCTTTTGTTCAATGCTCTACCAAATAGCAACAGTTTCAGCTCTTGGCTTAAAGGCCTTTTTGCCAACGCCATTATCTTCCCTGTCGTTGCCCTTTTATTTGTTTTAGCCGGTGCTCTAACCGGCGCTGAAGACTTTTACATCGCCGAAGGCATTGGCCACCAAGCAGGCAATCTGGAAACCGGCCGCGCCTTAGTCCTCCCATTTGTTGGCGGCGGCTTTGACACTGACGCCATGCAAGCTTTAATTGGTATTGGGTGTATAATGATCATGCCCAAAATAGTTGAAATGGTACAAAAAACGCTCGGCATCGAAGGCGGAGTAGCAGGCATTGTTCAACAAGCATTATCGCCAATCGCCCAAGTTCCTGTCGAAGGTGTAAAACTTGGGGCCGCCTCTATTTGGGGGCAAATTGAGCGAAAGAGAATGGCCAAAACACTAAAAGACGTTATGGGTGGCGGCGAAAAAGAAAGCACCGAATAAACTTTACAAACGTTTTAAACCTGCTGCTCCTGCCAACATATCTGTAAAAACCTCTACCCAAGAAATATCAGCAATTCTTTCTCTTGCCCATCTTTTCAGAGGCACACCCCGAAGCGTATCTTTCAAAGCCTCCGCTGTTCTTCTATCATAAACTCCCATCCTCGTTAAATTTTCAAAAAGCATATCAAAAGCAGTCTCACTCATCAAACTCCAATAATATCTTCTGCCATACCAACCCAAGTCCTTTTTCCTCAAGCCCAACGTTAACCATTCGTAATCTCTTACACCAATTGTCTGCTGGGAAGGAATATTAACCGCCTTCAAAATCTGCCCAGCATTCATACTCATATCTCTTGCTGTATTCGACCAAAGATTTAAAGGAACTTTCTCATAAACTATGTCGCCATCTCTATCTAAAACTACTCCGGCATTATCTGCTTTTACCTCACCTGAACCGGCCTTTTCCTTTAGTTTGCTAGTTCTTTGGGGCGGCTCTTCAACCACTATCTCTAAACTCCCCAACCACTTTCTTGTCCTTAACTGAACTACTCCTGAAATAAACCTTGTGAAAATCCGCGCCCTCTCAACATTATCACACCAAGAATAGCCGCCAATTAACTCTTGGATGTTTGATCTTCCTGGCACAAGCATTGCTCCTTTTGCCCCACTTAAAAGCATTACTCTTGTACCATTGGCGTCCTTTAAATAACCATAACACTTGCCTACCTTATCTGGTATCAAATCCCGATAATGTAAAGAACGATAGCTTATATTGTTAAAGAACAGCTTGAAACCACTAACTCCCTTCATATCTCTATCAAGCAAGCCCCTAGTATTAACACCTATCTCTTCCAGCTGTTTTTTCCAACTGCCTGAAGCTATTGCTTTTTCCTCCTCTTTTGTCCATTCCTGTTTTGCAATCTGTCCCCAAGAACGCATCCAGCCTCTCACTTCTTTTTGTGTATAAAGCTTTGATTTGATAACATTTCTTGCTTCAACCTGCAGTTTCCTTGGCAAACCAGCTACAAATGTTTCTATAAAAGGTTTAAATAAAAGATCCCCGCTGGCATATTCATAAAAGTTACGCATGCCAAGATCTGCCCTGTCGCGTAGGTTGCCAGCAGAAATTCCATACATATGGCAATATCTCGGAAAACGGTCAATTTTGCCCAACCAGTCTTTCGTCCTCCCATTAAACAAAACATCCCAATAAGAAATTCGCCAAGCATCATAAAAGCCTAAAGCAAAATTCTCTGCCCACCCTGTCGCTTCCAGTAAATCATCAAGGCCTGCCTTTCTCCCATTTATGCCCACCACTCTATCTCCTCTTTTCAAGCCCAACTTTTTCTTAATTACTTCTCTTCTCAATTCTCTCCTTCGTTGTACTAAGGCCGTTTCATCCTTAGTTACCATCTTCCCCCATTTCTCTCCTGCCTCTGCATTTTTTATGCTCGACCACTCTTCTCTATCATATTCGTCCAGAAAATCAGCAATATCAACATCTACCCTTCTAGTTACTTCTCTTCCAGCTCTTGTTCTTACCTTTACCGCCATTGTTTCTTTATACTCCATTATTTCTGCCAACTTTTGACCATCAACAATATAGGAAAGCCTGTTAGCGTCCTCTGCCGAACCCGAACCCTTGTGGCCTTCCAAAAAATCATGCCAATCTCTCCATGCAATATAAATCTCTCGCAAATAAGCGTATCTTTCCGGCAAAAGTCCCATTGCTCCTGCCAACTTTCCCATTATCTCGTAATTGCCTGCATCTCTTGAGCTTGCTGCAGAAGCAGAAAGCTCTTTTAACCTTGCTATTGTCCATTCTCTCCACGCTCTTTCCTCATCTCCACCCAATTCATGAACCAAAGTTTCAATTTCTCTTAAAGCCATTTCTCTATAACTAAACCTTCCCTCTGCTCCCTTCTCTGCCAGAAGGGCAAAATACCTTGCTCTTTCATCTCTTACCCTCTTTATTTCCTCTCTATCAATCTCTAATGCTTCACCTGCCAAAACTCTCCGCTTCATTTCCTCAATCCTCGCCCATACGTCAGGATCTGCCAAATCAGGATCCAAGGCTACTAATCTATCCAAGTCTTGAATGACTGCATTTACAGCACCAGGCTCTATACCACCTTTTCTTACCATTTCTTTAAGCTGGCCAACTGCTTCTCTTCTTGATAAAACTTCCCCTCCCATCCCTCTGGGAATACCTCGACCAATCTCTTCTACTCTTGCAAGGTCATCTCTTGAATAACCCAAGGAGCTTAACTGCACTGCCCAATCTTCAAGAGTTGCTTTTTCATCATCATCCAATGCGGCCTCAGGAACTTGATCACGAATTCTGTAAAAATCTCTTGCCCTATTCTCTAAATCTCTAGGGCTTATTCCTTTCTTTAGCTTTTCAACAAGCTCTTCTGTCAACTGAGCTAAAGAACGTTTCAAAAGCTCTGGCATTTCAACATCTGGTGGTCCCTTTATCTCACTTGTTGGCATAAAATATTTTTTTTAAAAAACTATTCTGTCCCTATAATTTTTATTTTTTCTAAGGACGGTGGCGACACAATTTTAGCTTTCCCCCCAATTTCTTCAATCTCCTTAATTTGTTCTTTTTCTTCATCTCTCTCTTTTTGAGAGGCTTGCTTTGCTTTTATATCTTCTGGTTTTTGTAAATCATTATCTGTCATATATCTTAAAAGTCTCAATATTTATTTATTTCTTCACTAATTTTATTTCAAACCTCTTTGAAAAGAAAGAAAAACGATTCTTAATGCCTCAAATTTTAAATTCGGCTCCGGATGCTGCATTGCCAAAAGCAAAGGCAAAAAATTAACCATAAGCTCCTCTTGCGCCTTTACTCCAGCCTCCTCTGATGTCTCGCCATCTTCAACAACCCCTCTCAAATTCTCCATCTCTCCTTCGCCAGCTTGGTCAAAAACCTTATCAACCAAAGCTTTAGCTTTTGCATCCAACTCTTCCTCTTTCTTTCTTGCAGGCTTTTCTTCCAGCTTTCTCATCTGCTTTTCTACCATCGCTGCTCCAATATTTTCTCCTGCTTCTGACATACACCCTCCTTATTTTTTATGGCAAAACTGAACTTTAAAGTATTTAGGGTTTAATGTTTTTATTTTTTATTATTAACCACGTAGACTTTCCGAACTTCGAACGTAAAGTGAGAAAACCGCGAAATCTTTACGTGGCTATATTTTACCCCAAAATCCCCATCTTGACAAAAAATCTCATCAAACTACTTTTTGCCCAAACCCTTATCATGGGGGCCAATTGTTAAAATCCAAAGCTCGTTTTTCTCAATCCTATAGGTAAATCGATAGTGATAATTTACTTTTGCTTCAAAACAACCCCTACTCCTCATCTTCCTTGCCTTTAATGAAGGATGCCGAAAATTTTCTGACAAAAATCTAAGCTGCTTTTCAAATTTCTTCTTCTGAACAACAGGAAACTTTTTAAACTGTTTTTTAAATTTTGGGGCAAAAACTACTTTCAGGAGTTTAGCCATTTTATTGCTTTATCAGCATCTTCAAATTCTTTTCCCTTTCCTTTTCCAATAGCCTCAATTGCTTCTTTATCCGATTTCTCCCACCACAAACCACTGCCATAAGAAACAGGTAACAATTTCAAAAGCTTTTCTTGAAGTTTATCCAAAGCCTTGCGCATTTTTAAAACTTGCGCATATAAAACCTCTGCGTTTTCAAAATCAACGGCTGTAATAGAAATAGATTTCCCCATATATCTCTATCTCCTTTTCAGTAAATATATTTTAAACTATTCTCCCGAAAAAACAAGGGCCTAAGGCCCTCGTTGCTTACTCTTGCCATGGATGGGTGCTTGCACCGGTTCAGGCAAGATTTTTTATTTTACTCTCTAACTATCTTATCAATAAAATCAACTACATCTTCAGCTAAGCTTATATTCTCCCGAGCATCAGCTTGAATAACAACCGCTTCCTCGTCATAGCGCGCTTTATTTCGTAAAGCAAACGCTCTTCCGATTTTCTTCCCGTATGAAGCATCTAAAATCTTTTCTTTTACATAAAGAAGGCTGAAAAGCTGAGCAACCCCTCCATGTCTTTTTGGAAGCTTATCAGTTTTTAAAAGAAGCGCTGCCTTCATAGCCAACTCTAAACCGTTATAGGCAGCATCTGCTGCCAAACGAAAATCACCAGCTTTAAGCGAATTTTTAGCTGAAGAAAGATAAGTTTTTGCCAAAGCAAGCTTTTTTCTAATTGATTTTTGTTTTAAAACTGATAAGTCTTTTTTGCTGGTCATACTGGATATAATCTTTTACCTGTATTAGTCGCCTGATAAATAAAATAAGAATCTGGATTCTCATATTTCTTGCTTGGATATGTTAAGGCCTCAATACTTTCTCCAAATTTCTCATAAGCCTTAAGGCTGACATCCCAGGCTGCTGAGGCAACCGAGCTGGGTTTTTTCGAAAAAATTAAAACATCAATGTCACTCTCTTTGCTTGCTTGACCACGCACCAAGCTGCCAAATAAATAAATCGCCCGGATGTCTTTTTTAAAATTCTTCAAAAGCGTTTTATTAAAAAATTTTAGAGCTTGTTCTTTTTTCCCTATCTGCTTATTTTTCAACATATCCTCTCCTCTTCTTGTATTTTACCCCAAAATCCCCATCTTGACAAAAGAATTTTTTGCTACAATAAAAATTGAGCAGCATAGACTGGGTCTATAACTGCTCTTTTTTATTCTTCCATAAAAAAACAAGGGCCTAAGGCCGTCGTTGCTTACTCTTGCCGAAGCCAGAATAAGGGTTTAATTAAAGATATGTGGAGGAGGACCATCCTCTTTACTCACAGCTTCCTGCTTTCATTTGGACTTACCTCCCAAGTACGGCACCCTCCTCAGTAGTGCTGGAACCCGGTGTAGGGGTTTCAAAGCCCTAAGATTATGGATGCCCCAACCAGCTAGTGCAACGACAAACCAGTGTCATCTGGTTTCCACTTCGCTGTGCCTTAGACCTGAGTAACGTCTTGTTCAGCCACCACATAATTTTATAGTATACTCTAAAAAGAGCGGCGTCAAGCACCAATAGAGTCCCAGTAACTGGGAACCGCTGGTTTAAATCTAATCTCCAGCTGCATGCCAAGAGCTTGGGCAATTTTTTGCAAGAAAGGAATCGAAGGAGTTACCCTGCCGCCCTCAAACCGGGAAATATTTGCCTGTTTTGTCTTTGCTTTTTTAGCCAGCTGCTTCTGCGTCAAGCCCTTTTCAAGCCGAGCCTTAATAACCGCGCTAATCGCCTCGTATTTTGGCCTCAAAGTCTCATATTCTTTTCTAACTCCAGGCCTAGAAAGAATCTCCTTCTTTACATCTTTCCACCTTGGCAAATCATCTAATTTTCTTTTCATAAACCTCCTACATAAACTGCTTTAATCTTTGTTCTACTAACTTTAAATCTTTTTTGGGCACCTTTTGTGTCTTTTTTAGAATCACATGGAGAAGTAATATTCTTTTTCTTGAAAAGCAAGACAAAAATATTCTATAACGCCCCGCTCTCAACTCCCAAAGCTTGTCATAAAGATGCGCCAAATATGGCCTTTTTAGAAACACTCCATATTGTTCTAAAAGACCAATTCCCCACGCTATTTTTGCCTGATCTTTGTCAGACAAACCATCGATAAATTCTTGAACTGGTTTTCTCCCACTTCCAGTTTTATAAAAAATAATTTCCCAGTCTTTCATAATATATCACTCTTGATATGTTAGTGTCAAGAGCCTCTTTTCATGTCCATCATATCAAAATGCTAAAATAGTTTTAATGGCCTTCCAATTTCTTCTTCTACTATTTTTACTGCTTATAGTTTTTCTTTTAGGCAAGGCTTTTATCAAAAACCTTTATCTTCTGTTTTGCTTAATAACGCGCTCAAAGTTCTGGGCTGTCCAGTTAACAACACTCATCTTGTTGCCGGGAACCATCATCCACGAACTCTCACATTTAATTGTTGCCGAAATCCTCCGCGTCCCCACCGGCAATATCAGCTTCACTCCGGAAACTATTAAAGAAAATAAGGAAATAAAGGTTGGCAGCCTAAAAATAGCCTCAGTTGACCCTTTCCGCCGCACCCTCATCGGCCTAGCGCCTTTTTTCGCCGGCCTCACTATCATTACCCTCATATCAACCCTTTATCTTAGTAAATATTTTTTGCCATTCAATACCCAACAGCTAAAATATCTCTCTTCTATTACGTATTACGTATTACTTATTACCTTTTACTTAATTTTTACTATCTCCAACACCATGTTTTCTTCCAAAAAAGACCTAGAAGCCGCCGCCTTGCCCGCCATCATTCTTTTTATGTTTTTTGCCGCTCTCCATTTAAGCGGCCTTTCAGTTTCAATAACCGCCAAACCACAAACCCAAGAAGCAATAAAAAATATTCTTATATCAATTAATTCCGCCCTCTCTCTCACCATCTTCATCGACCTCATCTTTTTGGGAATTGTAAAACTGCTCTTCACCTTCTCCACTAAAATCTTCAAACGCAAAATGATTATAATCAAATAGTTTGCGCCTTCCGCAGCTTACGCAGCCCTGCCTACCGACAGACAAGACCACCATTGAACTAATGTAAAAATCATGTCAGAATTGGGGCAAAGGTTGAAGTAAATAAAAACTAAAAGTTTAATGTTAATCTTAAAGCTAGATCCTTAGCAACGGGGTGCTTGAACCGTTTAATTTTCATAAAACCTTTATTTTCAAACAGCAGTTTAATCGGTTTGTTATTAGAAAAAATGTTTGCATATATCAAACGACAGCCTTGTTTTTTAAAT
>Ga0180437_10010174_pt1 | contig 11518 bp, 11 predicted proteins | sample SS_ome_4_FD_132410 | JGI IMG/M metagenome (GOLD analysis project Ga0180437, IMG submission 132410) | Hypersaline lake sediment archaeal communities from the Salton Sea, California, USA - SS_3_D_1 metaG | ecosystem: Environmental > Aquatic > Non-marine Saline and Alkaline > Hypersaline >... | reverse complement strand
AGCAGCTGAAGAAGAAGCTAAAGAACAGCAAGAAGCTGAAGCTGAAACTCAAACAACCACAACAGACGCATACGGTCTTGCAGACGATCTTTCAAACTGTGACGCTGTGATCGCAGCTGCAGAAGATGCAGTTGATGATGCAGAAGACGATGTTGACGATGCAGAAGATGATCTAAGGGATGAAAAGAGAGATCTGACAGAAGCAAGGAATGAACTTACACTTGCACAGAACGCACTTTCTGCTGCACAGACAGCTGGCAACTACACACAAGCGCAACTTGACAGGTTGCAGGATGCTGTAGATGATGCACAGGACGATGTTGATGATGCAGAAGATGATGTGGATGACGCAGAAGACGATGTTGATGATGCAGAAGATGACGAAGACGATGCAGAACAACATCTTAGAGAAGTCAAGAGAAGGTGCGCGAACAGGGCTGCTTACAGTGGCGGCGCTATAGATTTCACAAACCTGAACAAGGACAATTGCGCAGCTGCAATCGCTGCTGCTGAAGATGCTGTTGATGCAGCAGAAGATGCAGAAGACGATGCAGAGGATGACGTTGATGATGAAGAAGACGATCTGAGGGATGCAAGGAACGATCTGACAGCTGCTCAGAATGCATACACAGCTGCACAGGCAAGAAACGCTACTCAGTCAGAGCTTGATTATCTGCAGGACGCAATCGATGATGCACAGGATGACGTTGACGATGCAGAAGACGACGTTGATGATGCAGAAGATGATGTGGACGATGCAGAAGACGATGTTGACGCTGCAAAGCGTGAACTGAGAAGAATCAAGCAGCAATGCAGTGGAATTTATTAATTTCCTTTTTTTTTCTTAATTTTTTAGGGGGATAATATGGAAAATAAAAATCAAAAGTTGATGTTTGGCATAATAGCAGTCATAATTCTAGCAGCAGCAGTTATTGCTGTCATTTTTGTTGCAGCAGGTTCAAGAACTTCAATAGATGCTGCAAGCTTTGTAGAGATAAATGACCCAAAAGAAGAATTATTGCAGCAGCAATTGCTGGAGATGCAGCAGACGAGCAAGGAACTTGAAGACAAGATAATCGCAGAGATAGAGAAGATGTATGCTCCTGAAGAGGAAGAAGAACCTGAAGAGCAGGAAGAACAACAAGAAGAGACAAGCATACTGGATCTGACGAATCTGGGAAGCGAGTTCGAAGGCTTGACAGCAGAGAATTGCGATTATATGATAAAAGCTGCAGAAGACGAAGTTGATGATGCAAAGAATGATGAAAAAAGAGCAGAAAGGAAGCTCAGACGGGAAGAAGACGAAGTCGATGAGATAAGAAATCAGATTGACGCTCTTGTCAATGGCACACAGGCAGAGCAAGACAGGCTGAATGACAGGCTCAGCGATGCAGAAAAGGACGCAGAAGACGCTGAAGACGAGCTGGATGATGCAGAAGATGAGACAAACGATGCAAAGGACAGGCTTTCTAAATTAAAAGACAGGTGCCAGCAACTGAAAGAGATGAGCGCATCAAAAACAATAGGATATTCAAACCTTAACAAGCAGATCTGCGACGCAGAGATCAAGTCCTTGGAAGAGGACATAGATGATGCAGAAGACGATGAGGATGACGCACAAAAAGACCTGCAGAGAGAAAGAGATTATCTTGACCAGGCAGAAGATGCCTTGGACCTGACAGAAATCAATGGCACACAATCAGACATTGACAGGGCTCAATTGAGAGTCGAAAGAGCTCTTGAAGATGTGGATGATGCACAGGACGATCTTGACGAAGCAGAAAAGAGGATAGAAGACCTGCGGGACCTCTTGAGATTGTTGAGGAACAAATGCAGTGACCTAAGGTGAATTCTATGAACAAAACCCGACTAGCAACTTTAGTGATATTTTTCGCATTTCTTGCACTTACATTGGCAGGCGCGAGATTTTGAATTGAAACCCATTTCTGCTCCAGAACCACAAGGGAGGGTGCATATCGATAGGATTAATCCCTGTTCCTTTGAGAAGTAAACGCCATTTCTCTGAGATATTTTCTTTTGATAATGATTCTGCTTCTTCTTTCGTGATGACGCCCAAGATCACAGAACACTTTGTTACATGTGTGTCAGGCGCAATCTCAATATATTCTGCATTCTTTAATTTTATTTTTCCGTACTCTTGCAAGATAAAACTCCAGTAATTAAAGATCTTCGGGCCAGACAAATAAGGAAAGCCCTTTTTGAATTGTATTTGAACAATGTTCTTTAGTTTAAGAAAATCATGGTCAGCAGATTCCAACAGATTTAGTATAGAACCCCAATTCTCCAGGATTGTTTTAGATATCTTTTGCCATGTTGCGATGTGTTTATTTGGCTGTAATGCTACCTTGTATCTGGTTAAGTATTCTCTAAGCTTGTCTTCTTGTAATGTTGCTGAAGATTTAATGTCAAAAATAATCCGCGCTTCAGGATCCTGGAACGTTTTTAGTGTAGACGCCCATAATTTATAACTGTCTCTTTGATAATTTAAACTCATAGGCAAAGTGAAATATACTAATCTGGTTTCTTTATCATTAAATTCAGGACTAGCATCCTCAGGCATCTTCATATAACCTAACTTACCTGAATGATATGCATCTAAAAGAATTTTGCATTTTGAAATAATTTCTTCTCTACCCATAACTAATGAGAGAGAATTTAGATTTATTAAATTATCGAAATTATTCTAAAAATCTTTCTAATTATTTTTTTTAGTATATACTTTCTAATAGTTAGTTTAATTAAAATTCTATTTTGAATTTATTTTTATGAGAGAAAAATACTATATTGATACTTCAATCTGGATGGATCTTTATGAAGACAGAAAAGGCTATAATAATGAATATTTTGGAATTTTTGCATTGAAATTATTCTCTTTAATAAGAGAAAGTGGAAATAAATTAATAATATCAGATATTTTAATAAGGGAATTGGAAATGAACTATTCAATTGCAGAAATTAATGGTATGCTAAAACCATTTGAAAATATTATAGAAAAGACTATTGCTACAATTGAACAACGTAAAGAAGCTAAAGGAATTGCGAGAAAAAGAGACTTGCCTCCTGGAGATGTTTTGCACGCAATTATCGCAAGAGATAATAAACTAAAACTTATTACAAGAGATAAGCATTTCAAACAATTAAAAGATATTTGTAATCATTACAAACCAGAAGAGCTTATTTGAGTTTCTTAGAGATGTCTTCAAAAGCTTTCAGTCTAATTCTTTCGTATTCTTTATCAGTAGTTTTCTTCTTTGCAGCGCCTCTCAAACGAGCTATGTCTCTAAGGGCTTTCTTAAGCTTTGCATCTTCTAATTTTTCTCTAAGGGCATTTCTAATGAATTCAGTTCTGCTCTGATAGCCTTCTTTGCTTACTACAATGTCTATGTCTTTCAAAAATTTATTGTCTAATTTTAGAGTTATCATCTCAGTTACCATATATCTATAGTATATACAACAGATATATAAAGTTTCCTGTCGATAAGTATATATATTTGTGGTGTTTTTTTATTCGCATGAAAATAACCCGTTTCGCGCAGTCATGTTTCTTACTGGAAACCAAAGGGAAGAAGATACTTGTAGATCCTGGAAGTATTCAGTACGAGGATTCGCTCTTGGAAGAATTCTGGAATAATATTGATGTTTTATTGATTACGCACAAGCACAGCGATCACTGCAATGAAGAAGCTGTGAAAAAGATAACTTCCAATCCAAAGACAAAATTCTATACTAGCCAGGAAGTCGCAGATGCATATCCAAGCTTGTCTCCTACAATTGTGAAGGAAGGAGACACTATTGACGCTGACGGAATAAAGATCGAAGTTGTGAAAGCTGTCCATGGTTTCATGCCATTTCTTAAAGGAGGGAATGAAATCAATGAAAACATTGGTTTCATCATTGATGATGGTGAAAAAAGAGCGTATACAACCAGCGATTCGATTTGTTTCGATAATGATTACAAATGTGATGTCTTGTTTGTGCCTGTATGCAATCACGGTCTTGTTATGGGGCCGTTTGATGCTGCTTTGTTTGCAAAGGAAACAGGTGCTGAATTGGTTATACCTGTACATTATCACAATCCTAAATTCCCAGCTGACATGGAATGGGTGAAGAGAGAGTTTGAGAAAAACAACTTGAATTACAAGATAATGGAAATAAAAGAGAGTATTGAATTATGAAGAGAACTCATGTAGAGATAAAGAAGGGCAAGGACTTGCCTGCATCTGTTTGCAGACGTCTGACAGAGATCTGGCGAAGGGAATGGCCGGATGCAAATACTTTAGACCTAAGGAAAAGAGAGGTATTTGCAAAAGACATCTTCTTTCTTGTCCGTGATTCAAACAACAGATTGCTTTCTGTAGGAAGACTGATACCTATAACTTTCGAGTTCCTTGGAAAAGAATACAAGATATTAGGAATTGGAGATATTGCATCTGTCAAGAAAAGAAGCGGTTATGGAAAGATATTGATGACAGCCATGCATAAGTACCTGAAGAGAACAAAACAAACAGGCGTTGGATTCTGTGATCCAAAGAATGACGGATTTTATACCAAGTGCGGTTACAAGATAACAAAAATCTTTCTAAAGAGATTCTACAAAAGACTGCCTAAGGGCAAAGTAAAGAGAAGCAAATGGGGGCATGCACACACATTATATCTGGACGGAAAAGACAGATTGATGAAGAAGATTTTGTCACATCCAAGAACAAGGATCTATACTTCGAAGCTGCATTGGTAACTAATAACTATACTTCTTCGGTACTTTATTCACCAGCCTGATGTTCTTTGCCGGCTTTGCCAATTTGACGAACTTTTTTGTTTTCTTGTATCTGGTCGATCTTTTGGACTCATACGATAACCATACTCCGTACTGTTTATTTGATGTTGTCGGTTCGCTGATGGTAAAATTACGGCCTTTCTCTGCAAGAAGAAGTTTTTTCGATCTGAACAGATGCATCTTCCCGTTCTGTTCATAGACTATGAATTTTATCTCTGGTTTTGCTTTTTCTGTTCGTTTCTTTTTCTTTGCACCGTTCCTGCTCATATGGACTTCGCAGACATCCCCTTCCTTGTCAACATAGTACATGCAGCCGGGTTTTTTGCAGATCTTTGTCTCTGCAACTACTTTAGTGCCTTTTTCTTTTGCAGTCTTGAACTTTTTTGCCATGGTACAGCACACATTGCCTTTTTTGTCAATAAAATACAGAAAGCCTGACTCTCTTTTTATTCCAGGAGTTGCTATTTTTTTGGCTTTAACCATTGATGAAAAATCAGTCTTCATTCTTATTTAAGCTTTTCTGTTTGAGATAAATTTATAAAGTAAAAGAAACATTTTGTAGGATATGGATGTTTATGAGCTGATAAAGAAGAGGAGAAGCATAAGGAAATACACGCCTGCTCCTATTGAATGGGACAAGGTAACAAAGATATTGAATGCAGGGCACTACGCGCCTTCTTCTGGCAATCTTCAGTCATGGAGATTTGTTGTCATAAAAGACCAGGGCACAAAAAATAAAGTGGCAAACGCTGCTTTCAACCAATTATGGCTGGAAAAAGCACCTGTATTGATAGTAATCTGCGCATCTTTGGAAAGGACGAGCCAGACCTATGGTATAAGAGGGGAAAGGTTATACGTAGTTCAGGACTGCGCGCTCGCTGCAATGAACATGATGCTTACTGCAGAATCCCTAGGGCTTGCTTCTTGTTTTGTTTCTGCATTTGATGAAGGGCAATTGAAGAGAGAACTTGACATCCCAGACAATGTAAGACCGCAAAGTATCATCTCGTTCGGTTATGCAGATGAAAAAGTTCCGATTCCGAGCAAGTTCAGGCTTGATGACATCACTTATTTTGAAAAGTTCGGCAACAGGCACACTGAAAAAGGCTTGTTTCCTATTTCTCAACATGTAGAACCTGTTACAGCTGCGATCGAGAAGCTGAAAAAAGGAAGAGTCCTTGACAGATTAAAGAAAAAGATAAAAAAGAAATAAGCACATTGTCTCTAAGTGGTAATTATATTCTGACATCATATGAAAGTTAGAAAAAAGAAAAAGTTTATATATTCTATAGGGAATTCTAAAGAAGAAGAAAAAGAGAGGTAATTGGAGGTTTAAATGATGAGTAAAAACAAATTATTCCTATTCGCAATAATTTTATTATTCTGTTTTTCGTTAGTAGCTTCTGCTTCTGCAGTTGAATTGATAGTCACAAGATTTGCAGATGACAGTATCAGTTATCTTGATGTTTATAGCGGAGAGACGCAGAAGATCAAGGTTGGAGAAGGCCCTAATAAGATAGCTGCGACTCCTGACAAGAAGCTTGCAGTTGTTACGAACACGAATGATGACAGCATCTCGATCATAGATCTTGAAAAATTCAAACAGATAAAAAAGATAAAGGTCGGAAAAGAACCGATAGGTGTAGAAATAACGCCTGACGGAAAAGAAGCTTATGTCGCAAACAGCAAGTCAAACAAAGTTTATGTGATAGACTTGGAAGAGCTTGTAAGTTCAGGCTCGATAGAAGTGGGAGAAATCCCAATAGGCATTGCATTCACAGAAGACAAGGCTTATGTTTCTAATCTTGCAGACAGCTCAATCGACATCATAGACAGAGAGACAAAGACAATCATAGAAACAATACAGGCGCCAGAGATAATGGTCAGTCCGGGAGACATAACTATATCAAATGACGGAAAGACAGCTTATATCATGGACACGAAAAAGAACAGGATAGTGAAACTGGATCTTGAGACGAACAAGTTTTTGCCAGACTATCTTGATACGATGAATACTAACATCAATAATGAATTGTTTGTGGGAAACAGATTGGCATTATTGAGCGCGAATGGAGAAGGGGATGATGCTGCAGTACAGATAGTTGATCTTGAAAAGAATGAAATTGCATTATCAATACCTATAGACGGCGAGACTTTGGGCATGGACTTTGTCAATGAAGTCCTTGTCGTGGTTAAGGAAGAAGGTATTGAGATGATAGACATCACAAACAATGAAAGGAATCTTGTTCCAATCGGAGACAATCCTAAAGACGTCATTATCTTAAGCGCAGAAAAGGCTGCAGAGACGCCTCCTGCGATTGAAGAAGAAAGCCAAGAAGATGTTGAAAGAAAGAGCCCTATAAAAGTGATAATAGTTGTCATCATAATTTTCATAATACTTATAATCCTGTTCAGGGGAAAAGGGGAAGAACCTAAGAAGAAAGCCAAAAAAAAAAGAGAACCGGAAAAAGAAGAGGAACCAAAAGAGGAAAAGCAGGAAAAAGTTCAGGAAAAGCAAGAAAAAGCCGCTCAAAAAGCAGAAAAAAAGCAGGAACCAGAAGAAGAAAAACCAAAAGCTCAAAAACAAAAAGAAGAGCCAAAAGAAAATAAGCAGAAGGAAGAAAAAAAGAAAGTAAGCAAGAAGAGGGGCAGGCCAAAGAAAGAAAAAAAAGAAGGGACAGAAAAAAAGAAGAAAAAACCCAAAAAAGAAAAAAAAGAGGAACCTAAGAAAGAAGAAAAAGCAGAGGCGAAAAAAGAGCCTAAGATTTCTATTGAAAAGATAAAAGAGCCTGATAAACCTGTCAGGAAAAGGAAAAAATACAAGGTCCAGAAGACAAAGAGTTTTGTCGACGAACTTCTGGAAGAGGATCTTGAAAAACAGAACATGGAACATTTCAAGGAAGAAGAATTCTAATCAAAAACACCATCAATCATTGTCTTGCAGAACTTGCACTTGCCATCAACAATATTATTCTCTAATAATTCATAGAAACTGCTTCTTTGAATGACTGTCTCCTTGCATTTAGGACAGATCGTATATTCTTCTTCTCCTTGAGGGACATTTCCAAGATACACATATTTCAGACCAATGTCTTTCGCAATCTTGTAAGCATTCTTCAATGTGCTTACTGGTGTAGGTGGCAAGTCCTTGAGCTTGTAGTGAGGGAAGAACCTGCTGAAATGGAGAGGGACTGAATCTGAAAGATTCTTCTTTATCCATTCACACATTTCTTTTATCTTTGTAAGATCATCATTCAATGTAGGAATTATCAGGTTAGTTATCTCGAGCCAGCATCCTTGTTCCTTTATTATCTTTAATGTGTCAAGTACGGGTTTCAATTCTCCAGCACATATCTTTTTATAGAATTCTTCTGTGAACGCCTTAAGGTCAACATTAGCACCGTCAATGTTTCGATATAATTTTTTTGCCGGCGCAGGATTGACATAGCCGTTCGTAACAATGACAGTCTTCAGCTTTTCCTTTCTTGCCTGCTTTGCGATGTCCATCATGTATTCATAGAACATCACAGGTTCGATGTAAGTGAAAGCTATTATCTTGCATCCTTCTTTCACTGCGTTCTCCACAACCTTTTCAGGAGCAAGGTCGATGGAAGGCAGGTCTTCTGGTTTTGCCTGGCTTATCTGCCAGTTCAGACAATGCTTGCATGCAAAATTGCAACCTACAGTAGAAATAGAATAAGCCAAAGAGCCTGGAAGGAAATGAAACAACGGTTTCTTCTCAATAGGATCCACACCTGCGCTCGCAGGCTTTCCATAAACCAAAGAATACAAAACTCCGTCCCTGTTCTCTCGTACTCTGCAGAAACCTCTCTTTTTATTAGGAATAATGCATTGTTTAGGGCAAACAAGGCACCTGACTTTTTTATCCTCTAATTTTTCATAAAATCGCGCTTCAATAATCTTGAACACCTGCAGATTCAGTCTACATCAATTCCTCTTGAAGGGATTTGATGCTCACATTGTTTATGTTGTGCATAACCAACGGTTGTCTCTTGATTTGTATCAGCTCGTCAGAATAGGTAGGTTTCTTTTCCTTGTAAATAATTCCAATAGGAATCTTTCTTCCCCATTCGCCTGCTTTCTTGTAAGACTCTTCCTTATTCGAAGGATCGTATTTCTTGTCAAGCTTATATACTCTTTTCTTGAACCAGTCGAATGTATTTTTCTTGTTAAAAGTCACACAAGGCTGAAGAACGTCTATCAAAGAGAAACCCTTGTGCTTGACTGCGCTCACAATCAATGAAGCAAGATGTTCTGTGTCTCCTGCATAGCCTCTTGCCACAAAAGTAGCGCCTGATGTTATTGCCAACTGCAACGGATCTATAGGATATTCAATGCTTCCTCTCGGAGTGCTCTTTGTCTTCATGCCCAGACCTGTTGTAGGGCCTGCCTGTCCTTTTGTCAGGCCGTAAATCTGATTATCATGAACTATGCAAGTTATATTGATGTTTCTTCTTGCAGCATGTATAAAATGATTGGTCCCAATGCTATAGCAGTCACCGTCTCCTACATCAGCAATGACAGTAAGTTTGTGATTTGAAAGCTTTGCAGCTGTCGCAACAGGAAGCGCTCTTCCGTGCACACCATGGAAGCCATAAGTCTTTATCCAATGAGGCAGTTTGCCGCTGCAGCCAATACCGCTCACCTGAAGAACATTTTCCTGAGGCACATCCAATTGTGCGATAGCATCCTTTAGAGCGATCAATATGCCGAAGTTGCCGCAACCCGGACACCAGTTCGGCTGTTCAACAATATTGAGTTCTTTTACAGTTGTCATTTAATTATCTCCTTCTCTTCTTTGATCTTTTCTTAGGCTTTCTTTTCAAGAATCTTTTCTTTGATTTCTTCTTGACTGCTTTTCTTTTAGCACCCTTCTTTTTTGCCTTTCTTACAGTCTTTCTCTTAGTCTTTTCCTTAGACCTTTTCCTGAGCTTTGCTTTTTTCGGCGGCCTTCCCCTTCTTGCTTTACCTTTCTTGGCTTTCTTCACTTTCAAGCGCCGGGAAGGTTTCCGTAATGATCTCTTCTTTTTGACTGCGATCTTTGATTTCTTCTTCACAATGATCTTTTCCTGTACTTTTCTTGGCTTTAATTTCGCCAGACTCTTTATCTCGTTGTAAAGATGTGTAGGATTGAACGGTCTTCCGTCATAACGCAATATCTTATGGTCAACATCAAGACCTGTGTTCGCTTTGATCAGATAAGACAACTGGCTGCTCTGATTCCCTTCGATTACTATTGTCATCTCAGCGTTCTGGATGATATCTGCCATTGCTTCTGCAGGGAAAGGATGAAGATAAATAGGATTCACATAGTTAACTGCGAGATTATTTTTCTCGAATAATTTCATCGCTTCTTTGACAGGACCTTTTGTGCTTCCCCAGAATATCAATGTGACGTCTGCATTCTTAGGACCTATAAGTTCTGGTTTTGGTAATTTGTCAGACAATAACTGCAGTTTTCTCAATCTCTTATCCATCTGTTTGTTCCTATTTTCTTTTGACTCGACTATCATACCTGTCTCATTGTGTTCATTGCCTGTCGCAGTGTACATTCCGTATTTTGTGCCAGGCAAGGTTCTCGGACTGATGCCTGTCTTTGCAGGCGCATACCGCTTGAAATCCTTATCTTTCTTAAGATCAGATTCTTGCGCCAGCAATCCTCTGTTGATCTCCATGCCTTCTGTATCGAACGCTTCAGAACTTATTGCGCTCTCTGACAGGAATTTGTCTGATATGATCAAAACTGGCATCTGGTATTGTTCTGCTAAATTGAAGGCTTCAAATGTCTTGTAGAAACAATCCTTGACATCGCCCGGTGCGATCACCACTCTTGGAAACTCTCCCTGCGATGCATTGATCAGAAATTTCAGGTCTTCCTGCCCTGTTCTAGTAGGCATGCCTGTGCTCGGCCCTGATCTTTGGCACTCAACAACTACAATCGGCGTCTCTGTGATTCCTGCAAGACCAAGCCCTTCCACCATCAATGAAAAGCCTCCCCCGCTCGTTGCAGTCATTGATCTCACACCAGTGAATCCTGCACCGATTGCCATGTTGATCGCAGCGATCTCATCTTCTGTCTGCTTGACGACTATATTGAAATCCATCTCGTGCTCTGCCATGTAGTGAAGAATGTGAGATGCCGGAGTCATAGGATATGCAGAATAAAACTTACAGCCTGCTTTTAACGCGCCCATTGCAATGGCTTCATTGCCTGTTAGAATCATAAGTTTTGGTTTCTCTTCATAGATGTCATCCTCTTCTTCTGGCTCTGTGATCTTGAAATTATATTCTTCTAAATAATTGTTTTTTGCAAAATCATAGCCTGCTTTCGCAGCTTTCAGATTGTCATTGACCAGCTTTGCACCCTTGTCCTTGAACTTGTCCCTTATCAAGTCCCGAAGGATTGGAAAATCCAGACTTAACAAGGCAACAGAAGCTCCTATCGCGACACTGTTCCTTATTACTTCTGTGCCGTACTTTCCTGCAAGCTTCATAAATGGTACAGAAAGCAGATGAACATTCTTGTTCAGTTCCTTTCTTCTTAGTTTGATCTCTTCTCCGTCATAAAGAATTATTCCATTCCTTGATACTTCATTGGAGTGGAGCTCTATCGTGTCTTTGTTCAATGCAACAAGAACATCCACTGTCTCATGATGCGCAAAAAGTTTTTCATTGCTGAAAGTCACTTGTATGGTATTATGT
>Ga0180437_10010173_pt1 | contig 11518 bp, 8 predicted proteins | sample SS_ome_4_FD_132410 | JGI IMG/M metagenome (GOLD analysis project Ga0180437, IMG submission 132410) | Hypersaline lake sediment archaeal communities from the Salton Sea, California, USA - SS_3_D_1 metaG | ecosystem: Environmental > Aquatic > Non-marine Saline and Alkaline > Hypersaline > Sediment... | reverse complement strand
TTGGAATTAGAGAGATTATTTCCATCGACACTGACTTCTATATATACCGAACGATTGAAAAGGAGATGATCACTAACATTTTCAAACAATGATATTAAGGGAGACTATAACTTTATTCGGTACGACGCGGCGAGATCATTGAATAATACCCAACCGATACACCATACCCAAGTTGCCTGGTGTACGGACGAACTATGAGGGGAGAACCGATACACAGCGTATGGGCGTATAATCCGGATAACAATTGGGCTGTATTGATCACCGTATACCGACCCGATCCAAACCGCTGGATCAATTGGAGAGAGAGGAGAAACGAGTGATGCTGCCATTTGACAAATGCCCGGTTTGCGGCGGAGATGTCGTGGAGAAAGAAGTAGAGAAGGTTTTAAAAGGTGGTACAAACACGGCAACACTTACCGTAAAAGCGGAAGTCTGCCTGCGGCGTGGTGAACGTTTCTATTCTCAAGAGACCATCCAACGTTTCGAAGAGATCCGTAGTAAACTGGAACACGAAGATACGGAAGGATTCGAAGCGATCGGCCAATTATTCCACGTGCGCAGTTAATGCCGGCGGTCGGAGTCGAACCGACACGAGGCTCCCCACTCACCAGATTTTGAGTTGAGACCGATCCACGTTTTATTTACCGAATATTGGCCATGATTTGACGCAATCTGACCCGTTTCCCATCAAGTCTCTCATATAGATCATATTCGTCATTTCATTTTGTTGTATATTCTGTTGTACCAATCTATAGCCTCTATCGCACGCTTCCTAGGAACGGCGTCTTAAATGGGACATCCGTCCCGATTCGCATGAACAAGAGCATATGTTTTCGCAGTGATAGTGCCCGAATCGGTTTCCACCGGAATGAGTGGTACCTACTGCGCAGAGTCATTGGCACATCATTTAAACAAACGTGTTAAGGTGGAATTTTGACCTGCCGAAATTTTGGATGACGAGCCCATTTTCCTGACAGAATTTTCTGTCTGCTGCTGTATTTAGAGGTGAATTGTTGAAGTCCGGGCGTGGCGACGGCCACTGCCGGGGCTGCAGCCTGGTTAGTTGCCGACCTTATGGCGGGTCGTCAATATACCTATCTTGTAATCTCTTGCTGGAACGCCCTGATGTGCGGGCTGATCTTCTTGGCTGTAGGCATGCTTTTTCAACGCCTAAAGCGTGCGCCGGGCAGGGTAACGCATCTTGCGACGCGGGATGCCTTGACAGGAACTAGTAATTGGCGTCACTTAGAAGCAGCCGCTGGTCTATAGTTCGGCAGGACAAAGCGTAGTGGAAAGCCCCCGTCGGTGGCCTCAGCGCTTCAGGATAGTATCAGAACGTTCGATTGTGTCGCACGCCTGGGGGGAGATGAGTCTATTGTATTCATGCCTCAAACCGAACTGAGGGCGCGCCGATCGTGGTCGACAGGATCCGGACAGTGGTGGAGGAACCCTTCAAAGAAGGACCCTGGCCGGCCCCTGACAAGCCGGTAACAAACAAGCGGATCATATATACACTCCCCAGCTGATACATCTATAATGCGGCAAAATGAGTATATTACCGTAAGAATGTCCCGGTACGTTTCGGTTTCTATAGGAGCCTAGAATGCGGAGCACAAACTCGGAGACTTTTTCTCTGGTAGGTAACTACCTCCCCCGGCTCTGCGGTATCGCCACCTTCACCACGGACCTGCTTCAGTCCATGGCCCGGGAGACACCGGACAAGGCCTACTGGGCGGTGGCCATGAACGATACCCCCAGCGGCTACGACTATCCCCGGGATGTGCGCTTTGAAATCAACCAGAACCGTTTCCAGGAGTATCGCCTGGCGGCGGACTTCCTGAACATGAACCGGATCGAACTGGTCTGCCTGCAGCATGAATACGGCATCTTTGGCGGCCTGTACGGAAAACACGTACTGGCGTTGCTGAACAATCTTCGCATGCCCGTGGTCACCGCCCTGCACACGGTGCTCCAGAACCCGGATGCGGGACAGAGGGAAACCCTGGAAGAGATCCTCTTCGCATCGGACAAGGTCGTGGTCATGAGCAGACACGCAGAGGACATCCTGCATGACCTGTACGCGGCGGACCGGGAACGCATCGTGTTCATCCCGCATGGAATTCCCGACATCCAGTTCATTGACCCCAACTACTACAAGGATCAGTTCGGGGTGGAAGGAAAAAAAGTACTTCTGACCTTTGGTCTGCTCAGTCCCGGCAAGGGCATCGAGAATGTTATCGACGCCCTGCCGAGGTTGGTCAGGCGCTATCCCGAAACGATGTACATCGTGCTCGGAGTCACTCACCCCCAGGTCAAGCGGGAATCGGGGGAATCCTACCGCATCTCGCTGCAGCAACGAGCCCGCGCGCTGGGGGTCGAAAAACACCTCATGTTTCACAACCGCTTCGTCAGTCTTGAAAAGCTCTGCGAGTTCATCATTTGCGCCGACGTGTACATCACCCCCTATCTGAACCGGGAGCAGATCACCTCCGGAACTCTGGCATATGCTGTAGGGGCCGGCAAGGCGGTCATCTCCACTCCCTACCGTTATGCTGAAGAAATACTGGCCGACGGCCGGGGTAAGCTGGTCCCCTTCGCCGATACGGATGCTATCGCCGGTGCGGTTCTGGAGCTCTTCGATGACCCGGTACAGATGAATGCCATGCGCAAGCGGGCTTACAAGTACAGCCGTGACATGGTTTGGACCACCGTTGCCCGGTCATATCTGAACCTATTTGCCGAGCTCAAGCAGGAGCGTCTGGCCAGGTCCCGTACCGTGAGTCACAGCCCCGGGCTCGGCTCCCAGGCCATGGATCTGCCGGAGATCAAGATCAATCATCTGCAGCTGCTTACCGATGACACCGGTATCCTTCAGCATGCCCGTTTCATGATTCCCAGCCGTGTACACGGCTATACGGCGGATGACAATGCCCGGGCGCTGATTGTCACCATGCTTGCCCAGGACTACATTACGGACTCAAACATCCTCGACCAGATGTCTTGTTGCTACCTCAGTTTTCTCGATCATGCCTACGATCCTGACACCGGCCGTTTTCGCAACTATATGTCCTACAACCGCAGGTGGAGCCAGCGCAGCGACTACGAGGATTGCCAGGCCCGGGTCTTATGGAGCCTCGGTGTATCGGTGCTCTATTCAAGGAAGGACAGCCAGATCGGCATGGCCATGGACTTGTTCGAAAGGACCCTTCCGGCCTTCGACGGATTCCATTCCCCCAGAGCTTTTGCCACAGGGCTTTTAGGGATCCTGAGTTACCGGCAGAAATTCAGCGGCGACCGAAACGCCCGCCGCTACGGAGAGATGCTGCTCGACAGGCTGTACACCATCTGCTCGGAAAACGGCGACACAGAGTGGCCGTGGATCGAGGAGACGGCGACCTACGAGAACAGCCGTATCCCCCAAGCCCTCATCAGTGCGGGAAACGAGGCCGGCCGGCGGGAGATTTCGGACAAGGGTCTTGAGATGCTCGACTGGCTGCTCACCGTTCAAAAGGACTCTTCCGGACATCTGACGCTTATAGGAAACCGCGGCTGGTACCGCCGGGGCAAGAACAGGGCGCGTTTCGATCAGCAGCCGGTCGAGGCCGGTTCTCTGGTGGAAGCCTGCGTGGAAGCCTTTTCCGCCACCCGGGACCCGCGGTGGGCGCAGGAGGCGGGCCTGTGCTTCGAGTGGTTTTTGGGCCGAAACGACCTGCAAGCTCCCCTGTACGATTACGTAACCGGCGGTTGCCGCGACGGACTTCAGCCCGGCGGAGTAAACCAGAACCAGGGAGCAGAATCCACGCTGGTCTGGCTCATGGCCCTGCTGGCGATGTACCGCCGCAACCAGCTTCTGGTGAGCGCCGGAAAGAAGAAGCAGGCCTCGAGGCGGTAGGGTGCCGATGCCATGAATGGGGTACCGGGCACGGGGCGGCCACGGGTTTCACGAAACGCAGTGGTGGTGGCCCATCCGGACGACGAGATCCTGTGGATGGGGGGCACGCTTCTGATGGACAGCGGCTGCAATTGGAAGGTCGTGACCCTGTGCCGCGGGAGCGATCCGGACAGAGCTCCGAAGTTCTCTATGGTTATGGAGCACCTGGGAGCTGCCGGGACCATGGGAGATATGAACGATGGCCCGGAACAGGATCCCCTCACACCGCGGGAGGTCCGGGAGGCGGTATTGGAGCTGCTGGCGGGGGACGGGTGTTTCGATGTGCTTTACACCCACAGCCCGCAAGGGGAGTACACCCGGCACCGCCGCCACGAAGAGGTAGGCCGGGCGATCTGTGATCTGTGGACCGCCGGGGATATTGACCTGGGAGAACTGCGGTTATTCGCCTACAGCGATGCCCGGGGCAGCCGTTATCCAGCTGCCATTGAGACGGCCCACAGCCTCGTGAAACTCCCCGCAGGAGTGTCCAGGCAAAAGCTGCGCATCATCACCGAGCTGTACGGATTTCCGCCTGACGGTTGGGAAGCCCGCGTCTGTCCGCAGGTCGAAGCGTTCTGGTGCTTCCGAGAGCCCGAATCATTGACCCGCTGGCTCGAACAAGGAGGATTCGAACCGTGAAAGTCTTAATGCTCTACGACTATCCGCCCCCTCCAGGCGGCTTGGCGACCCAGGGGGATATGCTCTTTCGGGGTTTGCGGGAGGCGGGAGTGGAAGCCCATGCCGTACACTTCGAATCGGCGCAGGAGAAGGAGTGGTACTACCGTTGGTTTGCACCCGATGTGGTGGTCGGTGTGGGATACTGGGGCCATACGCCGCACCTGGTTCTGCATCCCCAGCGGCACGGGATGCAGCCGATTCCCTGGCTGGTAGCAGACGGATTCATCGGAGAGTTTCAGGAAACCCTGAATGCGCTTCCCCTGATCCTCGTCACCTCCAATTGGGTCAAGGAAGTCTATGTCCGGGACGGCCTGAAGGGTGACATCATCGAGGTGCTTCCGGTGGGCTGTGATACCGATGCCTTTCGACACCGGGACTCGAAGGATCCCAAAATCGCGGCGGTCAGGGAGGCGCTGGGCGTAGCTCCGGATCAAATCATGGTCCTCACCGTGGGCGGCGATGCGGCCTCCAAAGGAGCCCGGGAGGTCATGGAAGCGTTGGCCCTGATCGCTGACAAAGCGCCCGACTGGAAGTACGTGTGCAAGGTGTGGCCCCAGCCCCGCACCCTCAAACAGAACCTGCTGGACCTGCAGCTGGCCACCCAGCTGGGCATCGAAAAAAACGTAGTCTATACCACCAACGTGGTTTCCCGAAACTTCATGCCCTACCTGATCGCCGCCTGCGACATCTACGCCGCCCCCGCCCACCTGGAGGGCTTCGGTATGCCCCAGGTGGAAGCCGGCGCCTGTGAGAAACCGGTGATCGGCATCGAAGCCATGGCCATGCTCGACACCCTGGTTCACGGAGAAACCGCCTATCTTGCCAGAGTAGCCCAGGAAATCGTCCTGAAGGAGGTAACCACCGGGGAGGAGGAAGGTGAAACTGCGCAGAGGCTCGTATTTCAAACCCCCCGAACTGTGGATTACCGGCCCAGCGTCCAGGACATCGCGGCGTACCTCCTGAAGCTCATGGAAGATGAGCAGCTGCGGAAGAAAATGGGTCAGGCGGGTCGCAAACGCGTGGTCGAGCGGTTCGACTACCGGGTTGTGAGCGGGCGTTTCATCGACCTGATCGGCCATCGCCTTGGACTTTCTTGAATCTGCTGTCCCCCTGTATGCCAACGTTTCTGAATGGAGCTGTATCCGAGATGAACACAGATAATCTTGTCGCCGAGGCCAGGGAAGCGGCACTTCAGGTCCTGCTGCACAACAGCCGCGGTCCTGTCCGGGGCCTGCCCCGCACCGCCGGTTGGGAATACCCGGAACCGTACACCCGTGATCAGATGATCAACACGCTCGGCATTTTGGTATCCGGAAATACGAAACTGATCACTGTGCAGCGAAAGGTCCTGGAAACGGTTGCCCGTAACCAGAGTCCCCGCGGGCACATCCCCTCTCTTGTACACGACGCGGAGGATCGCGGTGCAAGTGATACGACGCCGCTGTTTCTGCTTGCCGCGGCGATATTCCGTCGGGCCGTCGGCGAACCGGCCTTCCTGGAGGAAGCGGTGCAGCGAGCCCTGGTGTGGATGGATTATCGCAGTCCGGACGACAGGGTGATGGTGAGCCAGCTTCCCACCAGCGACTGGCGGGACGAGCAGTGGGTCCTCGGTTTCGGTCTGTTCGTAAACACCGTGGTCTACTGCTATCTCAGGCTGCTCGGACAGACCGAGAGGGCGGCTGTCCTGCGGGAGCTGATGACCAAGTTCACGGTGCGCGGCGGGGTTCAGCAGCGCCACGTACACGAAGGATTGCGATTGCACCAGAAACCCTACTATGCCATCTGGTCCTACAAGGTGTACAACAACGAACGCTTCGATCTGCTGGGCAACAGCCTGGCAATTTTATCCGGGCTCGCCTCTCCTTCCCGGGCCAAAGCGATTATCTCCTGGGTGGAGGAGGAATGCACGGCCTTGAGGAACAAGGAAGAGCTGGGCGCGGAGCTGCCGCCGAACCTGTTCCCCTACATCCGCCCGGAGGATCCCGACTGGCGGCCCCGCTACCAGCGCTACAACCAGCCCGGCGAGTACCACAACGGCGGCATCTGGCCGTTCGTCTGCGGTTTCTACATTGCCGCCCTTGTGGCAGCGGAGCGCTTCCGCCTGGCGGAGCAGAAGCTGCAGAGCCTGACCCGTCTGGTCCAACCGGCCAGAGATGCGGAAGTGGCTTTCGGCTTCAACGAGTGGCTGAGGGCACAGGATCACACCCCTCAGGGACAGGACTGGCAGAGCTGGTCCGCTGCCATGTATCTGTACGCCGAGACCTGCGTGCGGGAAAAGCGCACCCCGTTTTTCGATGAGATCCGCAGGCTGTGATCCTTTTCCCACCCTCCCCGTCCCCGATTCGCAGCGGGCACTACCTCAACAATCACAATTGCGCTATAGTTGAGCGGCGAATTTCGACATAGATCGCATGAGGCAGGAGCACATATGGCGCTGACGGTACATCGCAAATCCATTAATTTCATCCCGGATCCGAAGAGAGTCATTGCCCGCTTTTTCATGCCGGGGCAGGAGGATCGGGCCCAGGCCATTATCCAGAGAATTGTATCCCTTCCGGAAGCCAGCTGCCGGCAGCTGTTCAATGATGTTCTTCGGAGTTTTTCCAAACGCCACAGGAACATTTCAAAAATCTTTGATAATAACTACAAGAATATAAAACACCTTGTGGAAAGGAGCGGAATCGAACCGGATACGCTGAGCCGGGAGCGGAAACTTCTCATCGGTTCCTACTTCACCCACGAGTATTCCATTGAATCCGCCGCCTTTTTCAATCCCTCGATCGTCGAGGATCCCTATCAGGGAAACCTAAACAACGGGCAGCTGCGGGTGATCGTGAGCTTCAGGGCGACCGGGGAGGGGCATATCTCCTCGATCGTATTCAGAAGCGGAACCTTCGACGGTGACAACAATCTGACCTTTGCACCTGCCGGCAACTTCGTGGATGTGCCCGAGGTGGTAAAACGCCATGTCTATAAAAAAAGCACCTTCCTGAAAAAGCTCGAGGAAATGCGCATCGTCAAGGACGTGGTGGCCATGGTCATGGACCGTCTAGGCGACACCTTTATTTATGGAGAGCTTCTGGCGAGCATCGAGGAGACCAGAAACAGTATCGAGATAACCCACACCAAAGAGAAGGTGCTCCAGGCGATCAACTGGCTTGCCAGTTCCCACTACGAGATTTCTTTTTCCCTCGATACGGCTATCTCGGAGCGGGTAATCTTCCCCGTGTCCTACTCCGAGAGCAACGGGATCGAGGACGCTCGCTTCGTGAAGTTCACCGCTGAGGATGGGAAGGTAACCTACTACGCAACCTACACCGCCTACAACGGTTTCACGATCCTTCCGAAGCTGATGGAAACGGAGGATTTCTACCATTTCAAAATCATGCCGTTGCACGGCAACTATGCACAGAACAAGGGTCTGGCCTTTTTTCCGCGGAAGATAGGGGGGAAATACGCCATGATCTCCCGCTGCGACGGCGAGAATATCTATATCATGTACTCGGACAACATCAACATATGGCCCGAAGCGGTCAAGATCAGGGAGCCGTTCCTGCCCGAAGAGTTCGTCAAGATCGGAACGGCAGGCTCGCCTATAGAAACCGAGCGGGGATGGCTGCTGATAACCCACGGGGTGGGACCGGTTCGAACCTATACGCTGGGGGCTGTCCTGCTCGATCTGGATGACCCCACCCGGGTGACCGCCTATCTGGATACGCCGCTGCTGGCACCGACAGAGGAGGAGCGGGAGGGGTACGTACCCAATGTGGTGTACTCTTGCGGCTCAATCGTGCACAACGGCGAGCTCATTATTCCCTACGGGATGTCGGACTACAGCTCCTCCTTCGCCACCGTCGGACTGGAAAACCTGTTGGACGAGATGATCACGATCTGAGACTAGCGCGGCCGCTGTACGACCTGGTAGAGTTGCTCGCCGATACTCTCCTGAGAATAGACCCGCTCGACCACCTCCCGGTTGACGCCCACCAGGGCATCCCGGCGTCCCTGCTCGAACAGGCGCAGGGTTGCAAGCACGCTGGTTTCATTGCGGTCGATGAAGCTGTTGACGTAGGCGGGATCTTCAAGCCGCAACACCTTCTCCAGCCTCTCCTGTACACCCGAGGCGGGATCGGATTTCCCAACCCCGATATCTTTGTAATCTTTACCGTCGACGATCAGTGCATTGTAAAGGTGACCCAGCTTCATACCGGCGGCCTGAAAATCCGGGGTGATGTAGGGAATACTCCTGCCGATGACGGCCCTGTCCAGCAGCCAGGGCTCGATATAGGAGAATCCGAATCCCTCCAGAACGCTCGTGGTGATGACCAGATCCGCGGCACGATATAGATCACCGATGCTGTAGCTCCGGATCTTCGACCGGTCATTGGGATCCGGTTCGCGTTCCAGGGCGACGAGATCTCCCAGGCCGATGGTGACCGGAAGCTTGTGCTCCCGCACGAACTCGACCAGCTGATCAGCATACTCGCCGTCGTCGCCGGATTCCGGCCTGATGCTGACCAGCAGGTGGTAGCGCTCCTGCAGCCTGCAGTTATCCCTCCCAAGATTTCCGTCGACAAGCCGGTTGAAAAACGCCGTTAGGAAGATCGCCTCCTCCACGTTTTTTCGGCGTATGCAGCGCACCGGATAGAGCAGAAAGCGAGTTGCCGGATCCAGGCCCTCTCTGGAAACGATTTTCTCCCGCAGCTCGTCACGGCGGTCCTCGGGGGGAACGATGCCTTTGTCCACCGGATTGGGGATGTAGTAGATGTTTTTCTCCTCTATGCCGTGCTCCAGGAGCCGCATCCTGTCATAGCGGTTGATGGCGATGTAGGCGATGCTGGGGTAGGCGGGATACAGGATGCTGTGCCAATCCGGTACCACCCCGAAACGGGGGTGGTGGAACTTCTTCACATTCCGGAAGTTAGAGGGGCGCTGCTGCACGAAATCGTGGCATCGGTAGATGAAGCGCTTGTCCATTCCTCGGGTAAAGGCATACTGGGTGAACAGATAGAAGGCATAGGTGACGTAGGGCTGAATACCGATCCCCAGGTTCTCGATCATGATTACGTCCATGTCGGCCAGTTTCGCCACCAGGACCTCGGCAAGATTGGTGCCCATCCACACATAGTCGTGCACCTGTTGGTCGAACACCGATTTGCCCCCGAGTCTGGCGACCGCCTCGTCGGCGTTGAACTCGTTGATATTCCTAAAATCCATGTTACCGGGCAGAGGTTTGATGAATTCGCGATAGTTCGGCGCCAGCTTGCCGAACAGGGTAATCCTCATGTCCGGATCGAGGGCGCTGAGGGCGCGGACGTTGCGGGCTATCACGGTGTTCACACCATCTCTGAAGCCGACGCCGTAATGACCGATGCCGAGGTGCAGGTTTTTCTTCATCCTCTCACTCCCCCCGTCACATCTGTTCCGGTTCCAAAAGAGCCTTGTGCCGGAGGTTCGGAGGAACGGCTTTTTTATCCATGACAACCTTCCGGTACAGCGTCTCGTGCTTCCGTGCCGTGATGTTCCAGTTGATCTGGTCGGCGACGTAGCGTTTGGCCCGCTCGCTGTACGCGCGGCGAAGGTCATCGTCCCCCATGATATTCACGATTGCCCGCTTCAATTCTGTGTCGTCACTGGGGGGAAAGGTGATCCCCGCCCCGCTGGCCTCGACCTCCGCTTTGAGTCCTTCGAGCCCGGAGGCCACCACCGGAACGCCGAGGGAGAAGGAGTGGGCCAAGTTCCCGCTCTGGGAGGCGAAGGAATAAGGCATGACCATGGCGTCGAAGCCGGCCAGGATCCGCTGGTATTCCTTTGGGGTGAAGCTTCCCAGCACGACTTTTATGCTGCGATTGGCCTTACTTCGCTCGACCAGATCGAGGAGCTCCTTCTTGTAACCGATCTGGTTCGGATCACCCCGGCGCGCATCTCCGGCGAGCACCAGCACCGTATCCGGGCCCAACTGTTCGGACAGACGATCCCAAAGGGTCAGAATCCGGTGGAATCCCTTGGTACGGGTGAACCAGCCGATCATGCCGAGCACCTTTTTACCCGTCAGCCCGAGGGCCTTTTTTGCATCATCTCTGGATACGGTTGCTCCGGTGGAGGCTCCGTGGGGTATGACGTACACGTTGTCCACGATCCGGCCGAGGTTGGTGTGGAGATACGCCCACTGGTATTCGGCATGAACGATCCCGGCGTCCGCGAGCTGCTGCATGACATCCATGTAGTAACGGATCATGAAGTTCAGCTCAGTGTACACGGAATGATAGGTGACAACGACGGCGGGTGTTCCCTGGGCTTTCCAGCGGAACATCGGTCTGAACAGGCCGCTGGCCTTGTCCCCGGAGGTGTTGTAGAGCCCGAACTCGTGCTGGATATGGACCACCTCGGGATCGATGCTCTTCACCGTGTTATATACGTCTTCATCCCAGCCGTGCCTGTTGGTATCGATGACCGGATACACGTTTTCCTCATTCGGGGCACCGCCATCCAGATGGCAGACAATATGGATCTCATGGCCCTCCCGCCGCAGCACTTCGACCAGCTCTGTAGAGTAGGTCGCGATTCCGCAGTGCCTCGGAGGCCAGCTCGACAACCAGGCTATTTTCATGTTCTAACCTCCCGGATCGGAAAACGCCTCCCTGAGTCGCCAAAATAGCCCTTTTCCCGGGTAATGGCAAGATTGGACACCGGCTCGAGACGAAAACCTGATCTATTGCCAGAGAGATCACAAATTTGACTATGCAACATGCGAAGAAAAATGGCAAGAAAGGATATTTTTATAAAATAAAGAAATAAAGAGTTATTTGCCGGCGGTCGGAGTCGAACCGACACGAGGGTCACCCCTCACCAGATTTTGAGTCTGGCACGTCTACCAGTTTCATCACGCCGGCTTAACCTCCCGAGATT
>Ga0180437_10010171_pt1 | contig 11521 bp, 8 predicted proteins | sample SS_ome_4_FD_132410 | JGI IMG/M metagenome (GOLD analysis project Ga0180437, IMG submission 132410) | Hypersaline lake sediment archaeal communities from the Salton Sea, California, USA - SS_3_D_1 metaG | ecosystem: Environmental > Aquatic > Non-marine Saline and Alkaline > Hypersaline > Sediment... | reverse complement strand
TATGCTGCGTACCGCGCACGCCTCCGAGGTGGACATCTGGACCTACCCCGACTGGCTGTTCCCGCTGCGCGGCGGCGGTGAGGGCTCGCGCTCCTGGCCGATGCAGGGCAAGTATCGCGCGACCGGCGGCAAGGAAGGTTGGGAGCCGGAAGGAGTCGCCAAGCAGCTGCAGGACCTGTACGACCAGGCCGTCGTCGAGCCGGACGAGCAAAAGCGGCACGAGATCGCGTGGGAGGCCATCCGCATCCACATGGAGCAAGGGCCCTTCAACCTGGGCGCGGCCGGCGACCAGCCCATGGTCGTGGTGGTCTCGGACAAGTTCCACAACGTCTCGACCTACGGCGTGCTCGGCCCGTGGGCGCCCGCCAGCCCGGGCAATCAGCATACGGAGCAGTACTGGATCGAGCAGTAAACTGCCCGGTTAGTTAGACAGATGTGGCGGGCGGAGCACCCGCCCGCCACAGGGTTGGTCTTTGGTTTTGCCCAACAGCAGCTTGGCGCTTTTTCGGTAGAAAAAGCCAACCGCGCTGGTCGAAGGGTGGTTTTTGCGGGCATTGTAGCACAAAGATCGCTCAAAATCATCCTTCGACAGGCTCAGGTGATTTTTCGCTACTTGCCAAAATTGGTAGTCTCCCTGTGAAGTGTTGATGAGCTACTTGATGCCAATTGTAAGGTTTCGCTCAAGCCAGATCGCCAGATCTGGCGCGCCAGACGGGATCTGCCGATCCCTTTCGAGCATCAACACTCAAGGGGGAGACTATCCCAAAATTGAAGGTGCTTCGAGACGATTCCTAGATAGAACCATTGGACGGAATGGTCTTGACTTTATTCTCTGTCCATTGGGAAAAGGAGGTTGAGATGCTCGCTTATATCGTACGGCGTCTATCCTATACGTTGATCCTTCTTGTCCTATTGTCTTTTGTCAGTTTCATCATCATCAATCTTCCCCCGGGGGATTACTTGACGTTTAAACTGGCGGACTTGCAGGCACGGGGTGACCGCAGCGCCCAGGATCGCATCGACGAATACCGAGCGCGCTACGGTCTGGACGAGCCCTTTTTGGCGCAGTACTTTGACTGGATCACCAATTTCGTCAAGGGGGATTTCGGCGAGTCGTTCCAATATGAACGCCCGGTAGCGGATCTTCTGGGTCAGCGCATCATGCTTACGGCCATCCTGGCGCTCGCAAGTATGACTGTGGTTTGGCTCATCGCCATTCCCGTGGGGGTGTATTCGGGGACGCACCAATACTCGCTGGGTGACCAGGTCATTACCACCATCAGCTTTATCGGGCTGGGCACCCCCAGCTTCGTGCTGGCGCTGATCGTGCTGTTCATCGTGGTCGTCATCCTGGGTCAGGACGCCATCGGTCTCTTTTCACGCGAGTACCAGGATGCCCCGTGGAACCTGGGCAAGGTGGTGGATCTGCTCAAGCACCTGTGGATACCGGCCTTTATCGGCGCGTTCACTGGCACAGCGAGTCTGATCCGCATCATGAGGGGTAACCTGTTGGACACTTTGGGGCAGCCGTTCGTCGAGGCGGCGCGCGCCCGCGGCCTCAAGAACCGTACCGTCACCTGGAAACACGCGGTGCGCATCGCTATCAATCCGCTGATCGTGATCCTGGGGACAGAGGCGTTGCCGTCGATCATCGGCGGGAACGCGCTGATGGAGATCGTGCTCAACCTGCCGACGCTGGGCCCTCTGTGGCTGGAGGCGCTGAAGAGGCAGGATATGTACATGGCAGGCACCGGCATCGTTTTCTTCAGCCTGTTTATTATGGTCGGCAATTTGCTTTCAGACGTGGCGTTGTCCGTGGCCGACCCGCGCATCCGGCTCGATTAGGCTGGGGAGGTGAGGGAAATGACCGAAAACGCAGAGAAAAAACAGATCAGCCAGAGCTACTGGGCCCTGGTGTGGTGGCGCTTTAGAAGGAACCGCATGGCCATCATCGGCGGGATCATCGTGCTCACGTTTTACGTGGTATGCGTGTTCCTGGCGGAGTTTTTCGCGCCTTACCGTATGGCTACCGAATCGAAGTTTGTGGAAGCGCCGCCGCAGTGGCCGCGCTTCAGGGATGCGGAGGGCACGTGGCACCTGCGCCCCTTTGTGTATGGCTATGAAGAACAGATCGACACGGCAACGCGCAAACGCAGCTTTGTGCCAGACCCGACCAAGCGCTATCCGATACGTTTCTTTGCGCCAGGGGATTCCTACAAGCTGTTTGGCCTGATCGAGTGGGACAGGCATCTGTTCGGCGTTCATCCGGACCAGGAGGACGCCCACATTTACCTGCTGGGAACCGACCGGTTGGGAAGGGATCAACTGTCACGCATTATCTTTGGTGGCCGCATCTCGCTTTCGATCGGCCTGGCGGGTGTGGCTTTGACCATGTTCTTCGGCGCGACGCTGGGTGCGATCTCGGGTTACCAGGGTGGGCCGACGGACATGTTTGTCCAACGCGCAGGGGAGTTCATGTCGGCTTTTCCCGACATTCCGCTGTTCATGGCGCTGGCAGCTATCATCCCGGACGACTGGTCGACCCTGCTGATATACTTTGGGCTCACGATCGTGCTGGCCTTCGTGCGCTGGCCGGGCCTGGCGCGGCAGGTGCGGGGGTTAGTGTTGTCCTTGCGCGAGCGGGAGTACGTGCTGGCGGCGCAGAGCTTTGGCGCCAACGACCGGCGTATCGTGTTCCGGCACCTGATCCCCGGCACGCTGAGCCACATTATTGTGATTATCACGCTGAACCTTCCAGGTATGATCCTGGCAGAGGTGGCGCTGAGCTGGCTGGGCCTGGGCATTCGCCCACCGATGGTGAGCTGGGGGGTGTTGCTCCAGGAGGGAGGCAGTGTGCGCGCCCTCCGTTTCACGCCGTGGCTGCTGTTCCCTATCCTTTTTGTGATGACGGCGGTGATGGCCTTCAACTTGCTGGGCGACGGCCTGCGGGACGCCGCGGATCCTTACAGCGGGCGCTAGAAGGGGTGTACGATGACTGAGAAAACATTGCTGGTAGAAATCAAGGACCTGAAGGTCGAGTTTGACGTGCGGGATGGCATCGTCAAGGCGGTGGACGGGGCCACGTTTGAGATCAACCGCGGCCAGACGTTGGGTGTCATCGGCGAGAGCGGCTGCGGCAAGTCTATGACCGCGCGGGCCATCATGAACATGGTCCCCAAGCCAGGCAAGGTCGTGAGCGGCGAGGTGCTCTACCATCGCTGCATCAAATCCAACGGCTCAGAGGTGACCGACATCGTCAATACCGTCGAGTTGGACCCCGACGGAGATCTGATCCGCCGCATCCGAGGCGGCGAGATCGGCATGATCTTTCAGGAGCCGATGAGTTCCCTGACCCCAGTTTATACCTCTGGTTCGCACATCAATGAGGCGCTCTTTTTGCACCGGCTCGTCCCAGTCAGGACGGTGGGTGGCCAGATGGCGGCCGAGATCCAGAAATACCGCCACGTCACCAAGGAGGAAGCGCACGAGATCGCGGTGGACATGCTGCGCCGGGTGGGTATCCCCAAACCGGAGCAGCGGGTAAAGAGTTACCCGCACCAGTTGAGCGGCGGGCAGCGGCAGCGGGTCATGATCGCCATCGCCCTCTCCTGTCAGCCGGTCATGCTCATCGCCGACGAGCCGACGACGGCCCTGGATGTGTCCATCGAGGCCCAGATCCTGGACATCATGCGTGAGCTGCAGGAGACGGTGGACATGGCCATCCTGTTCATCACCCACAACCTGGGGGTTGTGGCCGAGATGGCCGAAGAGATCTGCGTCATGTACATGGGCAAGATAGTCGAAAGGGCACCGGTCGTCGAGCTGTTCTACGAACCCCAGCACCCCTACGCGCGCGACTTGCTCAAGTCGATCCCTCACGTGGGCCGAAAGAGCCGCGAGCGGTTGGCGTCCATCAAAGGGATGGTGCCTGACCCCTTCAACCTGCCGTCGGGGTGTCTCTTCCACCCGCGATGCACAGAGTACATGCCAGGCAAATGCGACCGCATCGAGCCCGGCTGGACACAGGTGGCGGAGAACCACTGGGCCAGTTGCCTGCTGTACGAGGACGTATGAGGGAGGAGAGAGCAAAATGGCAGAAGAGAAACAGACGGATTACACTCCACCGGCAGAGGACATTCTGCTGGATGTCAAGGGCTTGCGAAAATGGTTTCCCATCACGGCGGGATTGCTTCGTCGGGTTGTTGGTCATGTCAAAGCCGTAGACGACATCAGCTTTTTTGTCCGCGAGGGCGAGACGTTGGGTCTGGTGGGCGAGAGCGGCTGCGGCAAGACGACCGCTGGCCGGACGATCATCCGGCTCTACGAGCCGACGGGCGGGGCGGTGTATTTCAAAACGCGCACCCAGACGTCAGATGGCTCCATCAAATGGGTGAACCTGTTGGACTTTGACAAGAAACAGATGTTCCCCATCCGCCAAGAGATCGCCATGATCTTTCAGGATCCGGTTGGCTCCCTCAACCCGCGCATGACCGTGTTCGACATTGTGGCCGAGCCGATGGCCATCCACGGCAAGGGGTCTGGCGCCGAAGCCGAAGAGACGGTCAGCAGGCTGCTGGAGCGCGTCGGGCTGCGCCCCGAGCAAATGCGCCGCTACCCCCACGAGTTTTCCGGCGGCCAGCGACAGCGCATCGGCATCGCTCGCGCGCTATCGTTGAACCCGCGTCTCATCATCTGCGATGAGCCGGTCTCCGCGCTCGATGTGTCCATCCAGGCCCAGACGCTGAACCTGCTGCAAGACTTGCAGGCCGACTTTAACCTGGCCTACGTCTTTGTGGCCCACGACCTGAGCGTGGTGCAGCACATCTCGGATCGAGTGGCGGTGATGTACGTGGGCAAGATCGCCGAAATGACCTACTCCGACGAGCTGTACAACAACCCGATGCATCCCTACACCGAGGCGCTGATGTCGTCCGTGCCCAAGCCCGATCCCAAGTACCACTCGGAGCGGATCGTGATGCAGGGCGACGTGGCCGACCCATCGAACCCGCCGCCGGGCTGCTATTTTCATCCCCGCTGCCAGTATGCCAAGGAGGTCTGCAGCCAGGAGACGCCCGAGTGGCGCGAGCTGAGGCCGGATCACTTTGTGGCCTGCCATCGCGCCGAGGAGTTGCAACTGCGGGGCGTGTGAATGTCACCTTTGCTCGTCGGGGGTGTGTCACCCCCGACGGGAGCGGACTTGTCCGGAAGTGAGCGCGGCTATGCCTGTGCATCCTGTCTTCGATCCGGCAAACCTCTACTTCATCACCACGATTGCTGTACAGCGGGCTCATCTGTTCCGACGGGACGTCATCAAGCGCATCATCGCCGACAGTCTGAACTACATGCGGGTGCATCGCTGGATTAGTCTCTATACCTTTGTCGTCATGCCCAACCACGTTCACTTTATCGTCCGCTCCCTGGAGGATCATGTCCTTTCAGACGTGATGCGCGACTTTAAGAAGCACACTGCCAAACAGATCATTCGTCAGTACCAGGCAGAGAACAATCGCCGAGCGTTGGCATTTCTGGAACAGGCAGCAAGTTGCATTCCTGACCAGCAATACAAGGTCTGGGAGGACGGCTACGATGCACGGGACGTGTTCTCGTTGGCCTTTCTCAGACAAAAGGTCGAGTACGTCCACAACAACCGATGTCAGCCCCAGTGGCAGCTTGCTGAGAGCCCCGAAGAGTATGCCTGGTCCGGTGCCAGGTACTACCTTCTTGGAGAGCCAGCGATCATTGCCGTGGATGACGTGGGAGAGTTGCTGGTGTAAAACTTGGTGGGTGAGGTGTGTGCTCATGGGGATGTGTTGTTTTTGACTCACCACCGCGCAAAGTGCCTGGCGGGTGGCACACCCGAGGGAGCATGAGCGGGTGACACACCCGCCGGAGCATGAGGGGGACACACCCACCGGGAGTAATGGGAGTTTCTTTAAAGGGGATTGCGTGGCGGAATTAAAGTGGTGGCAGGCGGGCGTCTTTTACCAGATCTACCCACGTAGCTTTGCCGATGGCAACGGCGACGGCTCGGGCCAACCTCGTCTTCTCCAGCCGTGCACGGCAGGGAGAGGTTGATGACCTGTCTCAGCTCAAGATAGTGCCCTTTGAGGTCTATGTTGGTGAGCTTGTTGGTAAATTGGTTGATTGGTAGGTTGGTAGATTGGGGACTGGTGATGGTTTCCCAGTTTATCAATTTCCTAATTCACCGACAATGGGAGGATGAATCATGGCAGATGTGAAACAAACTGTAGGCTTTTTGGCCAGGGTGCCGCTGTTTCGAGGTCTGAAGAAGCGTCAGCTCGAACGCCTGGCCCGGCGCTTTGTCGAGCGCGAGTACGGCTCTGGCGAGGCGATTGTGACCCAGGGTAAAGGCGGTGAAGGCATCTTTATCGTCGTCTCTGGTGCAGCAGAGGCCCTCCGTGAGCAGGCCGACGGCACCAAGACGTCCGTCAACACCTTTGGCCCGACCGACTTTTTCGGCGAGTTGGCCTTGCTGGACGACGGCCTGCGCACGGCTTCGGTTGTGACCACCGAACCAACGCGCTGCCTGGCGCTCACCCGCTGGGACTTTCTCGGCGTGGTAAAAGAAGACGCGGATATGGGCGTGGTCATCGCCCAAGAGCTGGCCAGACGCTTCCGCGTGGCGCTGGAGGTTCTATAGGAAGTTGGTAGGTTGGTAGATTGGTAGAAGGGCGCGCCGCACCGTTGGACGCGCCCTGTCTTTGTCAGAGTGACCTGCGATGAAGTGTCCAAACTGCGGCTTTGATGGCCTCCCTGGAATGAAATTTTGTGGCTTTTGCGGCAACCGCCTGGCGCAGGCATGCCCTGCCTGTGGTTTTGCCAACCCGCTCGATTACCGCTTCTGCGGCATGTGCGGCACACAACTCTCCAGGAGCCCGCTGCCAATACCAGTCCCTGAACTGCAACCGCTAGGTGAGGCCGCCGCCCCGCCGTCCGCGCCGCTGCGCCTGGAGGGCGAGCGCCGGCTGGCCACGGTCATCCTGGCCGACGTGGCAGAATCAACGGATTTGGTCGAACGGATTGGCACCGAAGCCTGGGTAGAGATCATGAATCGCGTTTTCCAGATCCTGGGATCAGAAATCTACCGTTTTGGGGGCGAGGTCGACCAGTTCCGGGGCGACGGCCTGGTTGCTTTTTTCGGCGCGACGTCAGCCCACGAAGACGACCCGGAGCGGGCGGTGCTGGCTGCCCTGGCCATGCAGGAAGCGATCCGGAGTTACGCTGCCGAATTGGCCGAGCGGCAGGGCATTGACCTGCTGTTGCGCGTCGGCGTGAACACGGGAGAGGTGATTGCTGCCCGGGTGGGCGACAGTCGCCAGCACAGCGAAGATACGGCCATGGGCGAGGCTGTCGCCATCGCTGCCCGGATGGAAGCTGCCGCCGAGCCGGGCACGGTTCTGGTCAGTGAGAACACCTATCGCCTGGTGGAATCGCAGTTCGAATGGCAGCCACTGGGTGAGATCAGGGTCAAAGGTGTGACCCAGCCGGCTGCTGTTTACCGGCCTCTGGCTCCCTGCGTTGAGGCCGGGCACCCCGATCGTTTGCAGGCCTACGGGCTTTCGATTCCACTGATAGGGCGCGAGGCCGAATTTCAGACGCTCAAGAGCCATGTCGAAGGGCTGTACCTTGGCCGGGGTGGGATCGTCATGGTCACAGGAGAGAAGGGCCTGGGTAAGTCGTTTCTGGTGGCCGAGGTGCGGCGTCACTTTGCCCTTCAGGACGCACTCTCGGCCGGGGCTGACGACGGGGATACGCCGCCACGGGCTTCGCTGACTTGGCTGCGCGGTCGCTGCCACTCTTATGACCAGTCGCGACCTTATTCGGTGTGGCTTGACCTGCTGCAAGGCTGGCTGGGCGTGCGTGAGGGAGAGCCTAGAGAGGAAACGCGCGACCGCTTTCGCCGCCAGGCTGAGGCGCTGTGGGACGGTCGCTGTGCCGAGAATTATCCGTATCTGGCTACCCTTCTATCGCTGCCGCTGGAAGAGACCTTGGCCAACCGGGTCAGACTCTTGAATGCCGAGTCGCTGCGTCAGCAATGCTTTTTCGCTTTTCGCAGTTGGGTGGAAGCGATGGTCAAGCGTGGGCCGCTCGTGCTGGCCTTTGGCGACGTGCAGTGGGCCGACACCACCTCGCTGGATCTGTTGCAGTACTGCCTGCCGCTGTGCGACCAGGAAGCGTTGTTGTGGTTGATCGTCTTTCGCCCGGATCGCGCTTCTCCTGTCTGGCACTTTCGTCACCACGTCGAGACCGAATTTCCTCACCGGGCCACCACGTTGAAGCTGCCATCGCTGACGGAGGCGCAGAGTTGTGAGTTCATAGATCGCTTGATCGGCCACGAAACACTGCCACCTGAGACACAGACGCTCGTCCTCGACAAGGCGGAAGGCAACCCCCACTACATTGCCGAACTCGTCTATTCCTTGATCGAACAGGGTGCCCTGGTGCAGGATGCCCAGACGGGAAAGTGGCGCGCGACGCGGGCTGTGACCTCGCTCGATCTTCCGGATAGCTTGCAGAACCTGTTGCTGGCGCGCATTGACCGTCTGTCGCCGGAAGAGCGTCATACACTACAGATGGCGGCTGTGATCGGCTCGGTGTTTTGGTCAAACGTGCTGCAGTCCCTGGTCGAAGATACGGTGGCACTCCAAAGACACTTGACGGCGCTGCAGCGCGCAGGATTGATTCAGGAACGTGGGCGTGTGCCCGACCTGGGCATGGAATATGCCTTCAGGTCTAACCTGCTCCGCGATGCGGCCTACGAGGGGTTGCTCAGGGTGCAGCGCCTGGCTTACCACCTGAGGGCGGCTGAATACCTCGAGAGCCTCTTTGGCCTGGAGAGCCTGACGCCGTATTATGGCTTGTTGGCCTATCACTATCATCAGGCCGGCAGGCCCAGAAAGGAGCTCTTTTACACCCTTCAGGCGGCTGAACAGGCCAAGGGCGTCTATGCCAACACCGAGGCCTTGGAGCACTATGCGCGGGCTCTCGAGTTGCTGGACGAAGTGGAGGCACAGGTGGCGACTGAAACCCAGCTCTATGTCGTCGGTACCCAGCGCTTCGAGGTGCTCGATGGGCGGCGCGAGGTGCTCTATATGACCGGTGATTTCGAGACCGCGTGGGCCGATGCCCAGGCGCTGCTTCCTCTTGCCCAGCAGTTGAGCGACGACCCGACCTGGCTGGTTGATGCGCTGCTCCAGCAGCCTGGCGTGGCAGGCTGGCGAAGTAGGGAGGACCTTGACGCGGCTATCTCGATGGCCGAGCAGGCGCTGACTTATGCACAACAACTGGGCGACCGTCGTCGCGAAATGCAGGGTTTGGTCGCCCGTGCCCGCCAGTGCCTATGGCTCAACGATCCCAGGGGCGAGGAACTCGCTGGGCGCGCACTAGAGTTGGCCCGCCAACTGGGCGACCGGCGCCTCCAAGTCGGTATACTCATCGGCCTGGGACATGCCTATACCACGAGCGATCCAGAGCGAAGCATGGAATACCTGGAGGCTGCCATCCCCATCAGCCAGGCGCTGGACGATAAAGGGACGGAACTGCAGCTCTTGGACTTGATAGGCATTCAACTGGAGAGCAGCGACGACTATTATCGTCGCCTGACCGAGTGTCATGAGAAGCAGTTGCGTATCAGCCGTGAGATTGGCCATCGTCCGGCAGAGGCCGGGGCCCTGATGTACTGCGGCCAGATTCAAGGTCTGTACCTGGGCGACTATGAGGGCGGGATGGCCCTTCTGGAGGAGAGTCTGCGCATCTGGGAAGGCATGCCGGGCGTTTTGTATCCTCTGCTGCGCATTGCTCAGATCCAGGTCGTGCAAGGCAGGTGCGAAGAAGCCCAGGCGACGTTGGAACGTGCTCGCCGTGTCAGTGAACAGTATGAACAGTATGCGAAAGACATAGGCCAGGCTGGTCTGAACCTTGTCTCGGCTATTTTGTACAATGCACTGGGCGATCAGGATCACCTGCGCGCCGCGCTAGAGTGGACCGCGCAGAACCGGGAGGCATTTGTTGACAACCCCCAGCTCTCGCAGCAGTATCAGATGGTTGCTGCCTGCGAGGCAGCAGCGGCCCATCTGGAACTGGCACGGGTTCTCGAGGACGATGCGGAGCGCCGGTATCACCTTCGCCAGGCCTTGGAGTCGTCTCAGGCGGCGTTGGACGTTTTCCAGTCTTTTGGGTTCGTTCGACCTGTCGAGTGTGTCGGTGAAGAGATCCTCTTTCGACACAGCCTGGCCCTGGCAGCTAATGGCCTCCAGACCCCGGCGACCGACTATCTCAGGCGTGCATACGAAGAAATGATGCGCAAGCACGACTTGATCCCGGCTGACAGCCCCTTCCGCCGCACCTATTTGGAACAGATCCCCCTGCATCGCGCCATACGCACGGCTCACGCCGCTGCGACGGCCCGGCGCAAGTAGGCTCTGTCATCAAGTAGTCGGGAGACCGGGATGCGAGTTTTTCCGATTGGCGTGGGCACTGCCTTTGGCAGGCGCTTTTTCAATACGAACTTGATCGTCCAGTTCGACAGTGGCGGGTTCCTGCTCGTTGATTGTGGCATCACGGCTGGCAGGAGCCTGGAGACGATTGGGATGTCCGTCCTGGACGTGAGAAACCTGTTCGTGTCACATCTTCACGCCGATCACATCGGCGGGATTGAGGAATTGGCGCTAAAGAGCAAGTTGCTGTTAGGTCGAAAGATCGATCTGTACATCAACCAAGGGCTGGTGGATGGCCTGTGGGAAAGCATTAGGGGTGGGATAGAACATACACAACTGGGCCGGCTGAGGATGGATGACTATTTTAACGTCTTTGCCCATGAGGAGGGCTTTGTATTGGAGGGCGTCGAATTCTCATCCCGGCCGACGAATCATGTCAACGGCATGATGAGTTTTGATCTTGGCTTCGGTAACCTTCTGTTCACCGGCGATACGGTGTTCTCGAGGGATTATGTCGTTGGCAGGGTGAATGGTTTTGGGACGGTTATCCACGATTGCTCGTTCAATAGCGTCCAAAAGGTGCATGCTCATTACAAAGATCTGATCGAGAACAGGCATCTATTCGATCGTCTGTATATCATCCATTACGAGGATGACGTGGAAAGATATAGGCAGAGGATGTCATCGGCTGACATAAGCCTCTGCCGGCAGTATATAGAGATCGTAGTTACTCCGTCATGGATCTGACAGGTCTCCGAGACCTGTCAGATCTAGAAACCTCGGTGGCCTTTCTTCGCCGTCTTTTGCGCAAGTGATCAAAACCTCGTTTTCCCACGTATAATATAGTAGAAGATTGGCTCGTATAAAGGGTGCGACGTGCTTTGAGCAAGTGTGTTGTACCTGATACCAGGCCGTATGCGGGATGTGTGGATATGTCCAACACAGATGTACTGATCGAGCGCTGGCGGAATGGCGACGAGCGCGCTGCTGAAGCCCTATACAACGGCCACCGGGATCCAGTCTTTCGCCTGGCCTACGGCCTGCTGGGCGATCTGTCCGACGCG